>JAABUP010003943.1_pt1 | contig 25333 bp, 34 predicted proteins | sample 5559201 | NCBI WGS metagenome assembly JAABUP01 (sample SAMN10711887, study PRJNA513373) | rock metagenome | isolation source: Antarctica rocks | place: Antarctica
TCTTTCACTCCTGGACAAGTGTATGCCAGATGGCAGCAACTGTGAAGGTGCTCAGTGGGCCCAATCACGGCTGGGTACATACTGCCCAGATCAGAATAGGCCACGTCCGATACGTGTGCTATTCAAGTCGATGGACGACAAGCACACTTTCCTCAAGCATGCAAAGCACCTGAAAGAAGTCAACCTCAGATATGACGATGATCTGACAAGATTGCAACAAAAGCAAAGGCAAGACATGTCTGCAGACTTTGACACCCTGAAGTCAAACGGCCACCAGCCTTTTTACAGAGGATCTTCATTAAAGTTCCGCCACGCTGACAAGACACGCACATGCAGGAGGCATGGGGCAGCTAGACCCTAAATCGCCCAATTTGAGCCTTCAGACAGATTGGTGAATGATGCAGTCTTGCTGGTTGTCATGTGACCTCACTACACTTATAGTTGTAAGCGTGATGTGAAACAAAGCATCAGTGATGCAACTTGACAGTGTATTACATTGATGACAGTGCCTACAAGCAGCACAAGGCAAGGGTGGTCAAGCTTGCCTAGAACAGCCTTGGTCTGGAGCCCACACTTGCGCCACTGACGAGACTCCTGCGACTCCTTTGTGTAAGCAAGCCAAGTATGGTTCCAGTCTTGAGTCTTCATGTACTTGCCAGCATGCTTTTCAGCATATGTCAGATGGATCAGTTCCTTGACCAAGGCCGAGAGGATGCACAGCGTGGCACCAAAGGCTTCTGCTGGAGGAGGGGCTGTCAGCTCTTCTGAGAACATTTGACCATACAGCACTGCAACAGATGGCACACAGGCGATGCTGAGTGGAGTGCAGTTAAGACCTGCAAGCCCACAGATCTTCCCATTGATCTTCAACAGCCATGCTTTGCAGCAGGTAAACCAGCTGATACTATGCTAGTTCTCACTCGATGGTGTATCAATATGGATGGCGCATGAAGCAGTTGCTTGCATTGGAGGATGCAATGCAGATCCTTTCTGAAACCAATGCAATGTACCTCACTGCAGTTTGAAGTCTATAAATACTGGAGCACGCATCAAACACATGGCTGCAACATGCCCAACACAGTCACAGCTGTCACGGGATCCTGAAGTATGCATGCAGTGTGCTGTGCCGTCATAGTCACAGTTTTCTGCAATGGTTGCATGCCATTTGGTCCACACGAATGCCTGCCATTCAACAAACAAGCCTCAGAGTGAAGAGAGGCTGGTGCACTGCAGCAGGTGAGTGAAAGCCGTACCTAAAATGTCAAAATATGGTTGCAAGTACAGGATGCAGCTGATATGTTTCTTGGGATCATCTGGTGACGTGTACTGGAGCTCGGGATTAAAGCGCGCAAGGCCAGATTCAGGTACCAAAACAAGCAATTCCAGAAAGCGTACTGCCTGAAGTACTCCAGAGCACGAGGTGCCTTTACAGCATGCAGAATACACTTCAGCAGAGCCAGCTGTAGCAGCTGCGGGGGTATGTCAGGCATCCCGATGTCTGTCTGTACAGCAGTGGCCAGGTCTGAGGCAGCTTTGGCTGCCTCTGGAAAAGGTACGGCCGCCCTTGAATCAGCTGTGGCAGGCCCAGCAGCAGCTGTGGCTGGCCCAGGAGCAGCTGTGGCTGTCTCAGGTGCAGCTGTGGCTGGCTCAGGTGCAGCTGTGGCTGGCTCACAAGAAGCTTTGGCCTGCTCAGCAGCGCATGCAAGAACTTCTGGCACATCTGTGACTACTGTCAAGTCAGCTGGGGTCTTGCTAGGGAGGGCGTGCGCCACCATGAGACTATCAGGGACCAGTTCAGGAGCCCCTGGGTCTCCCCCTCGCTGAGCTGCCAATGTGAGAGGCTGCCTGGTGACTGCAGCCTCTGCCACAGCTGTGGTCACAATTTGCGCAGCTGGCATGTCAGGGCTGGCAGTGCCTGTTGCTGAGGCTGCTTTTGCTTCAGAAGGGACTGTGAACCTGAGCAAAGCTTCCACCAAAGTGTTTGATACCTCCTGCATACATGCTGACAAAACTTGATTGATGTGCTTTGCAAGCTTGTCATGTGTTGGAATCAACCAACACAAGTTTCCTGAGTCGAAACTCTGCTGTGATCATCTAGCTGATGGATGAGTGAGTACAGTTTCAATAGTCAATAGTCCATTGCATCAAAGCATGCAACTGAGTGTTTGAAGATTTGCTTTTGTGGGTGCTCAGTGCATTGTTGGACCACCCAGGTGACGGCAGTGTATCTGACAATCAGACAACCATTACATGACAAGAATGATCAAGAAAACATACTGAATGCCTGTTGGTGCAGCACCTGGGCTGAAAACAGGGGTTCCAGTGGGAGGACCAGAAAAGCAGCAGCAGAGAAACAACACCACCAGTAGCAGGGAGGCAACAGCTGCAAGGCGTCTTGGTGATCACCTCTGCTTGTTCTGTATGCACATCTTTCGGCAGCCTTGTAAGGAGTGGCGTCAGGAACATCAAGCAGGCAACCAGCAGGTGATGCTGCAGTTGTGTGCTGGCTGATCTGATCGTGTTGATCTGATCGGCGAGGCTGCACACCAAAGAGCAGGCAAACAGATCATCCTGCACAGTTACAGCATGTTACGACAGAATTCACCATGTAAAGCTGCGACAGTCACCACACACACTTGTTGACTCATGCTGCATGGGGTTCAGATGACACATACTTTGACTCATGTCAAAATGAGCAGTATGCTTGAGCTTCCTCTTGAGTATACAGCTGCAAGGGATGTACCATGATACCACATGCTCTTGCCAAGATGCAATTGAGCTGCTCATAGCTGGCAGTTCATAACTGTAGCAGCAGGGTGGAGTCTGCTACCCGGCTGTTTAATAACCATGCCATCCCAGAGTTGCAAATGCACATGTGAATGCACATGCGCATGCATCTGTATACACGTTGACATCAGCATTTCCTGAGATACCTCCCTGACAGAGACAAGACTTGTCCTGCACGTACCTAGCTCGTCATGAGCTGGAAAGCGTTTTAATTATTATTTATCTTTATTAGTAATGCAGGATCAGCAGTGTTGGGGAAATCTGCCACTGTGGACAAAAGGATAAACAAGTATATACGTACAAATGCATACATATAAGCATACATACTTGATCACTATGGTGTCTATATACGTGCGTGCTGGTAAGTCAATCATGTGTATATGTGCTGCACATGCATTGAGTGGACATGTATGAACGCACACATATGAATGCAAATGTATGAACGCACATGTATGAACGCACATGTATGAATGCAAATGTATGAAGGCAAATGTATGAATGCACATGTGTGAATGCACATGTATGAATGCACATGTATTGAGTGCCCAGCCCACAGCATCACCTGCTTGAACAGACGCCAGGCTGGCCGTGCTGCCTGCACCTCGCTATATCTATACAACACCCTTGCCATACCTAAACACCTCTCTACGCTCCAGTCTCTTGGCAGCAACTCTGGATTCTGCAAGAGGAAAATTTTCTTTTTTCTGTTTTATTCATGCCAGTGTTACTTCTTGTGACTACGCCAATCAATAAGTGCTGTGAAGATACAGTTTGCGAGTGCCTAGCTTGGGCTGAACACTTTCTCAGCGCTGGTATGCCGACTGCCAACACAGGACTTGATACACTGTACATAGCTGCCTTTGGGGGAAGACAAGTGTTTGATTGACTGAATGAAGTACCCTCGGCGGATGCAATGCCACGTACAACACTCAGCATCAGAAACTGCTTCCAGACACAGCTTGCACAGAAGAACAGACATTTTGGCCTTCAGCAGCTCAAATTGGAGACTACAAAGGGAACAAGATCAAAGTCACTGTTTACTGTAGGTCATCGTTTATGGCAGTACCACAGCATGACTTGAAATATGTTGGCTATGCACAATGCACACTCCACCACCTTTTGGCATGTGCCAGGTCTTAGCATATGGTGACCTGTCAGCCTTGCAGTGCAATATGGACATGTCAGACAGTGCACAGCAAACTGCCACAATAACAGGGGTAAAGGCAGGGTGCCGAGTTAGAAGGAGCATTGCAACACACATTGTATGCGTGAATCGGCTTGACTACAAAGGCAAATCATTGCGATGCAGAAGCAGTGCAAAGCAAGTTTGCAGCAAGCGTGCCCAAGATTGAAAGCTACCAGCCCACAGCAACACGATGACAAATATAGCCACACCTGAAAGCAGAGACGTAAAAAGCAGGCTGCAGTAGTCAGCTGTGTTGCCGGTTGGCCCTCAAGCCTCCTGAGGGCTGAACCAAAATCAGCCCCAGCCACACCCACCGTATTGGCCCCTGAATTTCCCTCGGCCTCACTGCCTGCTGCTGGGAAGATGCTGAGAAGGTGTTTGCACTGCTCGTCACAGCTCAGGGCTACATACAATGCATCTGCCAATGCTGTTGTTACTGCTGGAATTCGCGGCTGCAGGGGTCACAGACTGCAAGCAACAGCCCGTATGAACGTCACTCCTGCTTTGTCAATGCTGTATGCTCATGAGTGTGTCTGCAGTGTGGATGTCATAAAGCCTGCTTCGTGAGTACATCTGCAATGTGAATGTCACAAAGGCCTGCTTTGTGAGTACATTGTCAGCGCAGGTGTCATACAGGCCTGCTTCATGAGTACATCTGCAGTGTGGATGCCATAACGGCCTGCTTTGTGAGCACATTTTCAGTGTGAATGTCATGAAAGCCTGCTTTGTGGGTAAAATTTCAGCGCGGATGTCATACAGGCCTGCTTTGTGAGTACATCTGCGGTGTGGGTGCCATAAAGGCCTGCTTTGTGAGTACATTTTCAGTGTGAAGGTCATGAAAGCCTGCTTTGTGGGTAAGTTTTCAGCGCAGATGTCATACAGGCCTGCTTCGTGAGTACATCTGCAGTGTGGATGCCCTAAAGGCCTGCTTTGTGAGTACATTTTCAGTGTGGATATCATGAAGCCTGCTTTCTGAGTACATCTGCAGTGTGCAATCCACAGCGCTTGCATGCAACGATGAGCTCAGCAGTGAGATATGGCCTGGCTGCACAGGAGTGATGCTGCACCACAGGAAGCTCAGGACCAAACAAAGTGGCCTGACACCACAGCGCGCAGCGACATAACCACGCCTGCTGTCTGACACTACAATTGTTGATGCGCATAACAATGCCCGATGCGGGAAACATTGCAGCGACCTGCACAACAAGGTCCATGTATGTGATGCAGTCAGATGCAAGCATGGTTCTTGTGATATGCAAGTAAAGCTCACAAAGACTTACATAAGAAGGTCCACATGTAAGACACTGGGCTAGTGACAGCTGCGATCTCATTGTTGCATCTCGGACAACCCAGGCACAAGAACCCATCATGCTTGATGAAGTCTGCTTTGGCCGGAGGTGGCTCAAGCTTCAGGATGGATGCATCCTGAGCCAGCCGCCGCACAGACGCAGCTCCTAGCGCCACCATGTGGTCATTAGCGTTGCCACAGCTGTGCTGCTGATCCCAAGCAACCAGAACAAGGTACAGCATGCACCTGCAGCCATGCACAAGCCAGATGCAAGTGGTGCTGATTCCAAGCAACCAGAAGGAGACACAGCATGCAGCATAGAACACAAGCCAGGTGCATTTTAACAGAGACTCTAAATTCAGGAAGGGACAGACATCATGGGGGTTGTGAATATCTAAACACTATGAGAAACTGTTGTTTAGGGTTTTGAGATATGGAAAATCAATATGGCAGAATGCGACCCCAGTCTGACTGGACCAGGCTCATTCAAGTAGGTATGACAAGAGACATACTAGATGCGGTCATTGTACCAGCAAGTTCACAAGGATGCAGCAGCTGCAACGAACATCACTGTGAAGGAGACAATGGCAAACCAATGGTTAGATGGAGATGGAATCAGCGAGTGATAAAGGGAGCAAGAAAAATGAACCAGTGAGCAAGAGAGTTTGTAAGTGAGCAGGCAAAATGGTGAGCTTGCTTGCCTGTTACTTTCTTGATGTGTACACAGCTTACCTCATGATTGGCTTCACGTCAAGCTCAAGACTGGCCAAAGGCCCAACCAGCAGCGCGCGCAATATGTGTAACAGCCCATTGTTCAACAAGGCAACCTCCTTCAAGTGCTTCAGCTCATTTGCATCGCTGCTAGACACAGTCTTAAGTACATCCAAAGCGCTGCCAGACAGACTTCCTAGTACATCGCGCATGAGCCAGTCATGAGTAGCTGCCAGCTTTAAAGCCGTCTTTTGAACAGCGTCCCAGGCAACAAGGGTTAGGGTGGGTGCATCGGGTATAAGCCTGGCTGTGAAGAGCATAACGCTGGTCATCATTTGTATACTGTATTTGTGTGGGTGCCAACTAGCTGAATAAGCTGCCATAGCTGCATAGCACAACATGAAGCGTGTGAGCTTCGATACTGCATGTTCAGTACAGGATCACAGCACAGCACAGCACAGCACAGCACAGCACAGCACAGCACAGCACAGCACAGCACAGAGCAATTTGGGCTGACCAGCTGCCTTTTTGGGCTCCCGCATCAGATGGACTGGAGGGCATAGCAGGTTACATATACGGTGCACAGTTTGCAGGCGCACAAGCAGCTCCTTTGACCTGGCGGAGGACTCCAAAAGAGGCGACAAGCTGTCAAGTGCAGGGAAAGCTGAGTATGCAATGTCCCTGTTGGTGCCCAATGCTGCAACTAAAACACTTATACCACCTGCAGACACAAAGTGACATACTGAAATCAAAGAATCTCAGCTTATGAGTGTGGGGACTGATGCCAGAGGTGGAAAGGTAATGTATACATCCTGATTGAAGCTGCAAAAGCAGTACTTTGCATAAAGTGGAGTGAAGCATGTTCAAGACAGGAGTATTTGAGCCCATGAGATGCCTGTCTGTGCTCATGGTTGCAGCCGAGGCAGGCATGCTCTGTTGATACACACCAGAGACCATCACTACCGTACTGCAATGAGCAGCTGCAAAAAACAAACAGGCTGTGATACCGTGAATGTCACAAGTGTGACTCTGGAGGCATGTATCTGTGTTCCAAGCGCTCACCTGCTTCTGCAAGTTTTTTTGGCAGTTTGCAAATAGAACAATGTCTGCTTGGAATTCAGCAGAGTACTCAATAGCAGGCAGAGCCCAGAGAACTCTGCTGCAGCTAGGCGAGACTGGGAGTCCTTCTGCAGCAGCTTGAGCGAGTGTCTCATCTGAGTAACGGCAACAGTGACCAGCATTTGAGATCCTGACTGGATTCTGAGACAATTTGTTCCACCGTCACTGGGTGGTAAGATGCCTCCTTTGGAAACCTTGCCATCCATTGTATGCAAGGCACAACAGCTGCCCAGAGGAGCAACATGGCCGTCCCTTCCTGGTCATGCCCTGTGTCTTTGATTGCTGACACCAATGATGCTGCCTTGAGTAAAATGAGTGCAGAGCACATCTTTTGGATGTACATGACATGGCTAGCAACTGTGCCAGCATGTGAAGCAGCCATCTTCGGCTGGCATGTACTCTGGAGATGTGCAAGTGATGTTTCCCGTAGGGCATCAGCATCGGTGCTCATGCTGCTTGGCTGCTGTCCTGCCGATGAGCAGCTTTGTAAAAGTCGCAAGATAGGCCTGGCGGCTGATAGGCTGGCTGCGCAGCTGTCTTGAGAGGCAACCAGAGAGTGCCAGTCTTCAGAGACAGTTTCAGTCGGTGGCAGAGCCATGAATGAGGTCAAGGCATCTACAGTATTAAGTTGCAGCCCAGACCAGACATCAGGAGTGGCCAGCTGTTCAGCAGCTTGCAGCAAGAATGTGTATCTGCCAGCAGCAGGCGCAGCTGTTTGCAGCTTTGACCAGGCATAGAAAGCCATGCTGTGTTCGACGGTGGCTGTCAGCTTCAAGCATTCTGCAGAAGAAGGTTGCACCTGAAAAGAAACGCCAGCATGGATTAGCATATTGACATAACAGAGATCATCACGATGGCAACAACAGAAGGCTACTGTCGCCAATATTGGCAAGCAGACTGTGCAGAGCCGCTTACTTCCTTCAGCGGCTGATCTGGCAGGGGTGCGCTTGCGTCCCCGAGATACAAACAGCATGTTTCTTTCTTCGGGCTGAAGCTTTGGCAGAAACAATGTGTCACTGCACTGATCTTCGTGGATGTAGAGAAGGACGAGCTCCACGTGACGTCTGGACAGTCCTACACGAAAGCACAAGTGTTCACTGAAACTCTTGACTCAGCGCATTGAGAGGCCGAAAGCATCGCGCAGATCACGTCTGGCAATGTGTCGCAAGCGGCTCCGAGACCAGATCATTTCGGGAATACTTCTTCACTTCTGAGACAGTGCTTTGCGCTCTGAAACCAAAGGCTGGAAAGGATCTGTAAACGAAGGCACTTATGTCAACTTCATTCCTCGCCATTGGCACTGGTGTGCACTCGCACGCACGGCCCATGGCCGTCTGAGTCACCTGCTGAGAAGCCAATCTGTGTTCGTCGTCAGATGATCTGCGTGGTGCTCGCCATTCCTGCTTTTGGACATGCAGCTTCGACTGGTTTCCGGGCACAGCCTGCAGCCTGGCTGCGCAATCTATTCACCGCCGAATCTACGCCTGACACCTGCAGCTGAGAAGCGGCAATCTGTGTCAGGGGCACGAGAAGTGACCGTCCGTGGCTTGCGCTCCAGACGAACAAAAGCTCTCCACACTTCTATCAGCGCTCACCCGGATGCAGCCGCGCCTTCCAAGGTCGACATCGACATGCCCTATAGGCTGCGAGACTCTGACATGCATTTCTACAGGAGCACAGGCTTTGTCAAGCTGAAAAACGTGTTCGACGGTGAGACACTTTCACACTACGCTCCGTCGATGTCGCTTGAGGTCAGACAAGCGGACAAGACGCCGCGTCAGCAAGACCCGGACTACCAACAAGCTTTTACACAGGTGCCGCACCTGCCAAGCCCGTCGATTAGCTTCGTTTTAGCCAGATCAGTCTGTTGAAGGATAGTCACTAGTGTATGTTCTTTTGCAGGTGCTGAACTTACGGAAGCAAAACAACATGGTTGCGGAGTTCGTCATGGGACAGAAGCTGGCGCGCATTGCTGCTGAACTCATGGGGGTGAGCAAAGGCTACCCCACTGCACTACGTCCCTGAACACAGCACAGAGAGTTTGCATGTTCACAATATATCAAAAGTATCTACCATTCTGCTGCAGAATTTCTGCAAAGTTCTAGCCTGGTCTTGCCAACTGGCAAAGCATGGGGTTCGCGGCAACTGCAAAACCCTAAACCTTTTCCACCAGTGACATATGGCAAAGCATGGCGCTCAATGTGTTGAAAATGCCTTCCACCTGATGCAGGTGGAAGGAGTAAGGGTGTATGCTGATCAAGCGCTTTACAAGGAGCCCCATGGAGGCTACACACCCTGGCACTGTGACGCCTTCTACTGGCCGTTGGCAACTGACAAAGCCATCACTGCTTGGATCCCTCTTCAGGTAATCCTCTGGGTTGCCTAGTACCCAGGCTCGGCATGCAGCCAGTTTCACACTCATGCTGTGGACCCCTTTTTGAGCCAGTCTTGGCCCATGTGTTACATGTGCATAAGTGACTGCTTGCTGTCTGTATCTCCAAAAGTAAAGAGGGCCACGTCTCAAAACTTCTGCTGGCCTGGCTTCTCTTTTCTTAAGCTTGCTTGCATGTGAGCTGAGCAGCTGCTACTCAACTGAGCAGTACTCCCTTGCAAGGCACACACCCATTTGTTGATGGTCTAGCTTCAGAATATTGCAATCAAATTGGCTGAGAGCTCGCCATACAAGTCACAGAAATGCAACATGTGTGGAGCACCAGAGCGCACAATATCAAGGCAAAAGGTTTCATGTGGCCTCCAGGTGTTTCTGCAATACCATTTCAGCTCACTCTCAGAAGACTCCCGGCATGACTGCCTTGGTGCATAAGTTTTTCCTTTCTTCTGTCTCCTGCTCATTCTCATGTCTCACTTCTCATCAGGTCACAGGCACATACTTGAAATCAGGCAAAGCAGCAATGCCTGATGGTGTGATTGGCTTGCATGCAGGCAACTCCAGAGGAGATGGGACCTATGCAGTTTGCTGTAGGCAGCCACAGCCATGATCTTGGCAGGTCAGGCTCTGCCACTTTGCAGCTTGCTTTGCTGCTTATCAAACAACGCTGACTGTCTGCAGTCTGCTGTACGCAACAGCTTGCTGCGCAACACCAGCACAGTGCTCTCTGCAAGATGCAGTTGTGCAAGATGCAGTTGCACAAGAGCTTTCAAAGGCTGCAAGCTCATGCTTTGCCTTGTATTTCTGGAGGCTGGGCAGCTGAGAGCACAGCGGTCATGAGTCTGGCTCCATCATGTGGCACCTATATGTGCTAGCAAACTTTATACAAGTAGCCGTTTCATGGTCACCCTGTGTTGTGGTCACTGTGCATTGTAATCACCATTTACAGGGATGCATGCTGCCTCCAGGCATCTTGAGATTGGTAGAGAGTCTCACAAGCTGATTGACGCAAAAGTTCAACAAGGCGGCTTTGAGGTGGCCAGTGAGCCGTACCAGTATGGTGAGGTCCTCGAAGTACACATGTGATGTCAAAGGCATGTAGTGTCTGCATGGACCCTCAACGATCTCCAAAGTACACTCTGCAGCCATGTATCAGAGGCATGCCACCTATGCACATGCATACTGAGTAGTCTTTGTTTGCAAGGGTCATGAACCAGAGGCTGAGGCCAAGTTTTTGAGCTAGTGGCCCACTGCCACATACACTGGCAGCACTTTCATGCATGACACCTTTTTCTGAAGGTTCTTTGCCATTCAGGTGAGGTGAGCTTCCATTCCAGCCTGAACTTTCACAAAGCTAATGGGAATGAGACAGACAGGCCCAGGGAGGTTTTCACAATCATCTTCATGGACAAGGACATGACCCTGGCAGAGCCCCTCAATGACTACCAACACCTCGACCGCAATGCGTAAGTCAGCAAAATCACCAGCAAAATCACCTGACTAGTGAATGTCCCTACAAGATGTGCATGGCCAGATCAAGCAGGCAGCATGCCATGATGCTGCAACCGCATGCATGATGCTACAATCACATTCCGCCATTGTGCAGCCTGTTCACATGTGTCAGCTGTTGCTGTCATACCGTTCTGGCTGAGCAGGCACATTAGCTGTGTACCTGAAACACATGCCATGCATGCCGACATGGGCCATGTATGTGTGTGATTGCATGGTTGTATGTAGGGAGCACAATTGCCTGTCTCAGCCGCCCTGCATCTAGCCTATGGTCTACAGCTCATGTTTTTAGTCATGGCATATGTGGCACAACTTACGTACACAGCTGCTGAGTGGCTGTTGTGTGTGCAGGTATTTCCCAGATTTGCTTCCTGGACAAGTCTGTGACACAGAACATAACCCTGTCGTTTGGTCCAGCAGCAAATGACCCATTTCAAATTCTCTGCATACGCTCAAGACTTGTAAGGTACTTTTGCAGTGTCTGATTTGGCCAATGAGGACCAGAAGGGGATATAGTCAAGACTGTATAATTAGGCTTGGTGTTGTGTGCAGCAACTTTAGACTCCCCTGTTGTGTCATAAGTAGGCCATCAATATTGCAGCGTGCTGCTGGCTGCAGTGCAATGAGCAGGGTGTGCTTACGTCATATTCGTTTGCACATGTACACTATTGCTTGTAGACTGAGTGGCTGTAGGATTGACGTTTCTGAAAACATAGACGTTTTGGGAATGAAAAGAGCAGTAAGCACTGTGCTGAATCGGATCTGTAGGCCTTTTCTGCAACAGCTGCATTCCAAGTGGACTTGGCTGTTTCAAGAACTTTGGATGGTGTGGTCAGTTGTCTTATACTTACGCAACCAGATGTAGGTCCTTCAAGACCAGAACAGTGGCAATTGCAATACTAGGCTGTCAAGCTGAAATATTTTGCACATGTTTAGGAGCTGGTGCTCAAGTGCCATACTTAGGTGGTCATGCTGACGTCCCTGAATTGTCAAAATACACACGTACAGACTGGTGTGTCGCATCGAGTTGCCTGAGGTGCTGGCCAGCCAGACTGCGCACCACCCCGACTCTACGAAGCTTTGTCTGACTGCACGCACGCACATACTGACATGCATCTCGCTACAATTTTCAAATTCATGATCACCAAGCCTTGCAAGGAATCGTCAATGCACAAAATTTATCGTCGTTACACGTACAATCATGAAGACACGCAAACGAGCTTTGTCCTGTGCTAGCAATGCAGCGCCCGCAGGAGGGCTGCCACTGCAGATCGAGCAAAGGCCCCCCTTGTGCTCTACGCCATGCCTTGCAGAGCTCAAACAACACAGTTTCACAACCGGGATTTTGCCTGCCAGCTCAGCGGCTACCCTTCTGCTTGCTGTCAAAGCTTTCCAAGGACAGCTAGAAGTCTGCAGCAAGCAACCTCACAGCGATTTGGCAGGTTACAGGTCCTTTCCCCAAAAGCAAAGGCTGGAATACCGCATGGGCGACGCAGTCCTTGGCGACCTTGGTGTACTAAACCACCTTGCAAACACGGTGCCCATGCTCACAACAAACAACAATTGTCATACATACAATGCTAACACATTCTTACCAATATTCTCAACACAAGTATGTTACAGGTGGTGCAAGCCATGGATCTCATCGCCAAGGATGTTATGTCACATTTGGCAGTAGCATTGAGACTGCCAAATGATGCATTCAACCAAATATGTGGATCTGCTGCACTGGATGATAGCCAGCCCAGTGCTTCCAGTCTCGAAGCAATTCACTACATGTTACCAGATACAGATGCTGCAGACAATGCAGCCTCAGCTGCTTGTGAAGCGCATGTAGACAGAGGGCTGCTGACCCTCATATCTTCAGATGCCAGCCAGGGGCTGCAGGCACTCACTCCAACATTGCTTGGTGCCCAAAAACTCCTTATTCAGTCATGCACTTTCTGGCCGCAGTAGCGAGAGCTCACTGGAAGTCACAATCATCATGAATTGTCACGCAGTCTTGCAGGACAGTAATCACAGCTTCGATCTGATTCAACTGTCTTCTTGGCATTGGAACTTTGCTTAACCTGAACCTTCGCAGGCAGCAGCTTACCTTACCTGCCTTGAGGGATTTCAGCTTTGAGCATGTGACTCTGTATCAGCTGTACAAAGCAGCACATTTTTACTGCACCATGTAGGTGATGACACCCAATGGTGAGTGGGCAGATGTGTTTCTCCCTGAAGGCCATGTGGCGGTGCTCGCTGGTTACACCCTGGAGCGAGCAACCTGTGGCTTGATCAAGGCTGCCAAGCATCGAGTGGTATGCCTCCAGCAGCTTCTATACAGCATCGTGCACACTACCTACAGTGCCCTCCAAGAGTCTTCAACTTCAATTGGTGCTTATGCACAAGAAACTAGCCAGATGAGGTTGCCATTTTGAAATCAGCAATGCCTGAGATGTTGCCAAAGCTACATTGGCTAAAAGCATATCCCCGAGGGCACATTGTTTGGCTGCAGGTGATGGGACCTGACGGCTGTCCTACACCACGTAATGCATTGGCGTACAAGCTGAGAGCTCCTGACCTTGCTGTATTGGACTTGTATGCTGCTCTGAGCAAGAGACACAAAAGTGGCATTGAACCCAGGTGCTTTCCATGAGCAGCATATGCTCTGTCATCCTTTTTGTACATGAATGCAAGCCCTGTTGGACAATTGGTGTACTGCCATATCATGATGCATGAGCAGCATGTGGTCTTGGACAATAGGCTGCTTCATCTCAAAGGATGCACAGGTTGATCAGACTGCTGTGCATGTTGACCTCATCTGGCAGGTCATGACGTGCTCTGGCATGAGTCATCATGATTCTGGACTTGGCACACAAACACAAGCTGATGTGATTGTGATGTTGGCATGTCAATCACAGCTTTGCTACCCCAATTGGAGTTGGGGAGCTCATGTATTTCTTTGACGCTACCCATGCATCCATCAATGCTGCTCAAGGTCACCATTCCACAGTGTCAGCTGTTGACCAGCAAGTCGCCAAGAGGCACAAGACTACAGCACTGCATACTGGCGGTCCTGCAGCCGCAGCTGCCAGTCAAGTTGCCCATCCCCCACCTAGGCAGGTGTGTATTGGTGATGTCATGCATAATTTGTTCCCCCACAGTGGGTCTTCTCAATGAGTCTGCACTGGCCTTAGCATATATGTCTTAGTGTCCTGTATTGCTGCTGCAAGAGACACAAATCTATTGAAGTGAAAGAGTACAGCGAGTCGGACAGACTGTGTCTGTGTGGCCTAGCAGAGTCATTGTTTTGTGTGGCGCTTGCAGGATGAGACATTGCTGATCAATGTAGCTGTTACAGGCAGGCCCAGGTTCCACGTTAGAGTGAAACCAACCACAAGAGTAGACAGAATGTTCCAATTTGCAGTTGATCATTTTGCCAAGGAGGCCCCTTGGACGATCAGCATGCAGGACATAAGGGTGATACATGCAGACACCATGACCACGGTGAGGATGGATCAAACTTTACAGGAAATTGGTGCAGAAGATGGAGATGAACTACTAGTAATTCCGGAACAGCGTGGAGACTAGGTCAACCTGGGTCAGCCTTTCCCTTGTTCAACTTCGATAAGGCTGCTTGGCAGCGCTTTGCTAGGTCAGGACATTGTAGTATTGAGGATGTTGCCGGAGACAAATCTCAGGCCCATTGGCCCCCTGAGCAAATCCAGAGAATTGATTTTTCTACATGCAAAGAGGGCTCCTTCTGCAAAGCCCTTGCAGGCATGCTAGTTGCCTTCTCCCAGGCTGTAGTGATGTGGCATCTTACATTCAGGCTGTCTTGGATCGCTTGGTTTTGCTTGTCAGTCTGATCTTTGCTGAAAGGGTGGTCAAATAGCCCATGTACCGTGCAGCACATGCAAAGGATTTCAAGCTTTCTTTGTATGCATGAGCTCAGATGCTTGGCCATACTGGGTGTTGCTGTACACCTCAATTTTGCCTGGATAGGCGGCTGCATGTTTTACCAATAGGAACTTGATTGCACAGCAATGATGCTTGTGATTGTTATGTGTGCCTGAACACAGGCAATGCTGCAATCAGCAGGACTTGCTTGACTGCCCAATATGGTCTCATCACTATGTGACATTGATTCAGCAGCGTGTCTTGTCTGTAGTGACAAGTCCTGAGATGCATTGTGCATGTCAACAGTGTCTGACGACAAGTAATTGCTATACAGCACACTAAATGTATATGTTTCAGCTTCACTGCACGACGTCAATTTACACTCTGTCAGCACACCAGGCTGGCCTAGCTGGCAACCTGCACATTACGCCGAGTTTCACAGCTTACATTAGCACAAAACGGCAGATGTTCCTTCTCATGTGCAGTCTCAGCAAAACTTTCTGTATTGCAACACCTGGCTGAACTAGCACACGACATTGCGCCTGAGGTCCTCTTGTCTGATAGGGTGCCACCAATCTGATCAGCAAGGAAGAAATGCAACTGAAGTCATGATCACTGCAAATAGTGTTGCACCGCCCATGATCACAGGACCTGCGCCACTGCTGGACCCTGCAATGCAACAGCCTCAAATCTGCAACAGAGGGAGGATGTGTACTATAGCAGCATAGCTGGATAAGAAGTACAATACTGTACCACACAATTCATATTGTGAACAGGGCATTGCATTATGATCATCATCTTGAGGTATATTGTTAGAGTCTGGTTTTGAGCCCTACCAGCCTTAGGATTGGTGGTGTTGCTCTCACTAATGGTGTTGGGATCCACAGTAGCAGCGAATGTCCCGAACACACTGCTGCTGCTGCTCCTCATGGCAGACTTGTATGCTTCAACACTGTCAGCACCTCCATTGAGGAAGACAACTGATGTCTGGACGTTGACAGAGCCAGGTGTGATGCCACCATCAGGAATGGACACTTGAATGGGTCCTGACAGCTTTTCATTGTTGTTACTTAGAGTGGTGAGGAACTGCAGTAGCAACAGACAAAGTAAGTATGTGTGCAGTCACCTCAAGGTTGCAATAGGTGCTGCCAGCAAGATTCACTGTCTGCACTGCAAGCTGCCACAAAGCAAGCAAAGCATGGCATAAACTTACACTGTCCTTTGCAGTAGTGTCAAACGTGGCAACAGTGAAGTCGGCCAGCTTCTGAGTGGCTGTCACTACGGGCACCTTTGTTGCAGTAGAGACAGTCATGACCTGCAATGCAGAGTAGCTGTCAAGCGCAAACAATGTATGATACCTCTGCAATACACGCTATTGCATTTTGAAGGGGCACAGACATACCAGCCAGGCAGAAGATGTACGGATACACAGTCATTGCTTACCACAGGAGGTGGGCTTGGTGGTGGGAAAGACAGCACCAGCTCAGGTGAGCTGCTCAGTGGGCTTGGGCTCGTCTCTTGTGATGGGAATGCAGGGCACAACTGTGGAGTGGTGCCACAGCCACAAATATTCCCATCGTATGAATATGTAGATGGACTACTTGGGCAACAAGTCTCAGGGTCATGAGTGGTGATCTGAGTGATGCCTCCCAAGCCTGGGATGTAGCAGGAATCGCCGCTGGGATCTAAGCAACATGGGGATGGGCATTTGAGAGCACTTATGCATTGGGAGTTGGTGGTCACGCCGCAATCTTCGCAGAGGGTGCAGACTGATCCAGCAGCACTGCCTGATTGGCAGTAGTAGCCAGCAAGACAATCAGTGTCAGCTTGGCAGGTCTGTATGCAGCATGCGTATTGTGTCTGAGTTCCCGAGTCACAGGTTGTAGATGTGCCTCCGCTCTGTGCATAGAAATGATTGTTCAGCTGTGTTGTACTGGTAAGGCTGAACTCTGCGCAACCTATGCCGCAAGCTGGTAGAGCACAGTACTCGATATTGACAGTCATGGACTGAGCCAAAGCTGTGGAGTTGGCTGACAAGGCAGCTGTAAGGCTCAGCGGGGTGTCTTGGCTTGGAGATGTTGGACTGATGTCAGTCGGCAAACGTGGCAACGGGCGTGAAACAGGCGCTGGCCCAGGTGCAAGCGCTACAAAGCTGGAACCGAACACAAACGTCGGGGAAGGTGCCTCAACAGGGGATTCGGATACTACCAGGCTCCGACCTGCAAACCGCCGACTGCATTTTCAAGACTGATGGCATACCCACTCAGGCCGCAGCGCTGCATCTCTGAATAGCTTGTAGGGCTGTAAGCACTCACCTGATGCGGAACCCCAGCTAGTGCATGCAACCTGCAGTAAGCAGGAAACCGTTGGTTGTCGCACCGACTGCTCGTGAGCAGAGGTCCAACCTATGTTTACCAGCGTAGCGATAAGTGGAAATGCAGCCCTCGAAATTTTGCTGACTCCGCGCAATCCGTTGCTTCCGAGGAGAGGGGCCGACACAAACATAGAATTGCCACTGAAGCCACTGGAGGCTCGCTAAGAATGCCTGTGGATAGGCGAAGACGATCCTCTGAGGCCTCGCACGGCAAATGTTGCGTGAAGAACATCGTTAGCCTGTATCGCACACCTTCGGCGAAGATCTGCAATGTCGGTTCGTCCCTGAAGCGTTTGCCAGTACCGGTTTTCTTTTGCGATCCCCACGGGTCGGGGCTGCATCCCAGGCTAGCGGATTTCCTTACTAATGGGTTTTGACGCTGACACTTTCGTCACTGCTGTGTTTCCGCTTGAGGAGCATACTCTGGACTCGGCGAGTAGACTCGAGGGCACAACTATGGAGTGTTGCCGCATGCCTAGTCCCAAGCGCTTGCCGCAATCTTTGCGCCTTGTAGACTTCTGCATGCAAGTCGCTCCTGTCTGAGAGTAACAAGCATGGTGACATGCGGCATTTGCCATGACGAGCATCTACCTGAGATTGGTGAGCTAGACAGCTGCGATCACAGGTGTGCATCACTTGTACTGTGCTTGCCCCAATACTATACTGGCTGATAAATGAGCTAAAATTTGTGAACTTCTTCTGCAGCTTCTGCTTTGCATGCATTCAGCATTGGGCTCAGATAGAGTCGAGGTGTCCCTTTTGCAAGTCCAGATTTACCACAGTCAGCCGCAAGGCGTTGGACTTGGAAAAGCTTCCTGACAGCGGTGCTGAATCTGATGACACTGTTCGTCAGTGCTTTCCAGGAACAGTACTGGAAATTGTGGCAATACCAGAACGTAACCAGGTGTTTAGGCATCTTCTGCAAGCCCTTCTTGGCCTGCCATATGACCATGTATAGCCAGGCTGTGTACTCTGCACCCAAGATTGCTATGCGTGGCATGAGCCTGACATCATGTCAGTTTTTAGTTTAATTGAGGTTGACCCTTCATTCACAGCTTGCTTACTTTGCACGCTTGCAAATGTATGTTTTTGCTTAAGTCCACCCTGTATTGCATGAGCAGGTGTATCTTGGAGATGCTGAGTGGGCTGGGGATGGAGACGGGGAGGGGCAGGATCCTCTGGGTAATGTTGTGTGCATGGAATGCGGCCGTGGTGATGATGAGGACAACCTCATGCTGTGTGACGGTGCGAGCTGTGCGTTTTGCAGTGTTGGTAGTCACTTTGCTACAGGGGCTTGGTGATTTCGTTGTGTTGCAGCATCGGCCTTTGATGATCGACTTGGCACACCATCAGGGTTTTGAACTGGCTGCTTGCACCCAGACTGTCAGCAGCTATAGCAAAGTGTCTGTGCTACCTGAGCAGCTCACTGCCGCATGAGCAAGCTAACTGCTAAAACAAGACTTTGTACAGGGAGCTACTCAGGTTAGCTTTTTTTGGTGAAGTCAAGGGGCTTCGCCCACCTGGCTGCCCTAGGTCTAGTTTCAATGATGTTGCATTACGTGATTGTCAAAACTGTCGTATTAGTAGGCCTTATAGGGATGCACAAGACAGGCTGCTCTGGAGAGACAAGACTTGTCCCGCACGTACCTAGCTCATCATGAGCTGGATAGCGTTTTAATTATCATTATTATTATTATTATCATTATTACTCAGGTACTATACATAACTGACCTTAGGGGAAGTCATATCCTGAATGAGAAAGTGAGTGAGCGAGTAAATGAGCAAGCAAGCGAGTGAGGGAACAGATGAGTGAATGAATGAGTGGGTGAATAAGTGAAAGCAAGAGCTGATGACTGAGCTACCTGATGTTTTGCAGGTGTCTGCAGATATGTTAGTTGCCCTGGCCAATACGCTAAGGGCATCACTTTTAGTACGTGTATTCAATGTTGCTGTCTTGTGTAGGCTGTGAGAGGGCATGCCATACCTATTGTGCGAATCTGGACGCCCTGCCAGAAGGAGACTGGTTCTGCTGGGTCTGCCAGGAAAACCGGGACAGGGAGCTTGCTGGAGAGGAGGTTGTTGATCTGACAGCAGGTACCACAGTTAATCCTGTTTTTCTGATTTGAGCTTGTGCTGAAGGCTTGAACTCAGTAAAGCTTTTGTCTGCAATTGCACAAGTACACAACCTCCTTTTTTGTCTGCTAGCAGCATCACTTAGTGCAAATGGTGTTGCTGCAGGCTGTTGAAAAATGCTTTCAAAGCTGCTGATAGTGCAAGCAAGTATATTGAGTGTTATGTGGATGCTTGTAGCCCGGAGACCACAGAGAAGCACCAGGACCACTCTTGTAGCCTCTGACTTCACGCTTCCTCGCTCAAGGCGAAGAGCATCGTCGCCTGGGGCCCGCTCAGAACTTGCGCGGCCGCGGCGAGTCCGGCGGCGGCTAGTTCGCAGCGGCGAAGGGCTGCAGTCACGAAGGTCTGGCGGTAGCAGCCAACGTCTCGGTAGTGATGCTGACAGCATCCTAAATGCTTTGGAGAGGTCAATTTCCGCTAGGGACAATGCTGGCTTGTCTACAAGCACTGAACATAGGTAAGGCTCTGCTGCTGGCTGTCTCCAATGTAATTTGAATAACTGTGAAGTAACCGGCTAAAATGTGACTGATCTCTGCAAGTGTGTGTACCTCTAAGAAGGTGCAGATGTTTCAGGCTGGACTGTGCCTGGGTTTTGAGACGAAAGCCCCTGCTTAATGATACATTGCTGTCTACAAAAGCTCAAAACTGACCGTCAAAGCTTTTGTGCATGTGTGTGTGTGTCACGAGCCATTGTTTGGTGCAAAATCACATAAACTGCATAAGGGCAGAGCACAGTTGCATGCATGGTATGTCTGTAATACCATTGCTCAGCTGCTTGCGCACCTGCTTGCGCACCTGCTTGCGCACCTGCTTGCGCACCTGCTTGCGCACCTGCTTGCTTGCTTACTTAACTATTTACTGTGTCTTGCTTGCCTATTTGCATGCTAATATGCTTGCCTGCATGCTTGCAGACGGTTGGCAGGGCTACGAGGGGCTTGGAACTCTGTAAGACAGGGCCACAGACCCTTCCCAGTTGCAGCGCACCCTCCTCCCACCCAGATGCCAGCCACTGCACCTCAGGTATGCTGACTCTTACATCACTGTGGTCCTAGCCACAAGCTGAACCTGCTTGTCTATACATCTTTCAACCTGCTTGCTGCGTGCCCTTGGCATGCTCGTTATATATGCACATCCGACATCATGCTTGCGAGATTGTCTCTGGCATTTCCCTTTTGCTTCTTCAGTCAGCATTGTGCAGCATCATCAGATGTCAAAGCTAGCAGCACAACATCGACACCTCCATTTGATTTTGCCTCTCCTGCTGGATGCCTGCTGAGCTGTGCTGTGGTCCACCTCAAGTCTGCCTGTTCATTTGCATCCAGTCTCACACAGCTTGCTGTCCAGGCTGACGGGCCAGAATCTGAAGCATGGGCAGCCTTTGAGGCTTCCAGGAGAGCTCAGGACAGGGCAGCACGCCGTGCCTCTGCCACAACTGCAGCGCCTGCATCAAACATTCAGCCAGGCTCACCTCCAGTGCATCGGCATTCAGGGTAGGTTCACGTTTCTCCTCTGTCGGCAAGCTTGTCGTGGAATGCATCTGTGCTTTGCTTGCTGTGGTGCAGCAGCCGCTTTGCTGTGCATGCTGGTGGCGTTGACTCTGTCCCTTCATCATCATCATGCTCTGGGCTGTCACCAGCTGCACAGCTCTGACTCACTGACTCATTGACACAGAAGCTGATGCCAGCATTGCATTTGACTTCTGCTTGTCCTAGCAGCTCTGGATCTCATTGTTGCAGGCGTCTACAGGTGGGATCTCTACCTCAGACTGTTCTTCGTCTTCATTGCAGGCAGCAGTCTGCTTCTAGCCTGGCTAGGCAGGCCGTGGCAGAGGCTAGAAGTAGGGGACGTCGCTTAGGGCCAACAGGCAGACAGCTGGCCTCACCAAACCCTAGGATTGCCTTGCCTGTCCCCCGCCTCTCTTCTTCTTCAGCACAAAGTGCTAGGGTTGCTGCTTCTCACCGGTCTTCTCCTGTTGCCCCCAATGTGGCTTCAGAAAGAACAAGAGCAAGGGCTGATGATGACCCGCCTAGAAGCCCCAGGCTCCGTCATGGGTCACCCATGTCAGGAGCAGGAAGAAGAGCAATGGGGTCAGAATCGCAACACAATCAAAGTGACTCTGGTAGGGCTGAGTCTTCAGCAGGAGGAAGATCAATTCGCGAGCCTGACAGACGCTGCCTGCGGCGGCAATCTTCTTCTTCCATGTACAGAAGCCTTCCCAGGGGAACATCACACATTTACAGACAGACAGACGTAGTTCAGAGGTCTGCCCATGGTCCTCATCTGAGGGGCACTGACAATGCCACAGACAACAGCAACTCTGCAATTGCTGCTGCTGACGCTGACTCTTGCATACCGAACCCAAATCTGATCCCTGTTCAGCAGAGCTTCTTTGACAGACCAGTTGACTCGGTACAGCCTCCTGAGCCTTGGAGTACACAGCTCTCACAGCAACAGCCCTGGAGTCAGCACCAGCCCTGGTCACAGCACCAGCCCTGGGCACAGCAGGCATCTTGGCAACAGCAGCAGCAGCAGCATCCTGCACAGACAGCTGCATCATTGCATGCACTTCCCACACCTTGCTCACCCTTGCACCCACCAAATCAGCACCAAGCCAGCACAGCCAGGTCAGGCACCATCCAAGGATCATGCTATGGATCAGGTTGCACAGCATACAGGTCCTGAAAGAGGGGAGGACAGCAGTGATAGCAGCACCAGCCAGCTTGCCTCACGCCAGCAGGCTGTGCAGGGCTTGCAAGCCACAGACGTTCCTGAAGTCACACGTGGCCCACGCAGCCAAAAGCACGCCAGCACGAAGGTGCTCCAGGAAAATCATGATGATGCTGGCCAGCGCGATGAAGCAGCAAGGAGTGGGGCTGCAACTAAGCCACACTTTAGGATGAATAAGCAGGAAGCTGCAGATGCTGTCAAGACGCTGATAAAACCTTTGTATGTTGCCAAGCAGCTCAGCAAGGAGCAGTTTAAGGTCATTGCTCAGTCCTGCACACACACCCTGGCAAACAATGAAAGGGCTGTGCAACAAAGTCCCCGTGGGGTTGTGCGAGACTGTATGAACGATATGGACTTGAGTGAGCAAGCAGCGTGGCTTTAAGCACATAGTGTGCCGCATATCAATGAGGCATTGCATGAGAACCAGGTTACCGAGTCCAGACTTGCCCTGGCGTCAAATTGGGTCTAGGTACATATTTTACAGATTTCGGAAGATCAGCATGTAGTCAGCTCCGCGTTAGTCTAGCTGGTTAGGATACTCGGCTCTCACCCGAGAGACCCGGGTTCAAGTCCCGGACGCGGAAGAACAACTTTTGACTAACCCGGATCTCGTCAAGGTGCCTGGCAAAAGTCATGGCGCATGATTGAGTAAGACGCAGAACACACGGGAGGTCTTGATCTGCCTTGCTGATAAATATCGTGATGAACATATTTGTGTAGTGCAGCACGGGTTTGTACTGCAAGCTAGTAGATGTGCACCTCATGCACACGCTGCAAACACATCTGCGAAACAGATGGCAAACTCCAACCTTGGTGTGAATGAATACAATGCGTTCACAGACTAGAACAGAAAAGCACAGCAAGCCATGCACAGTCTGCTTGCATTTCGCCTACAAAGGTGGTGGCCAGGGGATTGCATAAGTCTGTCTTGGCAGACTGCATGCGAACCTGCACCAGCATGATGTCATCTATGTATGCAGCATACAAGGGATGGTTGCCGCGATCTTGACATGGCATCAAATGCGCATGGCGTATGCTTTGAAGTGCACTGCAGAGGTCCCATACACCATCTCCCTTGAATGCTTGCAGCAAATTTGCGTACTGACATTCCAGTTGCTGCATAGACTGAGCGTCTGTTGCACACTGGTCATCTCTTGAAGGGCTTGTGCTGCTGTCCTCTGCTTGCAAGGCCTGAAAGCAGAATTGAGCTCAACAAGATAAACTTGTGCATGCATATGTGCCAACACTGCCACAAGAACACGCATGCAGAAGCTCGACATAATGACTTCAAAAGCATTCAAAAGCGTTGATTGATGAAATGGCAGGTCCAAGACAGGATCAGGGCAAGGAAAGGAAATCAAGGAAATTCTGTGACCTGGGTGCTGACTTGACACGTAGCATGCAGCTTGAGACAAGAAACGTCCATGTGTACAGCAAAATCAAGCTGTGAAGTAGGCATGCACCCCTCTAAGCACAGACAGACAGACAGACAGACAGACAGACAGACAGGCACAGGCGGGCACGCACACACACAGCCTATTGCACCTCTGTGTTTACTATCTTGGACTCAAGGTGCTGCCTGAGCATTGGCAGTCCAAGGTGAGGCAGGAGGACTGATCCAGGGTCACTGCAGGCTGCATGGACCACCTGGGCTTCCAGTAAGGGCAACACCGCACAGCCTTCCCGGACCTGCTTCCCGGACCTGCTTCTCCAGCTGCTGCTGCTCCAGGTACATACATCTCAACAGAGCTGCGCCTGCCTCAGGAGTCATGCTCTCTGCCCAGATTTTCTACAGGGCAAGACTTGCTATCATTTCAAGCATGCCTGATTCAATGCAATGAGCAAATTGTTGTCAGAGACCTCGACCCGCACTGTTTAGCAACGCAGTTCGCAAATAGCTCTGCGTTGGGCGGCCAGCCTTAGTTCTGATGCTTCTGCATATGAGCATCTACATTGCTTTGATCTTGCAGGAAACAATCAAATGCAGCTGCAGAGGCAGGAAGCATGTTTGGCTGAACAGCATGAAACATGTATCTGCAACGTCTAGGAGGATGTTCTTAGGCAGCAACTGGTTGAAGCCATCTGTCAAACTTGTTACATCACACACTAAACCTGAAACAGTTGACCAGATTTCTGCGCTCACCCTCTCAAAGTGTCTTCTGCAAGGCAACAAACAGCATCTCAATTCACTTGGTTGAAGTGAGCTATTGTTTGACGCGTTGTTCATGCAGCACACTGTCTTATGCAGCGCAACCTTTTTGCAACCCTTGCAACAGTAATCATGTTCTGTGCCTGAGTAAAACTTGTATAACAGACGGCTTGTTCAAGGGACGTTCTGAGATGTACGGTAGCAATTGAATGTAACTGACACTGTACATGCAACAGATGGCTTGCAAAAAGGGACCTCTTGAGATTTGCGGTAAGTTGTTATTGTAAATGATGGTGTAATTTGCTCAGTACGTACATCTGCAGGTCAGAGTGTGGAGCATTCATTTGTGCTGCTGGTGAGGACATTGGAAGACTTGAAACTTTGGGAGGAAAAAGTTGCCCGAATCAAACAATTACGGGAAACCCTGGTACAGCAGCAGAGTGCCACGCTGGAGTGGCTAAAAAGCAATAACGTTAGGTGATTATCATCAGCAGCAACAAAACAGTTGTAGTGACACTGGTGAGCTGCTGCAAGGTACAGCAGGCAATTGAATGAATGACGTATGAATGGATGCATGCATGCATGGAAAGATGGATGGATGCCTGAAGGAAGGAAGGAATGATTGCGTGAATGAATGATGGTTGAATGAATGAATGATTGAATTTTTGAATGAATGATTGAATGAATGTCAGGGTACGTCCTGACAAGCATGGCCAGGGCAGCACACAGCTGCCACCAGAAGCCCTTGACTGCTGAGTGATGTGTGTGGAGGTCCCTGATGACAGTAACAAGCTTTGGGGGTGCACCCCTGCTGAGCAAGATCTGCCAAGCCATCTCCCTGTCCACTGAGTCAAAGGCTTTGGTCAGGTCCAGCGTACAAATATGCAGAGTCTGGCCTTTGTCCCAAGCCCCATTGCACAGAAGGCGCAAGCTGAACAGGGCGTCAACTGTGCTCCTGCTTGGTCTGAAGCCACATTGCTCGTCAAGAAGGTTGTCTGCCAGCCACTGTGAAAGGCGTGCACTCAGCACGTTGGCATAGGCTTTCCCAGCTATGCTCTGCAGGGCAATGGTGCGAC
>JAABUP010003944.1_pt1 | contig 25327 bp, 22 predicted proteins | sample 5559201 | NCBI WGS metagenome assembly JAABUP01 (sample SAMN10711887, study PRJNA513373) | rock metagenome | isolation source: Antarctica rocks | place: Antarctica
ACGCTGGATTCCTGACCATCGAACCGCCCAGCCCGAAGAACGGTCCCGTCGAAGTTCGGTGAGCGTAGTTTGGACTGAAAACCGTCCGCTGGGGGTGTTGCTCCCCCAGCTTTAAAGACTCCGGCAAAGACATCACTCGAGTCACGTTTCACTCGTGCTGGTCTTCCTGTTGGAAATGCGACAGCCAGGTCGCAAGCCTTGCGACCGGAAGTCTCCGGCTTCCCGTCCCACGTTGCAATTGGAGTTTGAGAAAAGCGCAAATCAACTGAATTTCGGAAGGGCCTGCTCCTTGGAGACCGAGGAGACACCGCAGGAGAGCTATGGCTAGCTGCATTGGGGAACGAGGTGTTGGCGCTAAGAGCTGGCACCCGAGCTCCACCACAACACAGGCACCCTCTTACAGACAGATTATTATTACTCTGCGCTTTCTGTCGGAGTGCGTCTTCCCTCGGAGCTTAACTTCCTTCCGTGGCCCGTTCAGAAAGTCCTTACAGAAGGCTGCACATCAGCATTGCTTGATCCATCTTCACGCCCTACGGGTGCCCGACTCGCCCTCGCTAAAATAAAGTTCAACGTGGGCAGAATTCTAGGAGATATAACTTTGTCGATACATAGTCTACCAAGAAGGTTGTGGTGACAAAGTTGTAGAGCAGGCTCCAAAGAACAATAGTCGTCGTAGATATCAAAGTGTCGAGAGTACTCCCTGTAGTGCTGAGGTTGGTGATAGAATATTCAAATGTTTTTGAGCGAGGGCGAGCCTGATGAGTTCTAGTTCTAAAAGGACGCGACTGTCATGCCTGCATAAGTTCTCTCCACCCGTTCCCCAAGGTTACTGGAGCCTTAGGGCTTTGCTCCGATACTAGAAATGGATGACCGGGAGACCTCTGATGAAGTACAGCTCCCTCCCCTTCTACGCAAACGCCGTATTCTCGCAAGGCCGGATGTTCCAACACTATCTGGTGCAGGATGGCTCGATCTGCAACAAGGCTTCCCCAATGGTTGACATGAGGCCATGGCACCCGCTTTTCCAGCCAGACGGCGGCCCGATGCTTGGCTGAACTCTAAAATATGGGATCCTGCAGCCCGTTCACAGTAATATTGCTTTGTACACCTGTCTGGAAAGATTGAGCAATTTCAACATGCCCTACCCTTAAGGTCGATAAGCTTCGCCTCGCACCAATCCTCTTTAGCATAGTGGAAATACTGCGAAGGACAGTGAGTTTTGCTCCGCCAAATGGTAGAAAGGAAATCCTGGTGATTGATGTTGGCTTCTAAGTGGGTCCAGATCACCCGAGTTGGTTCTTTCAGATTCTACTTGTTGTCCTCAGTCTGGAAGGTTTGATAAACCTTGAGTGCTAGAATTCCACGGGCTAGCCGCCCCCCCAGGGATGATGTGATCTCCTGCCGTCATCTGTCCCCTTGACCGTCATCTAGGGTCTCGCTTCCGTCACTGCTGTCACCGATATACCTCGCATTGTTTAGTGATCTCCTGAGCAAGAGGCCTTTGTCTTGCAAGTGTTGCAATTCTGCAATTGGTGACGAGAGATTTTCGAGTGCGAGGAAGCGTTAGACTACACCAATTTGAGTCTTCTTCGCATCACCACACTGACGGACTAAGCCTGTCAACTCTCAACAACCCAAGACTAAGCATTGGACGCTGCACGCCGCGCAAGTCAAGCACTGATTCCAGAACACAGAGTGCTCATTATTCATCATCAAGCGCCCCTTCAGCTCGCTCGAAAGACCGATAAGGTACGAAGGTACGAAGGTGCTACGAATCCGTTGAGCGCTCACCTCAGCACCATTCTTCGATCCGGGCTGAGCGTGCTGGCAATCACAGTGCGGTGTGAAAGCCCTGCATTCTATCGATTTCCAGTTCGAAGCTGCTGGACGGTGGCTCCGGAGGAGGTGAATCCCTGATGCTGTAGCTGCGGAACCGCGTTAGTCATCATGCATGTCAGAAAGTGCACCATGCTGACGGTAATGTAAATCTGGAGGAAGCCGATGTGCATCATGAAGCTCCTTCGGAAGGGGGGGCCGGCGCCAGAAAACTAAACCCGGGCCCGAGTGAGGTCTCATACACAGTAGATTGCCTGATAAGAAGGATCTGATCTTGGTAATCGAGAGGATCACAGTTCTCCGACTTCGCTGGCGACACGAATCTGAACTCATTCGGCGACTGTATAATATCTCAGCTGAGTCTGCCCTGCTGATGTGTCTCCACATATCTCTCGACCCATGTAAAGTCTGTTCCCCCGTCGTTGAGAATCTAATCCCGAATATAAAAGACATTTCGAGTCGAAATCATGGCTTAATGCCGAAGACCATCCTATCTTCTCTATCAATGATCATGTACTCAACATGTCTCTTTAGGACTAAGCCCGAGAGCAATAGATAGATCTCACGCCCCTTGTCAGCTTCCAGTTTTATCCACATTGCTCTCCTAAGTCTTGCCGGAATGCGTCATCTGCTCCGAGCAAGTTAAGGAGACACAGAGGCATGTGTGCGAGAAACACCAATGCGGCGGGTTTAGCGGCTGGCCTCCAGCCAGTGAATGTTTCAATGAATGCGACCACGCTTTCACAATGATCCACACCGTATTGCTTGCTCTCTGACCTTCGCATATACAGACCACGAGTTTGTCACTCGTGCTTGTACCTGCAGATATGAATAAGACGTAGGTAATACAAGCCAGAGCAAATAGAACGCCAGGGGTATCATGCAAGGACCTGAGCTCTAGAATGTAACGAAACCCATACTCGCCTTGTTCAAGACCCACTCAGGCCAAGAACGCTTGGCCCTCGACTCGCTGCCATCTAGCTCCTCTGCCCGTCTCTCGATTATCGAGACCTGACTCTCGAACTCAGCGACTCCATTCTCCACGTCTTCAACCTTGGACTCCAAAGCACTCAATTCGTACTCTAGCTTCGCGCCTAGCGTCTCGATGTCTTTGACAGCTTCTGTCAGATTCGCCCGCTCTTCCGACATTAGATCGTTAGAAGCATCGCGAAGGGCGTTGTGTTCATCGAACTTCTGGTGGTAGACGAGGTCTAAATTCGCCTGGTCTTTGCCGAGTCGCTGGTCGTAACCTTCGACTTGGCCGACTTTCTCTTCAACCCAGGATGTCACTTGAGATTTTAAATCCTCAAGTCGAGAACCCATCACACGCCCTTCCATGGCTAGGCTCTTTTCAATAGCCAATGTGACATCCGAAGTATTCCTTGTAGCCACGCTATCTCCCTTCGCAAGCTCGTTGGTGACGCTTGCCGCTAATACATCGACCATCGCAGTAGAAGAGAGACTGCGAGGCCATCGACGTTCCCAATACCTAGCTGTCTTTACAGACAGCTTCGGTAGGCTCTTGGTGGTTCGTAGAGGAGGTATCGAATACTCCTTGCCCTCAAATTCCTGCATCTTTTGAATCGCTCGAGTCTCACCAATACTGAGAGATCCATGTCGTGAATCCTCGGTAACTTGACGTCCCTCGTATCTTGATCTTATGCCTGGAGCATGAGTCACTACACTCACATAATCTGGCTCCTCAGGATCCTCAATGTTGACAGATGGCGTCTCAAGGCTCGTTGTAGATCTTTCGAACTCTTTTGGAGTTGCGCCTAGCTCGTAGAATGGCGGAGCGAGGCCATCTTCTGGTAAGGCGCTACCTCGTCTTGAAGATTGGACAGATCCTACCAAGCTCTGCTCCACGCTGTCGGGCGGAGTCAACCCATGCTGTGAAGGCTCTGCTGCGGTATCCGGTCCCTTGTATCCTTCGATAGTTGTTGCAGTCTGCCCATCCTTGATACTTTCACCGTCAGATATTAAATTCATCTCTTTTGGGTGCCTTGATTGATGTGGACGATGCCCTCGGAGGCCGACTGCATCTCGGATCCTACCTAGACCACTCCTAGCATCAGTGACTTTACCGGTCACGTTTTTCAGAACAGCCCTTCGCAGTGCTTGGTCTCTTTCCGAATGATCAAGACTTGTCTGTGAGCCAGGGGACTGGAGGTAGATACGATCCGACAGGACGTGCCGTAAGGAAGTTTCATCCTCAAAGGAGTCCCGCTTCTTTCCTGACCAATTGTAGCCGCCTTCTTGATTGTCATTGAATACCATACCATCATCACCTCCAAGGCTACTGAAAACATCACCTTCGTTGTTCTTGCGGGGTTTTCCTAACCATAGCCATTTAAATCGTTCACCAGAGCCCAGCTGAACAAATGTCTCCATGTCCAAAGTCTCCACTGCAGCTATGCCAGCTCTCTCTCGTCCGTTGACCATATCGCCCCCTTTGCCCTTTAATTCCGCTACCGTTGACTTGACTGCTCGAGGAACCATCCATCCCTCTCCACTTGCCGCTTTGGCGGTGACCCGGTGAATTCTATTGAGTGTTGGAAGATCTAGTCTCCTAGACCGTTCGAGCTTCTGGGATTTTTGAAAGTATCCAATGCCCCTTTTGGTGTTCACGATATCGAAGACGTCCTTTGATACGGGCGATCCAAAGGCGTTCAATCTATTTCTTGCTCCCATGAGTAGTCCGAGCAAAGCTGCAACGGTTGTAGGTCCTAAGATGCCATCGCTAGGGTCAATGTTGAAATATTCTGTCCCAATTTCGGTCCACCAGTCATTGATGGCTTGCTCTGTGATGTCGCATAGTAACCCATCAGCGTATTCTGGTGCTAATTTGCCGAACAACATAAGAGCCACTTGGCATAATTTCACTAGTTCGATCACGGCGTTGTAGATCGGTATACGATCACTGACATGATACAATTGGTTGAACTTGGCTTGGGTGGCCCCAATTGGAGGTGAAAGACCGAGACCAGCCCGTCCTGAGCATCCAAGGCGCTTCAAATCTTCGTTGACTATGAAGTCCTCCCTATGTTTCTTAAGGTCGCCATCCGGGACTGCAATGACCGTCAGAGCGGACGGGAACCCATTCAGATTTGTGACCATCAATGTTCCTAACGGCGTCTCTTTCTTTCGCGCATGGTACTTGGTGATGGCTTGAAGATAGACACGCAAGCGCGGTGACCAGGCATCTTCATCGGTGGGCACACTAAGGACACCCACGAACACCGAGTTTTGTTCCAGGCCGGTGTAGGTGGTAATGACAAAAGTTGGGTGGGTTCGAGAGCACGCCCACTGCTCGACAACGTAAAGCTCATAGCCAGTCAATTTACGTCTTCGCTCTAGGACGATTGTCTTGGGGTCTTCTTCTAGATATCTGAAAGCTGCAGGATCGGTAAAGACTAGCTTTTGATGGCCTTTTTGAGGATTCAGATGGTACTCCTCCGGACCAGGGCCCGAACTATGAGGTAGATCATTAGAGGAGTATAAGCTGTCACCTCCTGTAGCAAAGTCTCTTTCATCAGTGTCGTTATCCATCAGGACTAGTCCAACCGTTAGGTTCAAGCTGTGTTTGAGGGTTCATCCTTTGGGATTGAGTCGACAGGCAGCGTTCTGTCGGCTCAGAGCAGCGTGCCACGTCAAGGTTGGAATGAGTAGACTGTCCAACATAACTATTGGAGATTTGTGGTGGGAGTCTTAATGCAAGAGCGATCGAGCTGGATTTTGTTGCCGTGGTGTCGGCAGGACCTCGGTCCGCCTCAACTCCGCAATCAGCACCATCTTATGACCACCCTCAACATGACAGGACTCGATGTGGTCTTGGCTTAAGCATAATCAAATCTTTCTGTAATGTCATTGTGTTTGGATGACTTCTCCAGGTCCTGCCTGAAGGAGATGGCGGTGGCTCGACTCCCTTGACCAAGACTTATCACGTCCTAACGCTGCTCGTACTTCTTGCGAGGTGGCCGTCGGAGATCGGTTGAGCTATGGAATCCCTGATCGAGGAGCATGAGAAGCTCTGTAAGAGAGGCAACTTATCGAAGAGCTTGGATGACGTCCAAAAGACTCTGGATCTGCTCGTCAAAGCCCGGGATTCCATCGCGTCCAGTAAGCCCCCTTCATCGATTTCTCATCACCAAGGCCGACAGCGTTACTAATCTTCTATGATCCAGACCAAGCCAGCCCCTCAATCACTCTTGCTAAGCTCCAGAATCCTGTCAAGCAGTCATTCGAGGCCGTCAACACCGATTTGAAAGAAGTCTATAAGAGCCTTGGGAATTATGGCAAGGCTCTAGATAAGGTCCGGAGGCCTACCTTTTGCGTTTATCTAGGTCACTGACGATTTGTCTGCCAGAAATTCAAAGACAAGCCTCTACCGACCACTGACTACGATGCATTATCTTCAAACTCAGCCCTCATCAATCGCGCTGTTGCGATGCATTTACTGAGAGAAGGACAATTTTCAGTTGCCTCAACCTTTCTGACAGATGCTACCAATAAGCCGCCCCGTACAGAGTCTCGATCTAGGACTCCAGATGCCTACACACCCCTCGAAGACGATTTAGGAATCGACTCTCTCAGATCAGAAGAGCTACGGAAACGATTTGCCAACATGTATCATATTCTGCACGAGCTGAAGAATGATCGGAATCTCCTCCCTGCGATTCAATGGGCAAGAGAGAATAGTAAAGCCCTGGAGACAAGAGGTAGCAACCTCGAATTCGAGCTAGGAAAATTACAGTACGTTTGGCTCTTCACCGGAGGGGCCAATCCGTACGATCCAAGAAGCCTAGCCCAAAGCCAACAGCAGGCCCTTCGATATGCCCGCAGCGAGTTCACAGGATTCCAAGCACGGTACTTGAAGGAACTTCAGAAGCTCAGCGCAGCCATGGCATTCTCCCCCAATTTGGCTCAATCCCCTTATAGGCGAATCTTTCACAACGAGGGGGCATGGGAGGACCTTGCCAACTCTTTCACTCGAGAATTCTGCTCCCTTCTTGGCCTGTCTGCCGATTCGCCCCTCTACATTGCTGCAACTGTTGGTGCGATAGCCCTACCGACTCTGCTCAAGCTGCAGACGATAATGAAAGAGAAGCGGACTGAATGGACGACACAGCATGAGCTTCCTGTAAGTACTTAGAGCCCAGGCGTGAGTGGCAAGACTAATGTTCCAGGTCGAAACGCCCCTACCCTCTGCCTACCACTTCCACTCCATCTTCGTCTGCCCGGTCTCCAAAGAACAAACGACGGATCAAAATCCGCCCATGATGATGCCGTGCGGACATGTCATTGCTCAGGAATCAATGGTCACGATCAGTCGAGGCTCAAGATTCAAATGCCCCTACTGCCCCAGCGAGAGTCGACCAGATGAAGCGAAGAAGCTTTACATGTGATGATTGCTGGTACGGAAGGACAGCACTGACGATGTTACGAAAGGAGTGTCTTGCATAAGCATTCGGCGTTACGAGATAGCATCGGGTTGGCGTATTTCCTAGCATCTCAACGGGGTCGGCCATGAGACGGTACAGCGTCGAGGCGAGAAGCTACTGCTCGATCCACACGAGTCTATTACGGCGCTTCGCATGCGGGTCAGAGCTAGACTGGAGGGGGAAAATTGTATGGACAATGGCCGCTGCAAGCATATAACCGTCCCAATCAACGGCGTGGGGGTGGTTAATGTCGCGCGTCGGCGGGGTTGTCTTTGCCTCTGGATCGCATAGTCGATCCTCTTGTTCCTTGAGCTGCTTGATCTGTTATTTCAATTCTTGCACCTCCTGCTCGCTGTCTCTTTCTCTTTGCTGCTCACTTCACCGACGTCGCAGGTACTCAACCCTGCGAATCCTTCGCTATCAACTGATCCCTTAGGGCTTGGAGGATTTAGCCGAGAGAGAGAGATGGCCCGCAGACTAGGGCTACCCCACCGTGGGGCTGGCTTCGCGCAGCTCCTCCGCCAGCAACAGCGGCAGCCACAACGATTCTGGTATGTTTTGCATGCTTGCTGATGCTCCTCGCCACACAACGGCCTCTTTTCTGCATGCTCCAAAGTCCTGTCAGCCTAATTGACTCTGAGCAGCTCTTCCTGCACAATCACCGGCACGTCGGAGAACTCCAGCCACACTTCTGCAAACCGGTCAGCAACTGCATCCTCCGCGCTCGGAGACAAGAAAAAGACTGCCATCTCTCCTCTGCGTCCGACCCCGAGTAATCTACTACGTCCCCAGCACGGAGCCACTATGGCTACCGTCACGGACACCATCACCAAACCCAACATTGGTGTTTTCACAGACCCTGCGCACAAGCTTTGGGTGGCAGACTCTGGACCGAGTCTAGAAAGCGTAAAGAAGGGGGAAGACCTCGAAGCCGGCCAAGTGACGGTTGGAGTCAAGAGTACAGGAATCTGCGGGTTCGTAGATCCTTATTTTCCACGGGCCTACTAACATTCTGCGGCTGTCCAGGTCAGACATTCACTTTTGGCATGCTGGCCGGATCGGTCCCATGGTTGTAGAAAACGACCACATCCTCGGCCACGAATCCGCCGGCGTAATCATTGCCAAACACCCTTCGGTCACTCACCTTAAGATTGGCGATCGTGTTGCTATCGAACCTGACATCATCTGCAATGCGTGCGAACCGTGTCTCACAGGCCGCTATAATGGCTGCTTGAACATGCGCTTCCTCTCCACTCCTCCGGTGAATGGACTCCTTCGCCGTTACGTGAACCACCCCGCCGTTTGGTGCCATAAAATTGGAGACATGAGCTTCGAGAACGGCGCATTGCTTGAGCCATTGTCAGTCGCATTGGCAGGCGTAGAACGCGCAGGGGTGAAGCTAGGCGATCCAGTGCTCATTTGCGGTGCTGGCCCAATCGGGCTGATCACGCTGCTCTGCGCAGCATCGGCGGGTGCGGAGCCTATCGTTGTTACCGACATTGATGAAGGAAGATTGGCATTTGCAAAGGAATTGGTGCCAAGAGTGCGCACTTACAAGGTGGAAAGGGGTGTCGGGGAGGAAGATGCTGCGAAGGGAATTGTAGATCTTGCTGGAGGCGTGCAACCCGCCATCGCAATTGAATGTACAGGCGTGGAAAGCAGTGTCAACGCCGCCGTCTATAGCGTCAAATTCGGAGGAAAAGTCTTCGTCATTGGTGTCGGCAAACCCGAGATGCAGCTCCCATTCATGAGGTTGAGCACCCAGGAGATTGATCTGCAGTTTCAGTATCGGTATGCCAACACGTGGCCGAGAGCTATACGGTTGGTTGAGAGTGGTGTCGTGGATTTGTCGAGGTTAGTCACGCATCGATTTGACCTTGAAGATGCGGTAAAGGCTTTTGAAACTGCGGCCGATCCCAAGACAGGAGCTATCAAGGTGCAAATCCAGAGCGAGATGGATGTCCAGTGGTGAGAGGTTCAGAGGCCTGATGATCGTTGCAGCATCGCCATAGATTAGACCATTGGAGGCTGTCCGTTTTAACTTAGGATAAAGAACTTTTTCATCCATGTTTTTCACAATGCCAAGTGATGAAGGTCAGCAGTGACAAAAGTCCAAGGTGAAAAAGCTCTTGCAGTTATGGAAGGAAATGCAGTCCAGCCATTTTTGATAGATACTAAAACTCGGCGAAGGAAAGTGCGCCCTTCAGGACTTTCATCTACCACTCACAGAATTTTTGCCCTCCAGCTGTTGTTTGTACTCGCGCCTTCTCCCGGCGTCTGGTACGATTAGCTATTTCTGTAGAGGTGGTAGAGGTATCACAGCTAAGACGAGCCTAAGCCCACATATCTCCATCGATCTAAATTTGTTTATATGTCAGTGTTTCTTTAAGGTGTAAGGAGAACACAAATCAGTCAACAGGAGGGGTCCACTACCTGGCGAAGATGAAAGGAGTCACCCTCTATTCCCCTGTCGCACATCAATCCCCTCCCCCCGTCTTTGGACCACGTGGCCCATTGATCTTTCTCCTGGTACATCTACGTGGCTATTCACAACACCTTACCTGGCTCCAGTCCAAAGCCATGAGATTTTTCAGGCGTATGTTTCCTCTGAGCCCCATTCAACGGAGGGAACACATTTGAGACACTATTGGTCGTTTGCCTCAGCTTTACGACACCAAGTGCGGCGAACGGCGGCACTACCTTTCTTTTCGTGAGCCCGCAAGAAGTCGTCGCTGGTGGTGGCGTTTGTTTGAGCCTCGCAAGAGGCGTCAGAGGCGCCATAGTCTTCAGAGGGCTACTTACTCTGGGGCGACTGCCACTCTCTGTCAGAATACAGAGGTACTGTAATTATCGAGAGTTTTACTTTGGTGCGTTGTTGCGGAACAAGCGCAGTGAGGTGGAGAGAGAAGAAAAAAGTAGGAAGAAAAAGACAGGACGGAAGCAGAAAATCAGTATCGCTGAGCAGCGCGTCAATTTTACTTGTCCCATTTTCTAAGAGGTGAAGCAAGGTGCTTGTCCAATACCAGGACTCGGTAGTGACGACTGCGAAGGGAACTGATTTTGCACCCCTTTCAATACTACTACCCCTGAAAGTAGGGCAGATTCAGGGAAACACCTAAAGTAATATAAATATTAAAGCCTCGAGATAATTGGGATGATATAATTGTGCCATGATTCGTGGAACCGTACCCTACGTCACATTCATCACAACTCATCACATTATGCCAATATCAAAATCTGTACTGACACACCCAAATTGATGTTATTAGAACATTATGATTACAGGCTGTGTACAATGTGCCTATTGAGGTGCCACTTCATCCTGATCTTTATAAATAATCCCATATAGCTTCCACCTTCACCGCTCAAGAGAGTATAACCTCTGCCGGTCCAGCGAGAGTACCGAAATTAGTGAGCTGATCCTCTGTCAAGGCAGCATCACCGCTGAACGTAGTCAAGACGGCGAATGCAGCACCAGCGGCTCCCTCAGGGACGGGGATTTGGGCACAATTGGTACCACAACTCGTGACCTCAGTGTAGGTGACATTCGTTACCATGTTGACCAACCCAATATAAAGTGGTGCGTTGGGATCGGTCTTCACAAAAAATGTGCTTGGGTCGTAGGTGAACTTGAGTTCTGTTCCTGCTGGGGTAGGCGGCTGGAGATTTGAGGGAGGCATTGGCGACTCAAGGGTGAACTTCGGAAGTACGGTGATTGGTAGCTGCTGTGGGCACTTAACGATGAACATCTGAGCCAGATTGTAGGCAAAAACGGCAGTCAAAGAGGTGTCGAACGGTGTAGGAAAGGGCGAAGCGCCGACGCCAGCACGGAGGTAAGAGTCATGGCGAGACTCGACTGTGAGGATGCTGCTAGCAGCAGTGAGCAGTGTTGGGTCGTCGGTCAGAAGAGCGCCGCTACCAAGATAGGCTCCTATACCGACAGTGGTAATCATGTTCGCCAAGTCGACAAAAGATGTTGGGGAGTCGTATGAGAATTTGTAGGAGCAAGTGGGGACGGGAGTGTAGCCAGCCTTCTCAAGAATGGCGCTGATAGTGGCGGCGTGAGTTGCTTCGTGCTGTTGCCATATGGGTCAGTACTAGAAGGTGGAAGTCTGGTGGAGGATAATATACCTGAGCAATCACCCCAACATTGTCACGAAATCCGGGTGGGAAGCCAGCGGCAGTGTACTGAGCGTCCGTAAAATTCTCATACCCGCCACTGTACAATGACAATTCCAGATGCTCGAGATAGAGGGCCAATTGAAGGACAGACTCGTCTGTAGTGCTATCGACTGGTGGCAAAGAATTTGCTCTCTTGTCGACTGGGTGGGCCAATGCCATGCTTATGAGGCCAACGGCCAGGTATGGAGCTGTGAGACGCATTGTGATCGCTTCGAAAGGTCCCAGATTATTGCTGCTGTCAATGATTTGCTGGCGATGAGTGTGATAGACCGGTGCCTGCGGGAGGAGATGTTGTGTTTGAAGTCCCTCGATTGTATTTTCTTCCCCACATTTCAGCTCCTCTCGTCACTCGTTGCGCTGACATCACGATTGTGGTTGAAGGGAGAGAATGCCTCCGGCAAAGGCGGATGCTAATGGGTAGTTGATGCAGCTACAGGCCTGACCATGGATAGTTGTCCTCGTAGCGCGAACGCTCACATTGCAAAGCCGATTGATTTGCCAAGCCATATTGGATAGCCTCAAAAGATTGCGGGGAAACAGACTAAGAAGACTTTAGCATCCCAAATGGGAATAACACTAACCGCAATGGGATGATAGGATCGAGGTCTAAGACGCTACAACGCCACCAAGTTCCCTGACATTTACGTACTCGGTCGTGACAGCTATATCAGACTCAAGGCCATACAGTAATAACAAGTTGCAGACTTGTTGACTTAAGTCTATGATTCTTACCGTATGGATCATATGAGAAGAGGTCTCGTTCCTTCGCATCCCACCAGTGAGACACGCCTTTCCTCAATTTAGAGAATGGCTGGACATTAGAAGCGGGATGGGTAGGGTGACTGACAATAAATGGACTACAGAGGCGGACGACTTGTATTATATCAATACATTGGTTGTGATAAGTATTTCAATTTACCACGAAAGTTATGCAGGACCCCTTGGGCCCCGATGGAAAAAGTTCCTGCTGCAAGGCTAGAACACTTTTGGACTTTTTGGCTCGTCATTTTTGAAATATGGCTCTCATGGTCGCACGTGATCTGAGTGAACTGAATTAAATTCTCGACACCCGATGAGTAATAAACGTATCTACTCCGAGTTCTGTTCCAAAATGCTGTTCTTGAAGTTTATCCTTTCCTCTTGCCCCTTGGCTCTTGCATACGCTTAGACGTCAGTCGGCAGTAGCGGTAGTGGTGATGGTGGAAGCGCCTCTGGTGATGGAAATGGTATGGCAGCAGCATCGGCGTCCGCTTGTGGCATTCAACGTCAATTTCTACAGGTACTTAGTCTCCGAAATATGCAATCGTTTGGGCTCATGTTTTCGATCAGCTACCAGCTCTTCCGCAACAACCGCCACAACTTCAAGCGCCTCCAAGTCCCACGCTATGGGCATGCTGACACCAGACTGGAAGATCATTGGATCTTTGACCGCACTGTGCGTCGGGAGTGCTGCTCTGGTATAAATCTAGAGGTCTAGCCCTGGGGCTCTATGGACCATTCACTATTGTTGATGGTTGTGTATATGATACGATCGCGGGAATAGTCTAAGACCCTAAGTCCATACAATGAAAGCGATTTCGAGGGGTTCTGCGCATCTGGGAATGTCCTGTTACACTGTTGTTGTGCCTTCACGAGCTGCAACTCCTGAATTGCTAACTTGTGTCGCAACATTTTGAACCCTAGAAGATCATCGCTTCTACAGCGCTGATCAGTATAAAAATGGCAATACCGTTTCGGCACCTCAATATCATGCTTGCGTTACTTTGAATAGCCTTAGAATCCACTAGGGTTCTCTTTCAAAAAGTCCTTTTCTTCCACTGTCGATTCTCTTCCCAGAATCGCATTCCTCGATGGAAAGCGCCCGAACTTTAGAATGACATCTCTGTGCCGCCTAGCAAGATCCAAACCTGACTCTGCAAAGGCTTTAGCCTCTTCATCTTCCTGGCACCGCTGAAGCATTCCTTCGTAAGCAGCGAGGCCAGACACCTGCGCGAGCAGCCGTTCGCTGTGCATCAACGGCAAGTAGAAGAAAGCTTGCTGAATCGGGAGTACTGCTCGGTCGTGACCTTGAGCAATGCCCTTTACAGCAACATCGAGAGCTTTGGGATCAGAGCTGAAAGATTCTGGTGATCCGCGGAAAATGTTGCGTGGGAATTGATCGAGTAGAATGAGTATTGCAAGGGTTCCCTGGGGGTTCTCGGTCCAGTGGTCAAGGGAAGGAGTACGCGCTTGGCTGACCAGGTCTCCAAAATTGCTCTTGATTTGTCTGTCGAGATCCTCTGATGCAATGAACCAGCGTGTAAAATGGTGGCCTGGGGCGAACCAAAATGAGAGCACGGGAGGAATGTTTGGATTCATGGTGGTTGTGCTGAGAGACCTGGCTTGATAGCAGCTACTTATGGAGTTGGGAATTATCCTTTGTGTGAAGGTGATTGGTCTGATCCTCTTATCGTAAGCACGTACACTGTATCGATAGGTGCGGAAGACTCACGCTGTGAGCAATGTTTTCAACCAAAGGTAATGCTTTCATTTTCTACCAAATGCCTTCGCGGCCTTAATCCTCCTTACAGAAAGTGGGAGCTGATGCATTTTGATATTATATTCATTGGGCACCGTTGATTAGCAAGATCGTTTCGGCGAGATGCGGTTTCTCGGTTCCGGCCCTCTCCCGAGAGTGTGTCACGTGAATCAAATTTGGCATCAAGGTTTTCTCTCGGGAGCTCAGACTTATTCAAGGATCAAAACAAACTCGATTGGAAACTCCTGCTTTCTCGTCTGGCTACCTATTTGCCCCTCATTCTGTATGTTCATCCTTGGGCATCTCGACTATTCTGCCATCAACATACAAATTTGCCAGTTTTGGCCCAGGGTACTTTTGCTTCGCCCACGCAAACCACCACACTGTAGTTAATATCACGACCCCAACCAGTATGACACTATTATAATTCATCGTAGATTCGGTGGTTGGATACACGTACGCTGTGAGAAAAGCTTGTCAGAGAGCACTGAAGATGGAGTCTGGCGGATACGTACGAAACATAAACATTATATTGAAAAAGATAATCAGGATCAATGAGATGGCATTGACGGCAAAGCCTGCTTTGCCCATCCAGAATGGACCTTTGGGTACGTTCCTGCGTCCAGTGAAGAGGTGCGGTCCGATGGCGAGAGCATACGAAATAGAGGTTAGAATGATAAAAGACCCTACAAGATCAGTGAAAGCGGTTTTGCTTCCTAGCTGAATAGCCCCAAAGCATGTACACAAGAAGGCGCACAAAACGGTGGCAGGGACCGGACAGCTGAGTGTCTCATTGACATGAGAGAAGAGGCGCGGAAAAGGCGTAGCGTTGTCTCGTGCTAGAGCCCACCAAATGCGACCTGCCGTGAGGAATGTGCCGAGGACACAGATCATAATGGAGAGGAAGAGGATCAATAGCAAGCCGAACGTGGCACCTTTGCTTCCAGTTGCCTGAGAATACACTACTGCAAGAGGAAAGGAGCCGTTGCTGGAGACGACGGCTGTCAGATCGGTGATGCCGTAGAGGATCGCGACGGCGTAGAAAAATGAAGTCAAAGTGCCCAAGATGATCTGTGCAGCAACAGCTTTAGGCATATCCCTTGAAGGGTTCGGCAATTCTTCCGACATGTGCGTGACAGCATCTGGAGTGCCAATTGTGAACGCTCCGTTCAGCACCCCCGTCAAGAATGTCACCCCATCACCCCAGCCTGCTGCGTTGTTCTGGCTGAAATCACCCCATACAGCAGAATTGCTGGCATGCACTTTAGGCATCGCGGCGACAACGATGACAGTGACCAGTCCACCAACGATGATGAGGAAGAGGCCGATCTGGTTCAAGCGCGGGAGGAGCCGATTTGCAAAGACCACGACGCCGCAGCAGAACCAGGTGATGAGGATGAAAGCCACGTAAACATGCCACGGCTTGATGACAAGGTCCGGATGGAAGACCGCGTACATTTGCACCGCTACATTCGCCGGGATGGCAACGATTGAGGCCAGATCGAATATCCATCCGAAGAAGTTGAGTGCACCGGTGTAGAAGCCAAGGACTCGGCCAAAGCGTGGTCCGGGAGTAACGGAGGCCCAGTGGTAGACACCTCCTGCAGACGGTATACTGGAAGTCAGCTAGTAGCAAATTAGCTTGGTTTCGTTGGAAAATGCTTAGGGTTTCTCGAATATCTACCTCGGCTATGGATGCAGCGATGAAAGCATAATAGAAGCATGCTACGAGGAGCTCATAGAGAACACCGGCCGGTCCGCCGTTGTCTAATAATCCGTCAACGCACGCGCGCGTGGAAGGGGGTTTAGGATATCGTACTGATTGAGACGGCAATGGAACCACCCAGAGCTACCCAGGCATTGTCGATTGTAAGAGCTAGTCCGCATATACTCAACAAGCCATAGTGTCGCTGCAGCTGGTCTCGGTGGCCGGATGCATTCACTATTTCTCCATTCTCGCCCACCACAGACACTCGTCTGTCCACGTCGTCTTGGAATTTCTCTTGATCCTGCCGCTTGTCGTCCAGGTACTGACCGTCTGCCATAGCGCGTCCTTGCAAGCTTCAGACGAGTGGCCGGACAGCTGCGCAAGTTGTCGAGGATGGATGCAGGACGCAGGACGCAGAACGAGGAGAGCCACAATACAAAGATCAGATGCAGGAGAAAGTCTAGAATCGCAATGCAGGATCGACAGAGCAGCAGGAGCTCCTCCGGGCTGATGTCAGCAATCCCTTGGGTAGCTGCAGGTCGACGTGGGGAGCAGATAAGGTCCCGCATTAGCATCTTATTAGTCGACTCCTGTTTCATTACGATCTTTTTGTAGTCATCACTCGTTATCATTTGTCCTCGGGAGTTAGCAAAGCCCAAGATTAGGGCAGATGCAGACAGGCTAACAATCGCAGAGCGGCGAATAGAGAAGCATTCAGAACACAAATTCAGACGGAGTTTGTTGAATCATAGGATGTCAGATCTTGAGATTGAACTTAATGCATCGATGCATGGCATCTCGTGTAGACTACAAGCTTGGCAAAACGTGGCTGCCCACCACGTGGGAAAGTCAAATGGGCATTGGGCGTAATTCGTCCAATCGCAGAGAAGAAGGCTTGAGATAAGCATAGGACTGCAGATGATTGATTGATTGATTGATTGATTGATTGAGTCATAGACCGACCCCACGCTCTAAGGCATGATGCGGCTGTTCTAGTCTACAGTGGGGTTGGGTTTGTGGCCTAGTCGCCTTGGAAATGGAAGAACGCCTGAAAAACAACGCTGTAGAGCCCCCAGGTGTGGCCTTGGACCCTCATACGTATCCTGTATCCAAACAAAAACCAGATTTTCTCCGTACGACCCATTCTAACATTGCCTAAAAGCCATCTCTGCGGCCCTGTACGACCCATTCCAATCTTCGGCTCTTTATGACCCAATCGCCCAACGGCTAGAGACGATATTTGCGACACTTCTTCGCGTCCACGGGGGGTTGGCCTTGCGCCAGCCTCCCGAGAACCTCGCTGGCACTCAGCACTCAGCACTCAGCTCTCGTCATTGTGGGTAGGACTGCAGATGAAGCCATGCAGACCTTCCTTATCAAGCTAGTTGGCCCGTAAGCGAGGCTCGGCTAATGATCATTCAGTCTAGCCGAGGCTGCTGGTAGAAATAAGAATCGGGTGATAGGGGCAGTATGAGATATCTCTTTCTGCGCCCTCTACCACTTGTTCGGTGTGACTTTGGCGGTAGAATAACGAACAGATTATTGGTTGGCTAGGGGGTCTCCTTTCTGGATACTCGTATGACCAATTCAGTAATTCAGGGATGACCGAGCAATCCTCATTGTCACGTATTGGCTCAAGCTAGCCTTCAGAGATCGCTATACAGTAAACCTTCCCTATAAGATGTCGCATGACAGGATGTATCGGGTCATAGGATGCCGGTTCTCTGAATGTCGTAATTTTCGGTGGGCTATTACGATGTTTCACCTTATAAGCAAACATAGTAATTTTTGTACCAAATTTTGCGGTACATCCTATAAAGGATACGTGTAAAATATACGTAAAAGGAGGGCTGAGCACGTATTTCCGCCCTTTCTTAGCAAGATATCTTAGTGATACGCCAAAGATTACGCCAAGATTCTGCCAAGCCCCTTCTGCTGTAAGATGTCTCGGGGTATAGGATGTCAATACCGTAATTTTCCCGACATCCTGTAAAGAAGGTTTACTGTAATCGAAGCCAGAGCTACTTAAATACACAGCAGATACCTAGAAGACCCCGAAAGGTTGCAGAACTCACAACAGCCGCTCAGGGTACACTCGTGTTATTCCAAAACCAGCTCCAATCTTGGTCTAGATCCAAGTTCACGTTCGTAAACATCCCTCCGTCGATGCCTGCACCAAAGTTCAAGTCGGATGGAATCGATGCCAAGAGATTGTCAAAGTTGGCATCTTGCAGCGAATTATCAAGAGTCTCCATTTCTGGTGTCGGCAGTTGTATGGGCTGCCGGACAGCTTCCGAAGGCTTCAAATATGACTGGTTCGTCAAATTCTTCCCGGGTCCGAAAACGACAGTACCGAAATACGGAATCACGAGTCGTGCCACTTTCTGTTCTGGGTCGCATGGCTCAGCTCTCGACTTGCAGAACATCTTCAAGGCTTTAGCTGCCTGCGTGGTCACGCCTCCCTCAGTCTCGAGAGAGGCCCGGTGCAATAAGTCGTGCGTGATTGTGACCAGCTCCTCGTCTACAGTTGCTTCCTGCTGATCACGAGCTAAGCTGGATTGCGAGATACTCAAGAGGTTTAAAACTAGAACCATTGCCGCTGTGAACACCTGAAAGTCGACAACTTTGCAGACAAGAGACCCGAATCCTCGGGCCGGACGGAACGTTCGATATCGCTGGATCATTTCACGAGCAGATTCGAGAGCGGCTATCTTATTGTATTCATAGCGGCGATCTGTCGCTGCCTTGAGCATGAATGGCAGGTGAAGTAGGACTCGAGCCTGATGATGCCAGAACTGAGGGAGTAATCGACTATACATCTGATCGACAATATCGTCTGTTTGAGCTTCGTTGGCCCACCATTCGCTTGACATTGAAGCAGCAAGGTCCGTTATCTCACCCTCGATTTTCACGGTCGACGGTAGAGTGTTGCTCGACGGCGGTTCTTGATTTCGATCGATTACGTGCCCTATGACGCTGGCTAATTTTAACAGATAGTGTTCGTCTTTCAGGGGGGCATCCTCGTGAGCGTTGGGTATTGCTCCGTTGAACTCCGGCATGGTACAATGGATTTCCGATACTGCATAAGGGAGGCCAAGAAGCAGGCTTAGGAAGCGGTCGCCTTGGTACAGCGCTCTGTACAGGCTTTGTCCCCGTAGACACACTTGCTTGTGAGGTGGTCTTGTAGATGGGGCCCAGACGTGTAGGCCCAATAGCTGGGAAAAGGCGAGGCCCCGGCGAAGACTCATCCAAGCTCTTCGTATGCGGCCATCGTTGATATCATGTTTCGAGTGCAGGAACAAACACTCGATGCCATCGATAGTTCCTGCAATATCGTCATCTGAGATGACCAATTCGTGTATGAGATTCAGCCAGTGGGCTGTGAGGTCAGCGGCGGACACTGAAGGGCCGAGATTGAGGTTCGAGCCGGGGGGCGCCTCCTGAAGACTAATCGATATACAGAGGAGTGCTTTGGCCAGCTTTTGAACGCTGCCACTGGCCATTGACTCTGCAACGAGCTGATTGACAGTAGTACCTGACTCGGGCCCATAAATTTCGGGAAACATAGCCCGGCTAGCATGCCACCACGTTTGAGATACATTCAGGATAGCGTCCAAAGTTGATTGAGATGGGAACGCAGAGAGCAAGGTCCGACGTATGTTGTCGGTCTTGAGTGAGTGAGTGCCATCGTTGTCCGAAGTGGGTGGTGTGTTACCGTCTGTGGTACCGCCCGTGTCGTCATCCCGGAAACGACTCAGGATGGAATTATCGAACAGGCTGAGCACGGGCGCGTTCTCAAGACGAGTGTCGGGTGATGACACTGGTGTGGGCGGTGCGAGGTCCGCTCGTAGCTTGGTCAACGTATTGGCGGCGTCAGTCACACTCTCGTTGGGGTGTGAGACGCTTCCCAATTTCGCTCCTATAGATTGCAAGGCTGTCTCCAGTTCAGCCACCCTTTGCTGGAGGCTCTGCTTGCTGTCCGGTGAAGGCCTTTTCGTCGATGAAGTTGGCTGTTGTTCATGGCATTTGACTCCGCGAGTGAAACATTCAGTACAGACATTTGAAGAGCTCGGGTGAGGGATACAGCTTTTTTTTCGACGTCTACCTGTGCGACATCAACATTGAGCCTACCCTTTTTTGAGGGTCGGTGGATTCTACGCTCGGGGAAGACAACATACATTCGCTGCAGCTATGCGTTCCTTTCCTCATCTTTTTGCGAGGCTGTTCGTCCGATAGGACGACACTAGATGCCGTCGACATTATAAAAATTTGGCGAGATTGTTGATTACCTGGCTGCTTCGAATTGAGGGGCTAGTCCGATGCACTCATGCCTTGACGGTGAATACGGCGGCCGAAGGAGTTAAGCATGTGATGATGCTTTGAGCATGTGGCTTCGAGGTGCTGACTTATTCACAGTATATCGGACAAAGTGAAGGGTGAGATCGGATGAAAGCGGACGAGATAAGTCCGATACCCTGCTGCTGAATCATCATCTGCTCTGTGATTGGGCGTCGGCCTCCACGGGATTCTCCCGACGGGAATGAGTCTAATGAAGGCTCCACCGAAATCGAAGCCTTCCGCTTTTAGCATCTTATTGATACTGGCCACAGAACATGATTGGTGACATAGCGTGTAGGAAAGGAGAGCTCAATCTTTCCATTTTGACTGACTCAGGCTCGTGTTGTTGTCAGCACTATGCCATGCGGTAGCATCAATGGTCCGATCAGAAATCCCTCGCCCGACAGTTATGTACAGCGACCTTGCTGCCTAGAAAGTCAAGTGCTTTTGCCGTACGAACTGAGTCGTTGCTTGCTTACATGTTTCATTGTACAAAAGGCCCAAACGCTTTCGGTTTGCTTTGTCTTCTTCATTTCTCGTCTTGAGTTTCAACCATCAGAGGGATCCCTTCCTTCCCATCCTGTATTAATTATCTTCACTCGCTTTTGTTGTTTGTCATTATGACCGGGAGTAGCCCCATACCAGCTACTACCGCTGGTTCTCCACCTAACCTCTCATCCTCCGATGAGAAAGCTGTACAGGCTTCATCTCAGGTGCCCAGTGACGAGGTCGACTCTGTTTCAATCCATGACCCCGAGAAGGTTCCAACGCGCAACGATGATGAAGGCGAAGAGACCCTTTCTAGAATTGCAACCGCAGATTACCCAAAGGCATTCAAGCTCGCCTTCATCGTGGTCGCTTTAGTCCTCTCTATGTTCCTTGTCGCTCTTGACATGACGATTGTCGCAACTGCAATTCCTAAAATCACAGACGAATTCCACAGCCTAGATCAAGTAGGGTGGTATGGCTCTGCCTTCTTCCTCACCTTGGGTGCTTTCCAATCAACCTGGGGCAAAGCCTACAAGTTCTTCCCTTTGAAGACAAGCTTTCTAGTGTCCATTGGCATCTTCGAACTTGGTAGCTTGATTTGCGCTGTTGCACCTACTAGTACCGCGTTGATCATAGGCAGGGCAATAGCTGGTATCATGTTTTGTACCAAGATAGATGAATGAGACGCTGATGTCTTCCAGGTCTGGGTGGTGCCGGCATTGGATCGGGAGCATATACAATCATCGCGTTTGCTGTGCCACCCGCACAGCGTGCAGCATTTACTGGAATCCTTGGGGCAACGTATGGATGTGCGAGTGTAATTGGTCCTTTACTAGGAGGAGTATTCACTTCTCAAGCTACTTGGCGTTGGTGGTATGTCCAGGTATTCATTGCTAATTACCTTCGTAGAATGCTAATGATTCGACAGCTTTTACGTGAACTTGCCAGTTGGTGGAGCCTCTGCCGTGGTCATCCTACTATTCTTCCAGACTCCAGCTGCATCCAAACCAGTGAAAGCAAGCTGGCTCGAAACCTTCCTCCAGATGGATCCACTCGGCACTTTCACGCTTATGGCAGCTATTGTGTGCTATTTACTTGCTCTTCAATGGGGTGGTGTGACAAAACCTTGGAGCTCTTCGTCTGTTATTGGCACGCTCGTAGGCTTTGGCTTACTCTTAATACTTTTCGGAGTGGTAGAGTGGTGGATGGGCGACCGCGCTCTGCTACAAGGTAGTATTCTTGGAAGACGCGAAATTCTAGTCCATTGTGTGTATATCTTCTTGTGAGTGTCGCGAATATTCCGCTCGGAAATATGGCTAACACTCCGGCAAGCTTTGGGGGCTCTTTCTTCGTTCTCTTATACTACCTTCCTATTTACTTTCAATCGGTTGACGGAGTTTCGGCGTCAAAGAGCGGCGTGGACAACATACCCCTAGTCCTTGGAGTCTGTAAGTTGGCAATTATGACATCCTTGAACTCACATGGGCTGACTGTTCTAGCTCTATGCACAGTAATATCAGGCGGGCTTATCACCGCGTACGGTATCTACGTTCCATGGCTATTCATAGGCTCCATCCTATCAACAATCGGAACAGGCCTAATCTACACGCTCGATATCGGTTCTTCTTCGTCAAAATGGATCGGCTATCAAGCTTTGGCAGGTATAGGCATAGGCTTTGCCTTTCAGGTACCAATGATTGCCAATCAGGCTTTCGTGAAGATGTCTGAGATCTCATCAGTAACAGCAGTAACTCTTTGTGAGTTTAACCTTCATTTGTTATAATTGCTCAACCAAATTGCTTACTTAAATCAGTCTTTCAAACAATCGGAGGGGCTTTCTTCGTTTCAGCGGGTCAAACAGCCTTTGCCAACCGTCTTGAATCCCGGATTCCCATCACCGCCCCGGGTGTTAGCCCTTCACTTGTAGTAGCGACGGGTGCCACGCAATTACGAGACGTCTTCGCTGCCGAGGATCTTGCTGGTGTCATAGTCGCTTACATGGACGGCTTGAAGGTCGCTTTTGCTTTGGGTATTGCGCTGGCAGGTATCACCTTGCCTATAGCGCTCTTTGCCAAGTGGCAGAACATCAAGCCTAAGGCTCAAGTCGCTGCTGTATAAAGGTTTTGTTTCGGAGCACGATATGTAATGGTAATGTGTGAGACATTCTATAATCACGGCTGCTAGACTCTTTGCAGCATTGTATATACTGGACAAGGATTAGATAGGAATAGGGAAGCCAAGTTATTAGGCGTTTCGGTCTGTGACAGGAGAGTTTGAACTTGGGCATAGCATCAAAGCGCGAGCAGCGCAACTCCTCTCCTTGCTAGGCATACACTATTTACATAGACAATAAGATTGTACACGTACGAGCTGAAAAGGCTGAGCATTAGTTGGCTGTGTGGTTTCGACTGGAGAAAATCCTGGACTTTACTACAGCTTCACTGCATCGGAAACATTCGCTTTACTTACGAAGCTCAGAGCAACACCACTTGGCCTCTGCTACATCCTTTTTACATTTGACGAGAATGAAATCCACTTGGCCTTTATGGGATGATCGAACCCTTCTAAATGACGCAACAAGGTAGAATATGAGACACAAGCCGCGCTCCTCGCTCAACATGAGGTAGTGGCTTGCCGAGGACGTCACATATATCCAAGGATGATGCACATAGTCCGCCGTGGTCTTCGATGCCATGTTGATGTAGATTGTTAGAAGGACACGCATTGGTTCACTCCCCAGCAGACCAAGATACTATGGATTGGCGAATAGGTGCTGATAGCTGAAAGTCGTAGTAACGCGGGTAGGCTGAGAGTAAGCATATTTAGGATAGTGGAAAGGTTTCAGGTATTCTTTCTGCCAGGCAGGCCTCACCTTCAATGTGACCTTGCTTTTCCCAATGGTTCGCGAGCTACGTCGAGAAACTTTGAGGTCTACAAAACAATCTGAGGTCCTTGCCATGTTCCTTGCGTTCGATCATGCTTCGAGCCGTAGTGCTGTGCCAGGTAAAATTGCATAGGAAGCCACTCGTATTCTAGTCCTGGCTTTACATCCATGATCTGTCAGCACACAAACGGCCGAGCCAGCTTGAACTAATCTCGCAGCAGCGAAGAACAACTGGAAAGATAGTATATCGTATTTTCTCGGCAGGAAATTGGACATTTGTCATTAAAGAGTCAGCCACAGTGACAATGGTATTCGCAAGGGGGATAGTGAGCCTGGCTTTCCTTACCGCAATCATGTTCGAAAACTAAGTGCAACGGTCATCTCAACCAGAAAGGCTTTGCAATTGGCATCATAACAGGCAATTGCGGCTTTGCTCAGGTAGAGCTCGAGCTACGTCGTACACAGGAAGGCCAGAGAAATTTACGGATCACGGTGTCGCAATAGTCACATTAAGCTTGTCGCAGAGGCTATTGAGCACAAACCCCAACGAAGATAGCCGAAAGGATTGTAGCACCTTACTTTGCTCACGGACGTCAAAGCTAGGAACTGGTAGTCGAGACAGAAGAGCCTACACGCTGGAAACCTTGCGACCTACGCTTGATCATCGAAGTTCTCCTAGAAGAGACAGAGAGCGACTCAGCCCGCAAGACTGCGAAGCTGATTTCGAATACAGGTACTTTACACGGCTGTTTCAATATATGTGCGAACCTGTACCCTTCAGGATCCCACTCCGTTTATAGTCACTGATGCCTTCCAGAGTCGGGCAAAGCTCAAGGCGAACATTGAGAAGGTATTGAAGGTTGCTAGCGGTATGGGTTGAGGCTGCGGAAACAGATTAGAGCTTGACGCGGTCGTAAAGACGAGAGTAGCAGGATAGCGTAGATGTGACGAGAATGGTCGACGGAATGGGACTTGGATCTTTAGTGGAGTGCACCGGTAAGTGTAAGTAAATTTGTCTTTTCCGGTACGCTTGTGAAGTAGCTGGAGACGTGGCTTCCTCGTATGTTGCTCTGTGGTATAGAAATATGCTCCAGTAATCATATGATACCAGACACTTCGCACAATTTGAGAAGGAATCACTGGATTCTGGGATTGAAAGGAGCCGAGGCAGTAGGAGCGTACATTTGCCTCAGTACCTTAGACGTGCATGCCAAGCCCGCTAATATTTAGCGCCCGCCGCCAAACCTATTTCGGTTTAGCGTGTAATAACTACTAGCTTCGCGTTTACACGTCTAAGTATAAAAGCCTAGATTATAGTTAGATCCTCGTTAAAGTTAGAAAATTACGTCGCGTCGGTACCGCTTTACCGAATAGGGTAATTATACGAATAGCACTTAATATAATTATTAGTATATATATAATAAATAGTTTATATAGCCGAAACGTAGGATTAGGCCTATAGTAAGTATAGAGGGATAGACGCGTAGTAGGCTATTACCGGGCGCGGTTTATATTATAAGTAGCTATTTAAGATAAATAGGGGGGCTACTAGCGATATTATATTTAAGTTTTATACCGTAATAAAGTTATAGAAGCCTTTAGAGATATTATTCTATTAAGCCTATTATATCTAGATTATTACTAGTAAAGCCGCGTAGCGCGGCTTTACTAGTTAGTATAAGGAGGCTAGTATTCGTAAGTATTTAAAAAAAAAACGCTTTTATTACTATCGCTTAAATTATTCGTTCGTATCTAAATCGTATATATCTAGATTTAATTATTAGTATAATATCTAACTTATCTTAGGGTATCGTTAGATACGGGAGGAGGGTAGGTAGCGTAGGTAGTAGTCCCGGTATCCTCTAAAGGAGGAACTACGCCTACGCCGCTACTAGATTAGTCGGCTTTACCCTCGGCCTCGTTAGCCG
>JAABUP010003945.1_pt1 | contig 25325 bp, 26 predicted proteins | sample 5559201 | NCBI WGS metagenome assembly JAABUP01 (sample SAMN10711887, study PRJNA513373) | rock metagenome | isolation source: Antarctica rocks | place: Antarctica
AAGCCCCAACCCCTTATTCCTCATATAACAAGAATGCAGCATCTCATCTATAAACAAACCAACCAACCCCTCCACCTCCACCTCCACCTTCACCTCCACCTTCACCTCCACCTTCACCTCCACCTTCACCTTCAACAGGCAAAAACCCCCCAATCCTAGTCATGCTCATGCATGCTCATGCTCACACTCATGATTTACATACATATATACATACATATATATGAATGTATGTATGTCATCGTATGAGTCCAGCACCGCACCTGAAAACAAAGCCATTGGTGGTTGAAGTGAAAGTGAAAGTGAAAGTTTGTTTGTGCTGAGGGTGGGAGGTTTGTTGTTTTGTTGTTTTGTTGTGTGCTGAGGGTGGGAGGATTGTTGTTTTGTTGTTTTATTGTGTGGTGTGGTGTTGTGGGCTTGTTTGGATGTTGTGTGCTTGTTTGAATGTTGTGTTGTGATGTGGTGTTGTGTGAATGTGATGTTGTGTGAATGTTGCGTTGTGCGATGTGATGTGGTGAATGTTGTGTTGTGGTGTTGTGAGCATGTTTGTAAGGTATAGTAGGCAAATATCTGGGCGGGATAGACGCTGTGTGTGTGTGTTGTGGACGGACGGTTGAATGGTGCTTGCTGAGAGGGTTACGGACGGAAGGGGGAGAGGGGAGGGGTAGGTAGGTATGTGATGAGGTAGGAGAGTTAGGAAGTGGGAGTGTGAGGATCTCGAGGTGGAGGGTATGGTAGGGGTTATGAACGCGGCGATGGTGGTTGGTTGAGGGGTTTGTTGGGTTCCAAGAGTGAAAGGAAGACGGGGAGGAGAGCTTGAGGGGGCGAAGGTGTTGGGAGAGCGTGAGGAAATGAGGGTTTGGATCGGCTGGTCGTGAGTGTCCTTGTCGAGGTTTGTGGGTGCTGCTGGCTGATGGCGGAGTGGGCGTTCGATGCTCCTCAGTGTAGCCTGTGAGGAAGACATGTATGATAAGACATGCAGACGAACTTTGTATCACCGTTCTCGTCATTACTATGGTATTGGTATAATGTCTTTGAACGATCTCTTTCTTGATCTTTCGTAGTGGTTATTATCGTCTAGTTAGCTTTGAGTCTTTATCGCCGATCTCTATGGGCAGGATTTCCGCCAGTAACGCCGACTGAACCTCCATACCATGGGTGAACGACGACCATGGTTGGGGTTTGATGGAAGAAGCAAAGGATCTAGAAAGTTCTATTCAAGAAAGGATACGAAGACAATAGCAAATCGACGAGTCTCAATCCCGACGAGAGAAGACCAGCGGGCAATCATCCTAGATATCGTCAGCGCGCTTCATGAGCTAGGTCATAGTATCCGAAGACTTACCTGCGGGAAGATTGTTGCAAACACTTTGATATTTTCGGACAAAGGCGTAGTGTGGTGCTCCCAATTCAGATCTAAGCTGGCTTTACCAATCATCGCCATCAAATTCAGTTGCGCATAAGTCTGGCCAAGACAGTAATGTGGTCCCGTGCCAAACACCAACCAGTTTTTCGAAGCTTTCTCGGCATCTCCAGTGATCCATCGATCTGGGTCAAAACTCTCCGGTTCCGGGTATACTTCCGGATCGTGTAGTGCCGGGTAGACGGTTGGAACGACCATTGAGCCTTTCGGAACCGTGTACGAGTCTGTGATCGGGAAGCTCTTCTTCACCATGTACGGCACCATGATGACTGGTGGGCGGTATCTCAAAGTTTCCTTGACCACTGCGCGCGTGTATCTCATCTTCTCAAGAATGTCCATGCTGAACCTTTGATTTCGGTCGCCGTTCCTCACTGCGAGGTTCTCCTCTCGCACTTTGTCCAAAATTTCAGGTCTATCCGCCATGAGCTGGAACAACCACGTTGACGCGCTACTCGTCGCATCTTGCGATGCGAACAGAAAGGTGAAGATCGTTTGGGAGATCTCAAAGTCCGAGAAATCGCGGAGGAGCATTGCTGGCTTGTCGGATTCATCGACCTTAATTCCCTCAACCTTCTGGCGGTAACTCTCAGAATCTTGCATTGACTTGATCCAGCCGTCCATGATGCAAGTAACGTCGCCTCCTGCCGCCATTCGGACCTTGCTCTTAGCCGCACATTTGGCAAACTCATTCAGGACCATATCCGCTGCCTTCTTGCCATACCATGTCTTTGTGAACGGAATGATGATGGGGAAGTTCACCAGTTCTAGCGCAGCTGTGATATTGTAATAGTCATTCGCAATTTTCTTGACTGCCTGATCAGACATATAATGACCCACAAATGTCCGACATGAGACGGCACACATGAGCTCTCGGAAATGGGGCATGAAAGGTACTGGTTTTCCGTTATTCTCCTTTTGTGAGATCTCCACGAACTTCTCGAAGTAATTGTTATACACCTCCTCTTGTCCGGGTAGGTAAAGCTCGAGTGCTTGACGGGTGAAGAGACCATTGAGGCCTTTGCGGTACTCAACATGCGCCTTGCCGTCCAAGAACACCCAGTTGGTTGGTCGTAGTAACTTCTGAGCCACGTCGACAACGCATGGCTTGACAAATGCGGGCGAGTTGAGGACTTTGCGTGCCATGTCTCGCGACGCTGCAATAACGACGAACCTAGCCAACGGCTTGGTCAGCTAGTAATCCCTACAGTGGAGATTAGACTGTTGACGTACTTGTGAAAGACTGAAACACAGCTCAGATCGCCACTTGCCCACTTCAACTTGTACTCGTCCATTTTTGGGTTCATTGACTGAAGGAATGGACCCATGAACGGTATCTTCCACGATGGTCCAGCAATGGTGCCCTTGTTCCAGACATATTTGACTGTGGACAGTCAGCAAACGCCATTTTCGAAGTCATAGGTTTGTGAGAAGGTATTGATGTACTGACATTGATCGTAGGCAACTAGGATTAGAAAGAGCGTAACGGAGAAGCTCCACCCATTCACGCCATTATACAATTGATTCAGTAGTCCACCACTTTCTGCGTCGAGTGTCGCCGCATAGTGAGCGTCTACGACCGGCGAGGCAAAACTCCCATTCGCCGCCGCTGCCATCTCGTCTGACTGTTCAGTCGAATTATTGAGCAGTGGTCAATAAGATAGGATTGAACAGGGCCCCTTTCTCCTCCACAAACGCAACTGGAGAGTGTCAGCCTGTAGCGACTGTGATTTGATTTCTGGCGATGCAAGGGAAATCAAGCACTGCTCTCGACATTATTACCGCCGTCAAGATCATTATCTCGCAGCCATTGCGAAATTTCCTCGACCTCAGTCCTCAGACCCCTGGATAGTGGCACTTTAGCGTTTCACTACCAAAATCATCCTAGCCGTAAACGGGATCGTCTGATTCTGCGGCGAGGGTCCTCGACGCATTTGCCCACCTCGGATCTTCACAACCCCGGCTTGGCAGATCTGACTGGACCGTACCTCAGATCTGGATCTACTTCGCACCCTCAATTGTAAATATTATATTTCTCAAGGACAGTACAAATCTTGCGCATTGTTCAGTGGATCAATGTTCATGTAACTCGTACTCGTACTTTGGAGTGATGCCTCACCAATGATCGCCAGGTAGCCAGCAGTATAGAACAACGTTGGTTGTACAGTCACACTACCAGTACGGTGCACTGGTAGGCTTCGCCATTGTAAAGTATTGTCAAGTGCAAATGCTAAAGGCTACGACACAGGCAGGTGTCCGGAACTCTACCTCGCATTTCATGATCGACCAAAGCCAAACCATCCCCTCTTCCCTTCCTTCTTCTCTTCGCCTTTCCCCTTGTCCCCATCCATGCCAGCCTTCTCCCCGCTCTGAACTGCCTGGATGGTCCGCCCAGGATACTCTATGTAGTTCCAAGCAATATCAAAGAAGAGAGGCTTCACTGGTATTGGCTCTATCTTCGGTGGGTATGTGACCAAGTTGGTTAGATCGACGCCGTTTGTCGGATATTCATCGAGCCTGTCGATTAAAGGTGCGGTGTTGGTTAGCTTATTCTTGTCAGCTATCGCAGAGTTTGAGGAGATATTGTAAAGTTCGGCAAAGGCCCGATGCTGAGAAACGAGGCCTTGCAGCAATTGTTGTAAGGATCTGGCCTGGTCAGGCGAAACGTCTGACTTTGGAGGTCCACCCGTGTCTGAAGATAAGGTGGGCGGTTTGCCGGAGACGCTTTTTGGCGAGAGGTCCAGAGCACGTGCTAGGAGCGCAAGAGCATTCTTATGATTGGAGAGGAGGGCATGGGATCGAGCAATCGAGAGGCACCTGCAAACTTTTGTTAGTGTCCTACCAACAACCGATTCCAGCTTGAGGGGCTTACTTCAGAGCTTGGAAGTAAGCGCGCTTGATTTCGAGCTCTGTCATGAAGGCTTCATCAGCTGCCACGCCTGGTAGTTCTTTCACAGAGTCTAAGCTCTGAAGCGTAGCATCGTAGAGCACAACACGTTCTCTCAATCTGGCTAGTTTCCTTCCCATCCCTTCTTTCCTCGGTATCCACTCTTTTCCATCTTTCCTTGGTTTCTTTGACTTCTGAACCGTCTCAGCTTCAATTATTGCACCGTCTTCTTTGCCGCACAGAATTCGATTCCTGCCAATCCTCCAGCCAACTAGAGCGTAGTTGACTGCCGTTCTGGTAACTTGCAATGCTTGCATTCGCTTATCGCCTGGCCCTACCCCTTCACCAGCTAACTCGTCAATGGCAGACTTGGTGGCATCTACAGCATCTTGACTGGGTATCAATACGTCATCGTATGCCGCAGCTTTCTCCTTCGCCGACAATCCCCCATCTCCGGGCGTAGACAGAAATCCGGACAGCGTTTCTTCTGCAGCGATGACCGACGCAAGCGCTTGGGCGATTGACGCATCCTCTAAGTTCACGGTCCTCGACCTCCAAGAAATCGTTCTGGGGACGTTATCATTTCCTTTTCCAGAGTCTTTCTTAGCCCCTGGGGCCTGTTCACTGAACAGATCCGGATCCAACTTTTCCGTCTCCGCTACCAATTTTGCATCTGAGCGAGGAAAGTATCGCCTTGCGATAGTGGGCACCGCAAGTGTTCTAGGTAGACGTAGTTGATAAGCGGCATACCGGATGCTCGGATCTATTGTATTGTTCAGGAGATCTTTGAAGACATCCTTTTTGGTTGATGTTGAAAGCGCAGTATAGATCATACGAGCCTCGGCGTAGTGCTTCACACACTGCTCCCAACCTTGCTTTTCAAATTCGACAGACCCAGCGAGGGATGAGGAATAAGCTCGGGTCTCAAGCACATTCTCTGCGCTGGCCCCTGTAGTGGACCTGAGAAGCTGAACAAGTTGGCTGGCGTAGCTTGATGCCTTCCTTAATCGAGAGATGATGTGGCGCCTTGCTGAGCCGGTGATTCCTTTCGTAGAAGTATCTGCAGAACGCGTAGATTTCATGTGCATTGCATGTGCCCACGCTCGCTCGGAGGTAAGTAGCAGTAGGTGAACGAACCTATCTTCTTGATTAGAGACACAGAACCCAACACTTGATCACACGTACTCATGATTGCGTGCAATGTCTTGTGCTGTCACAGGGGTCTTCGGCGCATATTTGCGACCTTTTGGAGATGCACACCCAAGCTTCCTACGAAGCGTAAGTAACCGCCGAGAGAGCTGGGCCCGATATGCACTGTAGTCCCCGAGGAGCAGAGCATCATTTCTATGCGAGGCAATGAAGCTCGTAATGTCCATGACGGCTGGTAAGGTCGCGTTAATGCCCTTGATAAGATTGTGGGGAGCGAAGTTTCCGGCAGACGACGCTACTGTAGTTCGCGTTGATGATGAAGATGACTTATGTATGTACTGTAGCTAGTTTGAGTTTATTACGGTATTGCCTCGATGGTAAGGTAATATTGCATCAAACTGCATTGCCGCCACTGCTCCAAAGCTCATCATTCACTTTAGGTCTCTTCAGCATAAGCTCCTCCAACGGTACGGTTCGACAGGGTTGTGTTTGCGAGGCTCTTGAACGTGCTTGTGCGCCCCTTCATCACGAGCGGTAAGCCTTTCATGCTCTGCTTAACATCACGTCCGTGATAGGGACTGATGCCATTGACAGTCTGCGAGACCTCTTTTAAGCACAGTGAAGCTAATGTGGCTTTCGTTCAAAATCACATCGTACGCAGGTCTGGGCAGCTCATGCTAGAGAGGGCGGCGGGATGTCTCGAAATCGGAGGCCGACGTCTGATGCGTGCACCAAGAAAGTCGATAGGAAACCGACGGCTGCTCCACTCCGCCTTCTGGTGTCATGGAGCCGGTGACATAGATTTGCCAGCATGGTGGATCTCCTTATTACAAGTACCATCGTCAGAGGACGGTGCGCACCCGGATGGAAAGGCCAAAGTCCGTGACATGCTCGGTGGTGAAGCTGAGGGGTCCTTGTTCGAGTTTCTATATCCAGCGCAAACGCTGGCCTTCATTCGGCGATTTTCTTGCTGCAGCGTAGAAGGCCGATGGCGAAGGCAGAGAGCCAAAAACGCGGTCCGGACATACACGTCTCAGGCGACAGAAACGAAGGACAAAGCACGACAAGGACACCAGGCTCTCGCGAACCCATCATCTCCAGAGTATGAAGAGTTCCATGAAATCGGCCAAGGTCTGCAGGACGCTTCTACCGACACGATATATCTCCAAACTCTGAACGAGATCATGAAGTCAGGTGGGAGAAGAGACTACGAAGATGCATGGCGAAGCTATCAAAAGTTGCAACTCATTGAAAACGAGGAAACGTTTACTTCTATTTCAAAGGCACTGCTTGAGTATTTATCAACCTCGCCACGATTAGTAGATGCTGAGCGTACGATTGAGTTATTCAGTCGGCTGGGTGTTCAACATCGGGATGTACCGCAATATCGAACTGCAGTTAGAGCATACCTAAGGTTATCGAATCTTGAAAGAGCCGTGGAGACACACGAAGAAGCGTTGTCGAGGGTGACAGGTAATCTGGAGACTGGTACTTTACTGGCAAGTGCTATCGCATGGGAAAATTGGGACCTTGCCTTCCGCACTTGGGATGGCTATGGGCGGCATACCGACAGGTCTGCCGGACAACCAGAGATATGGGAAGAAGTCGACATCTTATCGAACCTTGCAGATCGGGCATTGTCGCTGGCGGAGTACGCCGAGAAAGATCTAAAAGCTAATCAAGATGAAATCAATCCGGATGGTAATGTTGCATTCAACCATTTCGTCAACAGCGTGATATGCCGAGCGCTCGAATTCAAGAGCGAGGATATCACTAGAGACAATATATATCAGCTCTTCGACAGACTAAGACGCTCCCGATTACTGACGGCAGCTCGCTACGAAAGTGCAATATTCAAGCTTCTAGGTCTTGATCGAGGAAAGCTCGCCAGTAATGTGTACCAAGAATATCGCCAGCAAGAAGGCTTAACGCCTCCGGGCTCCAAGATTCTTTATGCACTCCTTGGCAATTACTGTAGGTTCGATAGCCTCCGCGGGATTCAAACGGTACTCGATGATCTCTTCACCAACCACGGGGGTCCCGACTACAAGGGCTATCAAGTGGCTCTTGGGAAATTGGCAAGCCTGGGAGACGCCAACTCTGTGCATAAGCTGATTGCGGAATACATTTCAAAGTATGGAAATCCGACAAGCATTGGGCTCCTGAGACCACTACTACTTGTCCACTGTAGGCGTGCGGAAGTTGATGAAACCGTTACGCAATTCAAGGAGATGTCTGAGCGATTCGGCTTCACGCCTGATCTGCCAAGCTGGAATATCCTGATAAGCGTTTATGCCAGGGTCAACGATCTTGACGGTGCGTTTCGCTGCTTCAATGACCTGCTTGATACTGGCATGAAACCCGACAGATATACATATGGTACACTGATGGGTTTGTGTGCCCTCAGAGGGGACGTTGCTGGCGTGCAAGCGCTTCTGCGGCAACCGGATGCCAAAGACAACAAGAGAAATGTGGAAGCAGTTGACAGTCTGGTGCTTGCCTATATCAAGAACGACGAGCTAGAAGACGCCGAAAGATTTGTTGAAGCTGCTCTGACCATGGATCTCATAGGTTCTCGAACGAGAATGTGGAACTATCTTTTGAATGCGCATGCATTGAGGCGGAACATCGATGCCGTAATGCGGATACACCAACGCATGCAAAGTGCTGGCGTACCTCTTGACGGCATAACCTATGCTGCGCTGATGCAGAGCCTGGCTATCCTCAAAGAGACTGATACAGCTTATAAGATACTGAGGGTGGTGATGCCGCGCGACGGGATCAAAGTCACCGCGTTGCATTACGCTATCGTTATGGGTGGTTACGTTGGCACCGACGAACCGGAGAAGGTCTTCCGGGTCTACAAGCGCATGATCAAGCGGAACATTCAACCTACACTGAGCACCCAGATCCCTCTTCTCAAAGCAAGCGCGAGTGCTGAACTCGACAAAACCGGGAGACACGGCCTCAGAGAAGCCACTCAGGAGCTCACACAGACAGAAGAGCTTTTGGAAGAAACCCTTACAAACCTCGATCCTATGCAGCTAGCCTCAAGAGAGCCAGTGCGAGGTATCAGTAAGCAGCCTGTCGATGACGCATATCTGGCAGCACCTTTCGACTTCCTCATTTTCATCTACGGGCAACAAGGGCTTTTCGAGAAGGTGCAACAGCTGTACGGCAAATACATCGACACAGCCAGTGAACGTAAGCTTAAGGCAAAGATCACGCCTACCTCGAAATTATTGAGTGCGCTCATGGTCTCGCACCTCCGTCAGCAGCAGTACGATGATGTCTACAAGTGCTGGAGCCTTGCAAGGTCATCGACTGAAAGAATAGCAAAGCGTTTGGATGCCGCAGATCTCTCCAAACCAGGCTGGGTATTACCTTCACAACGGTATCTCCTTGGCACGCCTCTCATGTACGTCATGAAGTCTCTAGGCGAACAGCAAGACCTTGACGGCATTGCCCGGACTGTTACAGAGCTCCAATCCGATGGTTACGACCTGGACGCCAGGAACTGGAACTTGTACGTCCAGCTTCTAGTCCACAACGGCCGAACATTCGACGCATTCGAGCAGTGTGAGCAGCACCTCATGGACGGCTGGACAGGCTGGCCGTCTCAGCAGCGACAGCAAGGCATGAGTAAGGCCGTCGCCAAGTCCACGCAAGCAAAAGCAAACCATATCCAGCCATGGATCCTCTCTCCCAATTACCATACCTTCGTCTACCTCGCGGCCGCGACAATGGACATTCAGACCGCCGAATCCGCCAGTTTGTCTTCTCGAGGAAGGGGTTCCGAGTCGGAACGGATCAGACAGGCGGCGCCGAGAACGATGGAGGCCGTGCGCAATATGCCGAGGATCGACGACCATCTGCAGACGGATCTGCTGCGCAGGTGGTGAGGTTGGGATGCATTGAGGAGCGGATTATGGGGTATCAGGCTTGGAGTTTCGTGGAGTTTGAAGGGACGACATGTATAAAGAAGTCTAATTTGAGAAGCTTGTATATAGTATGCTAGACGTGTACGCGTACGACGGGTCAGAAATCACAAAACTCAACACATTTTGTTATATGAGTATATCAAAGGCAATGTCATTGGTCTTAGTTATGCTTATAGAATGAAAATTTCAATAGTAATCCTCCAGAACCCTCCCATGGCAGTTCACCCTCTTCTATAACCTCAACCCAGTCAACAGAACCTTCCATCCACTCCCGTCCAATACTGCCACACCAACTGCTTTACTAAACCGGCTACCCTGGCCCCTTCGCTCTCTCCACCACCTTATATCTTGCACAAGTACCTCAGAAGCGGTGTATAGTAGTTCTCATCGCCGTTTTGCTCCAGGTGCAAACCTCTTAGGGGCCCAATCTCGCGCAAATCTTCGCCAACGCTGGCGAAATTGATTTGGGCCATAGTAAAATGCGTGTTGTCCTCGTGTCCATAGAACATGGAACCGAGTGTGAGTGATTCTCGGTCAAGTGTGTGTTGGACATCCTCAGGGATGCCAGCTCGTGCTATGGTGGATGCAATGAGGGCGAGCCGTAAGTTTAGCGAACTGTACTTGGCTTCATCTCCTTCGCTATTGGCTGTACCGTGAGCGGCTCGAAGAAGGCTGCAGCCATCTTCGATGGTTGGACCGACTGTGTAATCACGGCCTCTCGCCTGAAGCTGGTTCTTCCTCAAGTTACGTCGCACGTCTTCCTCCCATTGCAACTTGCTATCAGTAGCACTCTGCAACAGCCTCCGGCGACGGCAGCAACAATTTTTGGCCGTACTCTCCGCTCAAAGAACATTGCATCTTTTTCGTCTGCATATGGAGTTCAGCAAGATACTCCTGCTGCCTCCTCGTTGTGCCAAAAGCTGCTATGCCGTGGTTTGCGATTTGATAACCGTCTTTGGTCTTGGCAATATGCGTCCCAGATTGACGCATTGCCAACTCTGACGGATAACATACCAAAAGCAACCGATTGAGCGCAAATAAGTTCGGATCTAGGGTCGGAATTGGGAGAGTGGGAGCATATTGTTGATATCGAGGATCACTAGGTACGTGCCCCAGAGAGACATGCGGATGAACTGCTTTGAATATGAAAGCTGTGTACGGAGCGGTGATCCAGTACAGACGGTGCGCGGTGAGAAGAAGTCTTCCAGGATGATGATTTGCCGGAATGTTTGCCAAGGATATGGCGACTGTGTAGCGCGCTGGATCGTCGGATTTGTCAACGTGGAGACCTCCCACGAAACCCAGCTCGTTAAGCTTTTCCCCAGCTTCGCTAAAGTTGACTTGCACAGTCGACACGAAGGTGTTCTCTTCATGACCAAAGGTCAGTGAGACTTCAGCATAGCTCCGCTGGTCAAGGATCCCGAACTCCTTCGGGGGCAGCCCATATCTGATAATACGCATGACCGCCCAGGCGATCTTTGAAACCAACTTGGCGTTTCGACAAGCGTACGCAGGGCTCCTTACCGTTGCACGAGCCGACCTGAAGAGACCATGCTGTCGTTCCTTCGTAAAGCCGACTGTGTAGGCTCGTCCACGGTCCTCTCGTCCACCTTTGCCCCGGAGCTTGTCTATCTCAATCTCCCAGTCTCCTCTCACATCTTCGTCAGATTGGTTGGCCTTTCGCAACAGCTCCTCCTGTATGTCTCGAAGTACATCGAAAGCTCCTGCGGTCATGATTTGAGCTTCACCAAGTTGCATGCATGAGAAGAGCGCATCTGCATCCACACTGGACTTGGCGAAGTGTCTAACACCAGGTGCCGCGTAGTGATAGTTGAGTTTGTCGTCCTCTTCTGATGACAGAAGCCCCGCACGTCTGAGCTCCTCTGGTATGGTTCTATTGCGCCGAATATAGTCTTCTGATGAGCGTTGAATTTTGGTTTGCAGGACGTAGTCAAGAACGACATCATATGTGAAATTACCGCTGGTGTCTCCCGCGAGTTGCGGTGCAGATTCCCCCATCTTTAATAAAGAAGGTTACGTGAAGAAGTTTGCAGGAAAGTGTTTTGGATGGTAATTCAATGTGTGGAGTAACTTGTTTGGAGCGGAAGGAAAATTTTGTGGATTCAACAAATTTATAGCGATGTCAGACGCAGTACTCTAGCCCCCCCGTAATGGAGCTAAAGTCTCGGCGTCCATACAAGAGAAACGAGCAATCTCGTGCGCTAGAGTGAATGAGATGATGTCGTTGATGCGAACATTTGCGTGACAGTAATCATCAGGCTAGGCATGGTGGATGCACGAACGACGTCGAGGAACGAAGAGGCACTTGATGGACTACGCTGCCCTCCGCCGCGATGACCTCTACTCATCCACCTACTCTCTGTGCTTTGCAGTGTTCCTGCAACGGAAATTCATCCTCTGCTCTTGCAAGCTGCCCTTTGAGAGGCCTTATTTCTTCTTCCCATTTCCCGTGCCTTGCAGCGCTTCTGCGAGAAGGTTGATCCGCTGCTCCTGCAAGTCATTCCATTATGGCTCTCCGACAATTCGCCTTAGAATCTCGGGGCTGATTATCATGTGTGAGAAAACATAGGAAGCATCCTCGCTGTACCGCACATGATCTTTTGTGCCCACGAGCATTCTCGGTGGCTGACTCTTTCTCTCATCTGCAATTAGCATACCGGAGCGCTGCAGGGTGGTTCGCAGTGGTTTTTGGCAACGATAATAGTCGCGCAGCTTGCGGTCCACCTTCCTGGCCCAACTACCGCCATTTTTCCACTCGCAGTCATGACTGGCTGCGTAGTCGTTCATGGCGTTTTTATACTAAAGCTATCCTAAGCTTCTGATGGGATGGGAAATGGAACTCGCCAAGGAGACTATATGGAGGAGAAGAAGTGGTGTCATACTAATATACTATGACGATTGTCAGTAGTATCCTCTATAAAAGAGCAATGATGGATATACTGGGGCATGGCTGACATAGATATACTCACAGGCGATCTGCTCTCCTCCACCTCCGTCCGCTGCTATTCCACAAAGAACCAACATCACGAGCCTTTACAGGACAAAGACCCTAGGCTACGACAAACATACCCATTGATACAATGAAATTAATACAAACACCAAAGCGAGGATACATATAATCACGTACGCCAAGCAAGCCGAAGCCCTTGTTTGGATGCAGATGGAATCTTCTATCTCACATGTATCGCCCCGCTTCTTTTCAACATACGATCTCATCCGTCCTGCCAAACAAAGCCAGACGGCGAAAGAGGTAGCCTAGCCACAGCGATTAAGGAATGTCAAACAAGGTCTTGAGCTTTTTGATTAGGAGCCACTCGTCGTTGCTCACTTCGTTACGGTAGTATTCTTTCAGCGTGTCGATAGATTGCCGCGAGATGAGAGAGTACAGGGTATCTTTTTCTTCGAGCTGGCGGCCATAGAGAGGCTGATTTGGTCCTTCGATCTTGACGGCAACGGAAGGTTGACCTTTCTTGCAGATTGGGAGTTGCTTGTGGTCTCGTTCGATTGATTGCCTGCATAGCGTTAGCGCAGCACATGGTCACGACGAGATAGCCAGCGACATACACTCTACCTAAGGTCACGATTTCTTTGACGCCCGTAACCGGGTTTGTCTTCACAGCCGCGATGGGGGCAAGTAGCCGTAGGCTGCCTTCCGTAACATCGATACCAACAACAATGGGATCTTTCTTGTTGAAGACCGCCACTGGAGTAAGAACACAAGGAAATACGGCTAGCAGCTTGCTTTCTTCCTTCTTATGCTCCACGAGCTGAGCCATGTGCTTGGTGAAATCATCGAACAAGTGGTAGATGATGTCTGCAGTGAAAATTTTGACGCCGACATCGTCAGCATACGCCTGCGCTTCTTTGTCTATCTTGACATCAAAGCATAGCATTACGGCGTACTCCTTTGCCTTCTCTAACATGATACCAGCCGACATGACATCTCGCTTGTACACTGGTCCAATGGAGATGTTGGCCACTGGGATCTTCGAGACTCTCAAGAACTCCAGAAGTGCTTCAAGAGAGCCCAGAGTCGAGGCCTGAACACTGACACCACGGCCTGTCTTCGAAACCTTCCCAAGAAGACTCTCAATGTCGGACATTACTTCCTCTTCCAGTTCTTCCTCATCATCTCCTGGACCAACGACCATTAACCGTGATCCAGCAATGGCATGCTCAAGGTCGTTCGCAGCGATCTTGACACCCAGGGATGCTTTAACCTCCTGATTGTGAACATACTGTGACTTGAGACGTAGCTCCTTAAGAGGCGCAGGCGTCAGCAATGCTCGGATATTTGTGGCTATAGGTCCTTGAACACCACAAAGCACTATCCGATCACCTTCCCGTAGAATACCGTTCGAGAGTACTACGTCAATGGTCGTTCCGAGACCTTCAATGACCTTAACCTCGAGGACAGTACATTCGACTTCCGAAAGATACATGAGCTTGTTGGTCATGCGCTCCTGAGTGAGTGATACAAGTAGTTTGAGCATGTCCGGGATGCCCTCGCCCGTATGTGCCGAAGTAGGTACCAAGGAGACATTCCGAGCCATCGACTTGTTCTCGTAGTAAAGCTCCGAGTTAAACCCTTGTTCAGCAAAAGCAATCTTGGTCTTTTCTAAACGGTCCCGAAACTCGTTCTGAACCCCTTTGTTCTGCATCGCTAAACTATCTTGGAAGCCATTGTTATCGATCTTCTTCCAACCATAGAGTCGATCGATCTTGTTTAGAGCCACAATGAACGGTGTCTTGCGGTCTCTCAAGAGTTTCATGGACTCTAAAGTTTGCGGCTCCAGGCCATGCATGATATCGACAACCAAGATGGCAATGTTGCAGAGCGACGATCCTCGTGACCGGAGATTGCTGAAGGATTCGTGACCTGGTGTATCAATGACTAGTAAGCCGGGTACCTTGAACTCGAATGATCCATCCTTATTGACCACTTGGGTTTTTGATTGTAATGCTTCGACGGGGAAGTAGGTGGCACCAATTTGCTGCGTGATACCGCCCGCTTCACCTTCTTGGACGTTTGTCTGTCGGATTTTATCCAGCAGCTTCGTCTTTCCAGTATCTACGTGACCCAATATACAGCAGATAGGTGATCGGAGATTATCTGTGGATCTAGCAGCCAACGCCTCCTCGTGCTGTTGCTTTCTCCGCGCGGCAGCCTCAGCTTTCTTTTGCGCTGCAGCCCGTTGAGTGGCAGTTGTGGCTTCGTCTTCCGACAAATCGTCCGACCATGACCCTGACCCTGATTCCAGGACACCGTTCTTGTTTTGTGGCTTTCGAAGCTGCGCAGCGATCGATTTCTGATAGTTGGACCCGGAGTTGACTCCGTTCGTTCCTGTAGTGTTCAGTTTTGATATCTCTGCAGATTCAGAGCGCGCAGCTGGTGATGCCGGCTTGGTCTGACCATCCATCGGCTTACCGTTCACCGCTTTGGCTGGTGACTTCTCATCCTCTTCTTCTGATGGCGCATCCCAGCTATCTTTGACACCATCCTGGGCGTCAACTGCAGCTTCCCAGTCATCAAGGCCGTCGCTCTCATCCTTTGCAACATCGGCTTCGGCCTGTGCCGCTGCTTTCGCTTTCTCTTCTTCCTGAAAGCGAAGCCTCTCAGCATCTTCGGCCAGCTTGCGGGCCTCCTCTTCTGCTGCCGCTCTCTCTTCGTCTTTCTTCGTATCTTCCCCAGGCTTCTTGACGCCCTTTTTCTTTTTGTTATCATAAACAGGTCTTTTCTTTTCTCCGGTCTCCTCGAGACCGGCGACCTTCCCGCCGGCCGCCAGCATCTGCTTCATCCGCAGCTCGTTTCTTTCCTTCGCTTCTCTCTGCGCTTTGGTCATCAGCTTGCCCTCTTTCTTTAGTTGTTCCTTCTTCTCTTTCTCCTTTTCCTTCTTTCGCGCTCTGGCTTCTGCCTGTCTTTTATCTTCTTCCGCAGCCAACCGCTCTTCTTCCTCGATCCGTGTCCTCTCTTCCGCTTCTATTCTGTCTTGCTCTTCCTGTTGCTTCCGCAGCGCTTCTTGCTGCTTTCGAAGAAGGGCGATTGCGGGGGGAAGCTTTTTCCCTCCCTTGGCTGCATCGGGTTCTGGTCTTGGTTCGACAGGCTTCGTTTCCTGGATTGGTTTTCCAACTTCTGGCTTTGCAACTGTTGCGGACGCTGGGGCCTTTTTCTTCGCAGCCTAAATAGCGTAGAACGCCAATCAGCTGCCCTTCGTACAATCATGACTGGTGATGTAAGATCGAGATATACCTGTTCCTTCTTCCGCTGCTTCTCTCTCTCTTTCTTCTCCTTCTCCTTCTCCTTCTTGGTTTTTATCTTACCCCCGTCACCCTCATCCTCGTCCTCTTCATCCTCCACCTTATCCTCCAAGTTCCCTTGTTTGCCACCTTTACCGCCTCTCCCTTTTGCAGCAGGTGCCGCATAGAGATCATCAGTTGTAGCCTCCTCCGGTGCTTTCGCTGCCAAATCTGTCTGACCGTTCGCACCATCACCGTTGGTTCCGTTAGATTCGGGCGGATCTTCGCCCTCAACAAAATCTTCTATTACCTTTCCCTTTTTCTGCTTTTTACTCTTGTTTTTCTTGAGCGCAGCGAGAAGACCTCCCCCTCCAACAGCTCCATCCACTTGGGCTTCATTCGAAGCATCCGCTTCTTTTGCTTCCTGGGTTGCTGCTGCTGTGGGATCTACAGTTTCACCAAGCTCGGACTCCCAATCCCCATTCCCTTTGTTATTAGCTTTCTTTTTCGGCGGCATTACGATTCTTGTTCAAGCGTGAGCTGTAGATTTTTGATGTCTGCCTTGGTTGCCAGCTCTGAACGTGGCGATTTCAATGTACGTCTTCACGGTGCTGGCTTCGGTACGGAGCGATCGATAGTGCTCTAAGGTCTGTAAGAACTCTGTCGTGGGAGAATGGGAGAATGGAAGTGCCGCGAGGTGATGCTGCGTGGATTGCTATATCGGATGTCGTGGCGTGGATTTCAGTGGGGTCTTCTCGGTCCACGGAGGACTATCTTCCGTGTGAAGGACTACAACGCATAGAAGAGCAGCAATTACATTGAATTCTAGTACTATGTCAGCAGTTCTTTACGCTCAATACATTGATTCAAGTACGCCGGCATCAGGTGACCGTGTTTACCATACTGATTACTAGGACAAACGGGCTTTGATGTGGTGGTCTCGCTAGAGTGTGCCATCATTTCTGTCCTGTGGCCTCAGTCATCAAGGCGGAGCGACTTCAATGCGCATACAAAGAGGCCATGTGTGCGTATCCGGATCAGGGAAGCAACAGCTGTGCCTGATTCCGCGTAATTTGTACGAGGGCTGCTCTGAGCAGCTAGAAAAGAATTATAGATGTGAAAGTCCTCTGCTTATGTATGCCTTGAGGGCCATGATTTACCTATCCAAGTTACATTTCAGACTGAAGAAGGGTCCTCATGAAGTCCACAGCGGTCTGTACAGGATCTTCATGTCCACCTTCCCCTATTGCGTCATGGACAAGCTCAGAAAACCTTTCATACCTCACAGCGGCTGAGTCATAATCGAGAAATCGATGATCCAGAAGAGGCTCTTGCTCCAGCATAGCTCGTAGTAACGAGGTCCCTCCCAGGGCTACCAGACGATACAACATATCTCCGTCTACATGCATGTGATGCTTCTTCGCGATAGAAGGCTCGATATGCTTCCGAGGCTTATTCGAATATTCGAAGGGGCAAATCATCGAATTTCTTGCGGTCATGTTCTGTATAAAGCGAAGTAGCCTCCAGCGGGTTTCGGATAATATGATGAATTGATAGAATGTCCCGTCGGCGCTACTACCAAGGATAGCCTCATGCTGCATTGACTGTGCACCGCGCCATGGGGTGGACACCACGCCGCGTCGGAGCCGAGTGATCGATACCGGCAAAACAGCCTCGAATAAGGTGATTGCTGAGCTCTCGGTGCGGCGCCCTGTTCGTGTTTAGTAGTGAGCTTCTTCAATCGAGAGGAGACTTACGCGGGGGTTGCCATAATCCAACCACAGAGCATGCCTTGTCAGACACTAGAGTGATACTGGAATCCGAAATATTTAGATGATGCATCCCGTCCCGAGCAACCCGGTCGCTGAATTGGGGTCGGAGCTGATCATCCTCGAATTTTAGTATTGTCAGAGAATGTCGAGCGGTTGTGACGTAGACAAACGAGTCAACCACAGAGATGTGAGTGCTGGGAGATCCAAGCATGTGTTTGACAGGCCGGAGCCATTTCTTGTCAGGAAGCCTCAAAGTCTGAACTATGAGTTCGTTGCCGCAGCAATAGATCAATGAGCTACTGAGGGTTAGCAGAGCCTGAAGAAGGGCATTCATGTACTTGTGACAAACCTGGCTCCAAACGCGGCTACTGAATAGACAGGCTTGTCGTGCTTCATCTGATGCTTGAGCTTGACGTGGACTCGTCCCTCGTTGTTCGCTCTCACATTGAAAAATAGCATTCTACCAACTGCTTGATGTGGTGTAGAACGGTTTACGATGGTACTAAGCACTAGCATGTGGTACGTCCTGTTTGCCCCAGTAGGGCTCCAGTCTGTCAGTTGTTAGCGATAATAATGCTCAAAGGTGTACATCTTCGGCATGGTGAGTGGTAGAATTACCTAGCATCCCCAATATTCTTTCCCCTGGTTTCCCTATAGGAAACAGATTTTGCACGCTCTCTAGCGGGCCCATCGCTTCATTGACCGAATCCTCAGGCTCAACCTTCATCGGATCTCTGTTAGGGTCAATAATCTGAACGGTTGGCCGAAGCGAACGCTTTGGGGTCGAACGATGATGGCCATTACTTTGTCGCGCTGGCTTTACTTCTAACTTTGTGTAGCCAACCACGATTTTGTTGAGATGCTTGGAAAAGATAAGTCGAGTAGGAGTGCCTCCGACCGGTATGCGTCGAGGCACGACTCGCGGACCACCTTCGTCATCGAGTGTAGCCATAATCAGCTCCGTCCCGGAGATGCAGATGAGAGAGCCAATCATTCCCGAAGTCTCGAGGTGGGGTTGAGACTCAACCTGCGCTATCGTCTGCATCGATTTTTGCTGATAGGCCATTCGTATTCGATCGGTGAGCCATATTCTGTGCACAGTCGAGGTATCATGATCATGTAAGGAGAGTTCCAAGCGACAAAATTCGGTCCCACAGAGTATGAAGGCAGCATTTGACTGCATCATGTCGAGTTTGACCGTGACTGAAGTTGTACCAATAGCGATACTATGTTTGCGGGACAACGAGAGCTCAGCTACTGTATATCATCAGCAAAGGGAATTTTGAGTATCAGTACTGACCATTAACTTACCCGAGTTTTGATCGATCGTTGCGTGAAAGACTTGTAGACAACCATTACGAAGCCCGCAAATTAGCATGGCTCCCTCTCCACTGGTTGCGACAGCAAGACTTTCACACACTGCGAACGTTGCAAGTCCCGGTTCCAGTGCAAGGGTCTGCTCAAGCATGGGAACCAAGCCCGAATCCAAACTCATACGGAAGATCTGTAACGTGCCTGCTGCTGTTCCTACGAACACGTACGATGTCCTTCCAACAATCTCCACTGAAAGACAAGTTGGCTCTGACTGAAGTACCAACGCATGGCCAACTTCCGACATGGTCACAGTGACATTATCACCTACTGTCATTCGTCCGAGGTGTAGCGTGATCTCGTCCCCGATGCGGAGAGCAGTGACAATCGAAGATGTCTTCCCATGTATGGTTGCAGCGACTATCTTCTCTGCCTCACAATTCCAGTTGAACCGAGGCTTCACGGTGACGATGGTGGTAGCCCGGATTGAGGTGTCGGTGACCTGAATGACCAAACCCTCTGGGGTAGCTCCCGCGGCTAAGGTTGTGGAATTGAAATCGAGTCCTGTTGATTCGTCATGCTCGCCACTGACAGTCGATGTGTCCGTAGACAGGTGAAGCAACGAGCTATGTGAGGAATTGGAGAGCAGAAAGTATAGACCCTCGCCTGCAAGATCTGGCAGAGTCCATAATCGGAGTGTTCCACTCTCTTCAAGATCGATTGTGGTCCCCATTCTTGCCTGCAACCCAAAACGCAGTTCCACTAAAGCCCCGTGTTTGCAGCCTCTTCCAGCGCCGGCGAATATACGATCGCCGAATAAGCCCATATCGATGTTGGAAGAGCTTCGCTTTGAGACAAGATTCTCATCTGGTACCACCGCAGCAGTGATGAAATCGATGGTGGGTGCCCAATTGGGAACGCATTGAACGTGTTCGGGTGACTGCCGTGCTTGAAATAAATAAAGACCACCATCGCTCATATCCCCACCAGCAATCAGCAGATCATCACGGTCGAGTCCCAGGTCGAGGCTCGCAAAAGCAGTGTCAATATCACAACCAAGAATGCCGGCCTTCATCGATGCGTCGACCATGATCTCACTTTCTTCGCTGATTTCAAGAAATCGCACCATGCCGTCTTCTCTACATATGTATAAGTCATCATGCTTCGATGTGTGAGCCTCTCTCCGCACGGGCCGAGCCCAGTGAGTCCACAATGGCGCTCTGCGAGAGCTGCCCGGTCTTACCGGTGCGTCTCTGGAATGGAATGAGATAGACTTGCGCGTGGCGTTCCCTGTGAGTACATCCCGATAGACAGAGATTGTTTTCTCACAGATTAGCATGAACGCGGACGATATAGTCAGAGGAATCAATAATAGCGGCAATTGCTCCACTATAAGTGGTGTCAGTCAGGGCTCATCCGCTTTCCTAAGATATGGAGCCATACTCACGCTTCATGACCGGCTGACCGAAGGTACCTAGTCTGCCTGCAGTACGTAAGCTAGTTGAGGAATCCCAGTCATACCACAGCAGCCGGGTCTGATTGTCTTGAGAGACTATCAACATCAATATTACATGCTGGTCATCCCCCGCTGGTGGATATAGAAATTCCATCTTTAATATGACGCCGTCCAAGCTCAAGTGTCGTTCCTAGATGCATGATCAGAACTTCTCCTCGGTCTTGCATTGTTGTGAAGTCTAAGACTGCGCACTAGCAGGTATCAAACTTGAATCTCAATGTTTGACAGACGCGCAATGAAATGCAATGAGCCTCTCTGCACATACGTACCTCTTTGATAGGGTTGAAGCCATTCGGATCCAGAAAGCCAGGGTACTCCATATCGCGCCGTAACTGGTCCATTGACTTCAGTGCATAGAGAGAGAATGAACCCTCACAAGCCGCGACAGCCAAGGCTCGAGATCTGCAGAATCATGTCAGCGAAGTCCTTATGGCGAAAGGGAAATTGACGCACTTAGGATCAACAGCGACATGTTTACCATGCTGCTCTAGATACGATCGCTGATCCGGAAGAGGCCTATGGCTTGCAAGGAATTTGACCTGACCATGGTCGTCGTCAAAGGCAAACAAGAAGACGAGCTCCTTCGACTCTAAGGCGAGAACCAGTATTTGAGGAGGGACTTTCTGTCCGCTCGGTACGTCCAATTCCATCTCTTCCGATTCACGCTTGATAAAGGCATCTAGCCCTGGGACCGCGGGTTTCCTTGCGGTGCCGAAGACCCTGGCTGCGCGTATTGTCGAACCAAAGTCTGCCTTGGTGATGACGTCTTGAAGATGGCCATCATCCGCCAGTAGCTCCTTTATCTCTATGAAGTCATCTCCGATGCACACTACATCATTCTTATCCTTGTGACGTATCCGAGCAGGTATGATCCAGTTGTAAAGAGGGCTTCTGGTTATCGTACGCGTAAGGATACCCATGACTGGCGGCGAATTGTTTTCCTCCAAAACTTTTGTCGGTAGCTCTGCCGGCTCCTCCTCCCTATTTTTGGCCAGGATGTGGTGTACGTCCATGGTGCGAGTTGTCCATCGCCCATTGACCAGGACTCTTGTCTGGACTGACATGACGAGCTAGAGTGCCCTAGATGTCCACGACCGTTGTTTCGTGAGAGTCCAAAACACCTAACAGTAAATCTACCAGAAGAGCGGAGTGGCAACATCAGGGAACATTTTGCTATGAGATATAGCGGAATATTGAAATTTTGCTGCCTTCGCCGCAACTCTATCAACGCACGGTGGAGAGTCAGCGGGCGATTATCGCACCGGAATTCATGGATATCCTTGGTATAGTAGAACTAGCACGCACCGAACCTAGCACAATTTGGGTCCTTCAAGGTAACCATCGGAGAGCCCAGTCTGCTAATACAACTCCTATAGATCCAGATGAAGAGAAATAATAGGTCTGTTGCATCAACGATGACCAGGCGGCAAGCTGTGTTCAGCACCAGAATACCTGCCAACGCACGTTACTCGGAACTGTGGGATTGACGTGAAGATTGTCAATGCACGAGTCTTAAAAGAGGAAGAAGACCTGCAGCCTGCTCGTCGTTTTCGGGTCTTTTGCGAGATGTGACATAGTCATTGTCATAAGGCGTTGGACAGCTTACACAACAAGTGGCTGACACGATCCAATGGTGACGCAAATCTACCTTCAAGCCAGCAGATGGGAGGGTGCTGGAAATCGAATCGGATATTTGACTGTCTATGTAAGGCAGCTTTGCGTTGAGCCCGAATCTGCAGATTTCCTCGGATGCGATTGATCATTAGGCATGGGCGACTGCGGCACTGAAACGGCGAAGAGGACCACTAATCCCGTGATGATGATATCCTTTCCGAAGTGAAGCGACCTGTGCAAGCACCTTCATTTGCAGATGCTGTCCCATCAGATATACGAGTATACGGCAGGATGCAGATATTGTGATTGTAGAGGTGTCTACGGCGGACCATATCGAACGGTTTAACCGTCCCGAAACAACATCAACGAAGTCCTTGTCATGGAGGACGGCGAAGTAATTGAGGAGAAGCCTCCTTTATTGCGTGAAGCTCCGCATGAGAGGACGGAAGATCTGCTTACTTCTGCACCTCCATGGCAAGGAGAGCCATTGTCGGACCCTCAGGCTACCAAAGCTATCCAGGTCCTTGAAGCATGCAACAGTAGAGATGTGAAAGTGTTAATCGCCCATGCAATATCGCCCCATGGCTTGGTCGAAGATGACATTCGGCGGCTAGCTTGTAGGTCTTTCTATGTTATCTAAGACCGCAAGCATTGCTGACTACTGGGGGTCTGTAGGGCCTATCCTACTGGGATGTGCGGAGTATAATGAGAAGATTGACAAGGTAACCAGCGACTGGCGAGATCTGCCACGGCACAGCGATGAAGATCAGGTGAAACTGGACGTCAATAGGTCTTTTATATACTATCCCAGCAGTAAGTGTAGCGGCTCATAAGTAAGACCGAGGTGCCTGACAGTTTCCCAGATCAGACCGAGAAGCAGCTCGACCGTCGAAAAGAGCAACTCTCAGACCTCATCACGGATGTTCTTCGACATCATCCGATGCTATGTTACTTTCAGGGCTATCATGACATTGTGCAAGTCCTGCTGCTCGTGCTGGGGGTTGAGAACGCTGGGCCAGTTGTTGCCCACTTGTCTCTTCTGCGGATACGGGACTTTATGCTTCCATCCCTGTCACCAGCCCTCACCCATCTAAAGCTTCTCCCATCGATTTTGCTTTGTGTGGATTCGGAACTTTGCCATCATCTTTCGCAGACTCAGCCATTTTTTGCACTCGCAGCAACACTGACTTTGTACGCCCATGACATTCAGGAATACGGAGACATTGCGCGCCTCTTTGACTTCCTTCTTGCTCAAGAAGCGGTCATCTCTATCTACTTGTTCGCCGTCATTATCCTTTGCCGTAGGGAAGAGCTCTTTGAGATCCCTGCTGATGAGCCAGAGATGCTTCACTCAATTCTATCGAAATTACCAAAACCTCTGGACTTGGAAGCGTTGATATCGAAGACCATGGAGCTCTATGAAAAGCATCCGCCAGAGAAGCTACCATTCCGTGTTTGGTGGTGGATCTCCTCAAACAGCGTGCTCAGAACAACGCGAAATCTAGCAGCGAAGCAGACTCTTGAGGATGGTGAGAAGCTGTTTCAGAAGCAGGCTTCGGAGCTGAGGAGGAAAGAGGCCAGTGAGAGGGCGATGGCAGCGATCCGGAAATATCAACGGCCAGCCACTACTGTTGGATTTGCAGTTTTCATCGGTGTTCTGTCGTTTTGGCTCAGGAAAGGTGGGACCGAGAACATAGCTGGATCCATATTTCGGAGAGTCAGGGAAGCACTCAGAAGTCAATAAGCCACTGAATATAGGCTGGACCTTTTGGCTGAGAACAGGGGCATTAATAGGGGCTGCGGATAGAACTATCACCTCAAGTGACAAGACTTGATTGTGCCCGCGCTATATTCTTGCTTTCCGTACCCAGGGAGGTTGTCATCTAGAAAGAAGTAGACACAGACGGCCTCTTCAGCCTTTCCTTCTGCCATGCCATGCCAAATTATCCTCGATAATGAGCAAGTCTATGCACAACTAGCTTACGTGGGTCACCGTGGCCAATCTTGGTTTGGTACGGTGCAGTGCATGAAGCTCCTACACAATTTCACAAACGATGACTGTCACCTCCGCGTTGGAAACCTTGGAGCCCACCGAAGAAGACCTGTAACACCAGCTATGGCTAACAGAGGTTACGATGTTGTAGTTGACGTTGATGCGGAGGTTTGTGCGCTTCTAAAACCGATACTGTGCGTCATTCAAGCTGACGCGTGTCAAGGGCGACTTGGGCCACACGGATCTACAAGAAGATCTTGAATTCCATTCCTCCAGTAACAGCTGACATCGTCAGATCCTGGGCACAGAGCAGATCATTGACAATTTTCCAGATTTCGAAGATGGCCGATCCCGCAACAAGATTCCACCCGACTCCAACACAGGCTTTCTCCCTCCTCCCTCCGGCAACACCTCCTCATCCTCCAAGCGCTTCCTCTGGTCCCTCTCCTTCTACTCGCAATTCTTCGACGTCGACACCAATGAGGTCCTCCGCCGATGCTACGCCGCCATCTTCCCGCGCGCCAATTTCCTCGATGTGCTGGAGGGAAACCCGGACCTCTACGGTCCATTCTGGATCGCGACAACGGTGGTCATGATACTTTTCTTGACGGGAACCATCAGTCAATATCTCAGCAGAAAGGGCGCGGGGCACTTCGAATATGACTTCACACTACTGAGTGGTGCGGCGGGTTTGATCTACGGGTACACGGGCGTCATACCGATTGCGCTCTGGGGGATTCTGAAGTGGTTCGGGAGTGAGAGCGCCAACGTGCTGGAATGCTGGGCGCTGTATGGGTACGCGAACTTGATCTGGATACCGGTGGCGCTGATCTCCTGGTCGCCTGTCACCATACTCAACTGGGTGTTTGTGGGCATTGGATTTGGCATCTCCGCTCTGTTCCTCTTCCGGAATCTTTACCCAGTGCTGAGCGCCACGGATGTCAAGACCTCTAAGATTTTGCTGATCTTGGTGGTTGCGCTGCATGCCGGACTCGCCATTGCTATTAAGATACTCTTCTTTGCGTAAGTCAGAAGTGTCAGAGCTCTCAATCGGATGCGCTGATAATGCTTTAGACATGGTAGCCCGGTCTCGAAGAAGAACAAGGCTGGTGGTTGAGATGATAAGATAATACGCATGTTTTTCGGCCCATGAAATCGATGCCGGGTTGTTGCGTTTTCGTTGCATGTACTGCGAGACGGGGCGTTACTGGCTTTAGCAGGCTATCAATGTTCAGGCCATTACGAAGATACCCGTTTACTTAACAATTCCGTCATGACATGTGGGCTATTACAAGTATTGTGACAGTTGGCTATATTGTGGTTGTACTTCGGAAGTTAGTGTACAGCCGTAAAGCCGCCCCGACTGCCAACCTCCACTCGTTTCTTCCAACCCCCAATAACCATGCGGACCAATGGAACAGTCTACTTGAGCTTCTTCTTCGGCCTCAACTGGTTGCTGTGACCGCA
>JAABUP010003947.1_pt1 | contig 25316 bp, 34 predicted proteins | sample 5559201 | NCBI WGS metagenome assembly JAABUP01 (sample SAMN10711887, study PRJNA513373) | rock metagenome | isolation source: Antarctica rocks | place: Antarctica
GGAGGGTGTGCGGTTAGCCACGCGGTTGATGCCGGGCCTGCCGGGCCGCAGCCTATGAAGGAATGTGAGGACACCACCGCTGGGTTTCATAGACGCTTTCTTCCTGTCTGCTGTCCCTTTTGAGTTGTCTTGTCCTTCCTTGAGGGAGGGCAGATGGGCAAAAGCAGCTCCAGGGATGCTGCAGCCAACAGATGCACATGTCAGGTCAAGCCCTTGTGTCCTGCTGGTTGTGTGAGGTAGTGATGTGTCTGCTAGTGTGTCATGCGCTGAGGTACAGCCCTGCATGCCATCTGTCTCACAGATACATTGCAGACATGCACTTCCACAAGGCTTGTTCGCATTTTGCATAGGCTTTTGTTTGGAATATGCATTGTGCAGTGGTGGCACATCAAGGTGAGCTTTGCAGAGCAGGCAACCATAGAAGCCACATGCATGTAGTCAAGAGTCAGGCTTCTTAGCAGTGGCGACAGAACACGCCATACTGCAAAGCAGCAGCAGTGTGGGCGTCGGCAGAGGCAGACACGGACCGGAAATCGCCTCTATGACCCTTCATCTTTGCACCCCGGTTGGTGCCAGACGACTGATAGGAGTCATCCTGGAACTCCTGAGACATTTCACCTTCTACCCATGAGCTGCTTTGGCTGCCGGACAGCGGCTGCCCTACATTGCCAGGTGACTGTGTTGTGTTGCATGATCTCCAGACAGATTCAAGGTATTGGTGTGCAGTTTGCAGGCATGACCTATGTTGGGGAGGCAAGTGACCAGACATGAGTATGCAGAGGGCATAAATTGGTAAGCATCACACATCTTGCTTGAGGTCTCGCTGTTGAGCGGAAGTATTCTGCTTGTGCATGCTTTCCTTTGTTTGCTGCTGTAGCACAGACACCTACGTGTGCATGCGTAATGCTAAGAAATGGCAGGCATATGCAGCAAGTATAGTCCCATGCATGCAACACAGCAGCATCGCAGCGATGTGAAAGCAGCAAGGCAGCAAGGGAAAGCAACCTTCTGACTCATCAGACAGAGAATGACTGCTGTGCCCAGATGGGTGCTTGTCCCCAGATTGGAATGACACCTTGAACTTGGCCCGCATCTTTGGCTGCATGTTGCACACCTCTTTCATGCCTAGCAATGATGCTGAGAACAGTATCAGCACAAGACACATTCCAGCCCAGCGCAGCACAGCACAGCACATCACAGCACAGCACAGCGCAGCGCAGCGCAGCGCAGCGCAGCTCAGTATGGCATGACACAGTACTGGCCCAGCACAACATGACAAAGCATAGCGCAACATGACACAGCAGTACAGGCTGGAACACAACACAAGACAGCGATACAGGCTGGAACACAACACATGGCACAAAGAAATTGCTGCTGCAGTGCAACACCAGCAAATTGTTTGCAGTAGATCTGTACCGCACTGCACTCTCCAGTTTGTGCATCATGCGCTTACTCACAAGCATGTGGAGTGCTAAAAGCAGATCTTCCCAGACATCAGCAGATTATAGACAAGCAAGGATAAGCAAGAAAAGCAGGAACAGGCAGGCAAGAAGAAGCATCCGACGGTACTGGCTAACACCACATGCCAGACCCTCATAGTTTTGTTCTTGTGACAGGCATGGTCCAAAAAAAAAAAAAAAAAAAAAAAAAAAAGGGATAAAATACCAGAACACGATTGTCAGCTGTGGGTGAGGGAGCGACACAACCAAGCGGAGCTTCAAAGCTGCTGAAACGCGATACCAGCGGATCCTCTTTGAGGGCAGCTGCCTCCTGGTCTTGGGGCCAATTGACACTGTACAGCTTGTCTCCCAGGGACCCCTGGCTCTCATGAATGGACCCTCTCTGAGGCAGCCACATCAGACCTTCAGCACCTCTGAATCTGATGTGCACTTGCAAAGTGATGTGGTGACTGCATGCATGATGGCTGCTGAAAGCCATGTGAACACCTTTGCATGAGCAGTGTAATGTGATACTTACGTTAGCCAAGACGTCGCACACACACGACACTTGGTTGGCACGTTCAAGTTGCTGCACCTACTTTGTGTATCACATGCAGCTGGATGCTGGCAATCTATGTGCATATGCATGTACTCTCATGCATGACAACTCCACAGGTTCTGCACAGAGGATGTAGTGCGCTAAACAGATTTGCATACGCACAACATCTGATGAGGAGGAAGGGCATTTAATTCGGGCTTCATACACATGCATACGCCTGCTTACAACCCTCATCAGATCAGCATTGTCTTTGAGCCTCTCACACATGCAGCCATTCATACGCGGCAGGTCAACACGCTGGGGCCTCAAGTACACACACACTCATGTGCACTTATATATGAGGTGCTCAGATTGTACCTCAGGCTCTTCTTCGAGCATGCTGGGCAGCTGACTCAGCACACCTGGCATCTCTGCTATGGCTGCCTGCAGAGGCTCATAGCTGTCAGGGGACACCTCCACAAGAATGGAACCTCCAGAGGACTCAGGCGCATCAGAAGTAATCCTTGACAGGGGATTGCTGCTCATCTCCATCATCTCTTGGACATGGGCTGGATGAGCGGTTTCATGATCATGTGATACCCATCTGCGACCTGTGTTTGCAACTGGAGGGGAGCCTCGAGACAACAAAGACTGCTGCCGATATGGTATCCGCATTGGACCTCGCATGTTGGTCAGCAACTGGGAAGTGGATTCCTTTTTTACAGGCTGGCGTGGCTCCATGCCATAGAAAGGCTGTGCTGATGCCCTGTTGACAGCAGGTGTTTGGTGGCTGCTGTCAACAAATGCGTCTGCTGTTGCACTCATGCTTCTATGAACTCTTGGGGGAGGCCAGAGGGGTGTTGACTGCTGCTCAGAGCGCCGCCTTTGCGAGCGCTGAGCTTGCGAGCTTGATTGCAACCATTCCAACAGTGGCTGGTTGTCAACTCCCTGGTCTGAGTCTGTGAGTATCTGCTCACTGTGGTCAGGCATTGCCAGCACAGTCTCTGACGTGCTTCTGAAAAGGGACGAGGGCTGTTGAGCTTGAGTGCTAGGCGTGTTGGCATGGCTTGCACCAAGCATTCTGATAGCTTCCCCAGCAAGCAAGGTGTTGGCACCAGTATTGCCTTCATCAGAATCTGTAGCAATGGTGTTTGGAACTTCAACAGCAGGAGGTCGAGGCTTGCTTGTGCTGCCTGCAGAGCTGAACATCCTCAGCTATCCCTGGCCAGCTGAAGGTGCACACAGTTATGCCTGTGCACAACATACACTGTTGATAGCACGCAACATTCACTTGTGCAGCTGCATGGCACTGTTGCAGGTACATGTACACATCACATGTCCATCTTGCTATCTGCTTCCAGTTCATAATTATTGCCACAGAAGGTTGTGGGGGTGACACAAAACAGTCAGCACCCTCTAGGTCCAGGCAGTCAACACGCGGGCTGCTATGCGTGAGAAGAGCGAGGTGCACTTGTGACCTTTGCAATCTACATAGCGGGAAAGTCACAAGTATGCTGTTACCGGCAGTCATGACAGCATCTTCTCGACCTCACAAGTCCAGCCGCACACAGCCACTCAAGGTATGAGGTTCATGCAAGCATGGCCGCAACTCCTCAAGACTGCTCAGTTTATCAGCGCCATCATGCAAATATATGCTGTCCTGCGCAGTTGATCGGGTTGGAATGGAGCGGAGCAAGCAAGCTTCTTAGTCAACTTCTTTTTTGGAGTTTTAAAATCTTGCAGAAAGACGACTTTCCGACGGAAATTTTCCGTGTGTTGACTCTTGCGTGGTCCTCGTTGCAGTGCGTGGTCTTCAAGCCTACACTTGCAGGCACTGACACTTACAGATCAGGTGTGATATAAGCCTGTACCCAGCGAATGGCCAAGGATACCTGCTGGCAGCTACTGCTGCAAGCTTTGCAGCATGTGCTGCTCCCGTGGTTCCCAAGCAAAGTTGATGCATGTAGCGCTGGTGTGCAAAGCAGCACAATAGTCATTGATAGACAAGTTCATCAGCTGTTCCAGCCTGCAGAGCAGTCTGCAGACCAAGCCATCGTGTTGAAGGGCCCCAAGTCCTGCCAGGTTTGCAATCACTGTCAGTCTATTCTGCTTTGCCTGTTACAACATATGTAAGCCGGTGATTCAATGTTCGAAATGGTCTGCACAAACCAAGCCAATGTGCCTGTGGCAGGTTAGTAGGGCAGACTTTAGGACATTGAAATGGTGCCATTGGCTAAATGATGAGGTCATCAATTTATACACGCAGCTTCTTCAGGTCAGTATCTATAGCTGTCCAGCAGCTCAGGTGATGCCCAGACAGTCGGCTGAGGCAAAGTGAGCAGACTCTCTGACGTAACACTCTTTGCAGGAACAAAATGTGCAGCTGCAAGCGGAAGGAAACATGGTGCCAAAGGCGTCTATTTTCCAATGATGTTCTTTGCACCATCCAAATGCTTGGGTTTTCTGCTTCATACTTGTGTTGGAGCCATTGAGTGGCTTCACATCCCAAGCTGGGGGGCTGCAGGAGTGGCGAGGTGGACCAAGACTGTTGATGTGTTCAGCCAGGATCTGCTCATAATTCCCATCAACCACGACAATCTGCACTGGTGTCTGGCCACAGTGGACATGCGCAGCAGGGCCATTCCTTACTATGACAGTATGCGTGGCTCTGGCTTGTCAGGTATGCCTAGTTGCACAAATGACAGCTGCCCTGCTTCCAGCACAGACCACGCTTTTGCCTCTTGTCATTGACTCGAAGATTCTTATTACCTGAGCCTGAGTCTGATCAACACACCCCAAATGTGACTGAGGGGCAGGTTGTGATGTTGTCTGGCAGGCCATGCGGAGTACCGAGTGCTGCCCACGCTTGCCAAATGGCTTGCAGAGGAGCATATAGACAAAGGCCAGCTCTCACAGGTATAGTCCTTGGAGTAGTGCTGCAGCTGGTAACACAGAACTCACTGTGCCTTGAGTCTGCATGGCACTGCATGGTGCAATGCTTGTGCCTGCAGACCACAGATTGGCACCAAGTGACAGTCAAGGAGCTGCCGGAGCAACATGATGGTGGCAGCTGTGGAGTTTTCACATGCATGTATGCAAAGTATTTGGTGGCAAGCTCAAACCCAACCCAGGCTTTCAGCCAATATGATATTCCAAGGTTACGCCTGCAGATGGCAGCCGACCTTCTAAAGGCTTACGGGCTTCGAAACGCTAATCTGCCAGCAGACTCGTCAGGTATGCATCTGCCAGTAATTGACCAGCTGCATAAGTCACAGCAAGCATTTGTCCAGTGCCCTGCAAATGAAGACAGGGAGCTGACTGCAAGGTGTCATCCATGCAATATAGGACATGCAAAGCTCAAATGCATAGGATACATTGGTAGTTGCAGAGGTCTTGCTTCACTGCTGGTGCTATGTACATTCATCAATGGTGAATTTGAGGGCAATTTGTCCAAATTGAACCCCTTTCAAACCGCAAGTATATTGATTTCGACTGATGGGTTGACCGATCCGGCACTCCGAGTTGACAGATTGTCTGGCCCTACACTTCACGTCCTGCCCAGCGTCCTGCCCATACAAAAAACAGCAACAGCGGCCAATATGAATCCAGAGATGATGAAGCTGGCGATGGAGCAGATGGTAAACAGCACTCCTGCTGTTGAAAGTCCTTCCGCATTCACGATGAAGAGGCTAACGCAGTGTCTGGTTTTTGTAGTCAAAGATGTCGCCGGAGCAGGTCGGCGTAGGCTATATGCTGTCGGCCATTGGCTGCCAGCTTGTTCGCAAAGTGGGAGTTGCATACTTCTGCTAACAATTTTGTATGTTGCAGATGGCCGACATGCAAAGGACTATGGGCAATCTGACTCCAGCGCAAATGCAAGCCTATCAACAACAGGCTGCCAGCCTCAGCCCAGATGACATTCAACGAGCAAGAACCCAGATGAATGGTATGACTCCTGATCAACTCAAGCAGGCTGCTGGCCAAGCAAGCGCAAGCTTGTCAGCTCACGAGAAATACCAGCTTGACGGGGCCAATAGCCTGAAAGCTGCTGGCAATCAGCTACACAGTTCCAAGCAGTATGCAGCAGCAATAGACAAGTACACCAAGGCCAAATCCAACCTGACAGGTGAGGCAAAACAGCTTTTCAGAATATGACATTCCCAGCATGTTGGGCCGCAACTTCTGTGGAAATGGATGTCATCCCTGCAGGTCAACCCTCTGACCAAGCAAAAGACATCAGAAAGGCCTGCATGCTGAACATCTGCAGTTGTCAGTTGAATTTGGGACAGCTGGAATTTTGTGCTAAGGAGTGCGATGAGGTGTTGTCAATTGATGCAAGCAATCGCAAGGCATTGTATAGACGAGGGCAAGCATACAGTGGGCTTTCCAGGTACATAGCATGTCAATCAGTTGTCTCTTGTTTTGTTTCCTGCACGCCAGCAGGGCCAGGCGCGCAAGGCCGCTGTCTGGACTACAACCACCAGCAGTCACCAGATATCCAACCTTAATCTGTGCTCAGCTATGCGTGCATCTGCATTGATGCATCTGGCAAGATGCTGATGACCTGATCAACACATTGTCTCACTACATGTTTCCACCAACAATGAGAACAGCTAAGTCAGGTTGTAGTGCAGCCTGCAAGGTTGAGTCCTACTGTGATTGCTGTGACAGGTACGCTGAAGCAGTACAGGATCTGACAAAGGCGTTGGACATGTCACCTGCCAACGAGAAAGAAGTGATAGCAGCTAAGCTGAAAGAAGCTCAGCAAGGCGCAGCTAGTCAGGCCTCTGCATCTCAGACCCCCCCTGCTGTCAAGCCCCAATCCCAGCCAAACTCTACCACCCCTGGGGCACCAGCAGAGCAGCCCTCCACTCGCAGCAATGACGCTGCAAGTAGCAGCAGCCAAGCAGGAAGAGCCACAGTTGAGGATGGACATGTGTCCGATGCTGAATCAGACACAGTTGAGGAGATTCCTGCAGCCCAGCCACAGGTTGCAAGACAACAGCCGATGGGTGGGGCACCCATGGGTATGCCTCCTGGGGCAGGTGGGGCGCCCATGGGTATGCCGCCTGGGATGGACCCTGAGCAGATGCGCCGCATGATGCAGGACCCCTCAATGATGCAGCAGGCAGCAAACATGATGAGCAGCATGGACCCTGCGCAGCTGGAAAGTATGTCTAGAATGGCCGGCGCGCCAGGTCAGCTTTTGTGCTGATGAAGCGTCTGGTGGCTTACTACAGTACATTGAGCGTTGATGGGTGTACACTGAGGACATGCTTGATGTGTACATGCTCTGACTAATGCGTATAGAGACAGGTTGTGTCCACATCCATGTTGCATGTATCATTTGTATTTTGCCCTAGCGTTCTTCTAAGCTGCCAGACGTCTCTGCTTTGTCCAGCTGATGTTATACTTTGAGTCTATCAGCTCATGCATCACGGGTGTCTGATGCATCACACTGTGCCTACAGCGGGCATGCAGATGTCGCCAGAGATGCTGAAGAGTGTTAGCTCCATGATGTCCAGCATGTCCCCAGAAATGATGCAAAGCATGATGTCAATGGCCTCTAGCTCTGCTGCTGCCACTGGTGCTGCACCGCCTCCTGGAGCTCCTGCTGCCTCTGGTCAGCAAACTGCACCTGGTAGGTTCTTTGTTGCCACATCTCCTGGGCCATGCTGTCTTTGATGGTGGCGTGCATCACTTGCAAAAAGGTGGTAAGTTGGCATACAGAGCATCATTGCTCTTGCACCTGTGTAGTCAGGCTTGATCTGGACCATCCAGTCATCTCATGTGTTCCCAGCCAGCGCACTTGCATACAGCATGTCCGGCAATGCAGTCTCTGTTTGTCATTTTGCGAGGCTGTTGTTGGTGTGATGCCTGCATTCTGGGTGTCATGATGCATCTGAACATTGTCTGTGTGCATGCAGGCCAGCAGATGCCAGCAGGTGGGCCACAGATGGGACCTGAGATGATGGACCAGATCCAGCAGCGTCTGAGTGATCCAGCCACAGCAGACTTGATCAGCGCCTTCACTCAGACCATGAAGCCAGAAGACCTGGCAGGCATGCTCAAGTCAGGCGGCATGGATGTCACGCCAGAACAGGTGAGGGCGCTCTGCTTGCCTGCTGAGGCCAGTGACCTGTCAGGGTTCTAATTTTAGCATCTCTTGCAATCATGCTATGTATGATTGGCTGAGCTTGGTATTGGCCACAAGTTGCAAACTGTCTTTGCTGCTTTGAACAATGCTGCTGTTGCATGGGAAGGGGTTCCGCAGCCTTTGCATATAGGTTTGAGATTGCTTATTTGGCTATCATGAATTAGCGTTTTGGTGTGTGGATGAGCTGTGAAGCAACTAATCACATCCTGCCATTACAATTGACAGGCAGTAGACGACTATGTTTATCTTGTTATTCTGCAGGCTGCTCAGTATCTCACTTATGCCAAGAGAGTCAGCCCCGCAAACATGCGCAGGCTGCTCAGGCTTGCAGCATATGGAGTACCTGTATACACCTTGGCAACGCAGTCTAGACAATTCTATAAACAGCATCCCCTTGTGTTTTGGGCAATAGTTGTTTTACTGTTGGCATTGTTCCTGAGATTTCTGGGATGGGTATAGGATTGTTCGCTGGAACCTGGTGCAAATTAAGCGAGCTAAGATGCACATCTGTTTGCTTGCCATATATGCTTCGCATGCAGAAAGCTGTTTATGTGAGAAATAGTCGTGTAGAAGTACTACTGTATGGACAATGGTAGGCTGTATCAATGTGTTGAGGAGTTGTGTGACCCATAAGTCATGCATACGGGTCGTCATGCAGATCCGTTTGCGGTTGCTAGTAGTGGTCCTGTGACTGGATCGAGCAGTGTTTTCTAGAGGCGCATGTCATCCGAAGCAATGTGTGTTCCAAATCTTGGGACGTTGTGTCATGTAAACAGGTGCAATAAAACATTAAAAGTACTACTAAAGAAGTACAATTGAAAGAAGTTCAAGATGTTGTTGCTAATTCAATCATGCAACACTTGTAGTGCACATCCTAACTATCAAAATTACACAAGCTCGTTTCAACACCCAATGCAAAGCTTAAGCTGCTAAATTGTATGGTTCTGGCATAGCTGGCCCACTCTACATGTCTTTTGCCCTGGCTTTATGTGTGCCAGAGCTGCTCTTCCACGAACAGTTGCAGCTTGCAAGCAACTCACATGTTCATACCGTTAAGTAACACAAAATATTACAATCTGGCAATCAATACAGAGCAACACGAAAGGCGTACAAGCAAAAGGTCCCTAATATGTTCAACAGACCGCGCTGGCACAGAGAACATGGGCAAAATGCTGCTGCAGTTCAGCAGTAGGCTTTCATTCAAGTGAATTGACACAAAATGTGCAACATAGCATGCAGCAAATGGCAGCAGAAAGGGCAATCTCCAGGAACAACACCTGCCATTAATTTGCTACTTGTAACATTTACAACTGCCAAACCCTCTTGCCCTGTGACCCACCATTGCTTTGATCTAGTCCAGTGTCACAGAAACTTTGCAGAGCTTGAAGTGTGCCCAAGCCTGACACCTGTATTTACTGCATCCACAAATCTACATCTTGTGGAAATCACCCCTGATACGTCTTGCCAGCTGCATGTCTCTGGGCCTGCAGAGAGCAGGAGCACAGAGTGAATTCGATGAGTGCAAACAGACTTGTGACATTAAGGATGATGGATGGTACTGGCTTCTTACATGATGGTCACCCTCTTAGCGTGAATAGCGCAAATGTTGCTGTCCTCAAGCATCCCAACCTGCACCACACCAAAACTTGACTGCACATCTTGAACCAACAAGAAATTGGGTGCCCACTCCAAGATCAAATTTAACTCACCAGGTAAGCTTCAGCAGCTTCCTGCAGGGCTTCAACTGCCCGCACCTGCCACCGAAAGTCCGCCTGAAAGTCTCGAGTGATCTCACGCACTAGTCGTTGAAAAGGTGCCCGTCGTATCAGGAGTTCAGTGCTCTTCTGGTACTTGCGGATCTCTCTGCGGCAACAAGTTGCATCGAAACAGTGATGTCACTACTTTACAAGCACCGCTGCAAAGGCGAAAGCTTACTTCAAGGCGTTTGCACCGGGTCTCGCCCTTGTGCGCTTGATGCCCAGCGTGCTCGGTGTTGTCTTGCGCACAATCTTGGTGACCTTTGCCAGACGTTTGCCTGGTGCGAAATGGTTTGTGCTTTTCCTGGCTGTTTGTTTTGTACGAGCCATACTACGCAGAGATCTACAAACCAGCCAAGGCGGTAGCTGTCACTACTAGCGACTCAACGAGTACGGGTGGCACACTCACAAACGCAGACACCCATCAGCGGTCGACAAGCACGGGCAGAGTTTCCCGTATGCTGTGCTGCGCTGGGCTTGTGCTGGGTCTTGGCAAGTTTGACCTAATTCCTCGTGCCCTACCCTGGCATGCTTTGCATGCGGTGCCACGAATTTTAGGAGACGTTCTGGCTGCAAAAGAATCAGCAGTAATGTGCAAGCATCCTTAAGTGACGCATGGTCAGGTCCTCGCTGGCCTCCTACTCTCGATTGCTCGCTTGTTGGGGCAACGGGGATTTCGGCCGCTTAGGCCACGGGGTAGGATGCTTTGGAGAGACCGTACCACTGATCTGTAGCCTGCTCTCTGACTTATCGGTAGCCCAAGCGTCATGCGGAGGTGCACACACAGTCGTTGTAACAGGTATAACGCCAGCTGCTCGCTTCATACCTGGAGCTGTCGCCAAAGCTGTCTGACTGCAGACTCAGGAGCTGCGTTCAGTATGGGACTGAACGAGGATGGTCAGCTAGGACATTCCTCTGAAGCTCAATTTGTTCCAGTAGGTACTCTTCCACACCCTGTCTGGACGGTGATGGCAGGTGCTGGGCTACTTGCTTGCTAGTGACTGGTGGGTAAAGCAAATAGACCTGCCATCCAGCCCCAGCTGTGATGCATTTCTTGCCCAGGTCCCCCAAGAAATCGTGCTGCCTGAGCCTGTGACCCAAGTTGCTGCTGGTCATCACCACACTCTTTTTTTAACAGAGTCAGGCAACGTGTGGGCATGTGGACGAAACAGCCGTGGTCAGCTGGGCCTTGGCAGTAAAGCTGGGTCTTTTGCCACCATCCCTCAACGCTTAGAAGCTTTGTCAGGTTTGGTTGCATACGCGCACAAAGGCGTGTGTCATTTGTCTGCATGCACAAGACTCTTGCACATCAGCTGTATCTGGTGCAGAGCTTCAACATACCATGCTTGTATTGGTGCTTCGTATTATCTGCCAACATCTTGTCATATCAGGCTGCCCTGCTTGCAGCATCATGCCTTCATATTAAATTTGCTGGCAACAGCTTGGTCTTCTGTCTTGCAATGCATACTCCAGTAAGCTGCTGCTTCACAACAAACAGAGCCGAACAGAAATACCCAATCCTGTGGGCTGACCAGTTGCTTCTCACCAAAGCATTTCAATGGCAGACGAGGTTGCTTATTGAGTTGCACAAGGCATGTGTCCTCCTGTTTCTGAATCTCTACATACTGTTAACATAGGTGCCAACATTGTAAGCATAGCTGCTGGAGCAGAGCATTGTCTGGCTGCAAACGCTGCTGGACAGCTTTTCAGTTGGGGCTGTGGCAGCAATGGCAGGTTGGGGCATGCACAGAGCAGTAGCCGCCTCTGGTTCTGGAACAAGGATGAAAGCTATCCAAGATTGGTGCAAAGCATGACAGAGAATGTTGCTGGCATCTCTTGCGGCCACATGCATTCTGGTGCGCTGCACGGCTCATGGTACAGGGTTCTGTGTGAACAGCAGATTATTTGTCAACCATACCAGGCATGCATGACCGAAACAGTTCAACTTCAGGACCATTACCCTCGTCTGCCAAAAGGCCTGCTAAGCATGGCTCCTCCACTGTAACAAGCTGGTTTTGTGATGTCCCTATCAAACATTCTCACATCAACCATTGTTGCATTTTGACATCAGTCACAGGGCCATCATGCCAAAATGCTTGTTGATTAGAGGTTGATTATTGCAAATGTAAGTTGCATTTGACGGTATTAAATTGTAAAGGGCGTTGAATGTGCCTGCAGGCTGCATTGACACAAATGGGATGGTACATACCTGGGGTTATGGCTCATATTGGCAGCTAGGGACAGGCCAGACACTGGATGCAGGAATGCCTCACAAGGTACCGCCTAAACCCACAATGACTACGCTGTGTGCTGAAGCACTGCCTTGTCCAGGCAACTCTTTTGTACACATCGCAGCAAGAAGCAGCTTCGAAGTTTGAACCTTGTATGCCAAGGAACTTGGTCTGGACTGTCTCTTGCTTTGGCTGACATATTCAAACCCACCAATGATGCTAGAGGGTCTCAAAAGTTCCAATATATCCGATTCCTAGCATTAAAGCAGATACCTTTGTGCCCATTGCTAAGCAAATGAATGTGCATAGCTTGCTACAATTGTTAGGTATGTGAGCCACAAGTAAAGAAGGAGAGAAAGGAAAAAAGGAAAGAGAGAAAAGGAGAAAAGTGCTAAGACATAACAGCAGCAGCGCTGTTGCAGGTTGATGGACTGCATGGAGCAACACAGCTCGCCATGGGAGGTGCGCACACCTTGGCATTGCGTCAGACTGATGATGTAGTGGCTTGGGGTGCCAATCAGAACGGAGTGCTTGGTATGGGTGTTGGAGTTAGTCAGGATGCACGAGTTCCAGCAAGGGTGCCAAAGCTAAGCTGCAGTCAGGTCAGATGTTGTTTGTGGCAAATGTTGGCAGTGACATATACACGTTTCGCTTTTTCACTAATGATCCAGGTGACAAGTTGTGCATGATGCATTGTGCTAAACGAGCATTTATAGGGTTGCATGTGTGAGAGGTAATCATTGTTTGAACGCAGAAACTCCTGGCTCAAGTTGCTACCTAACATGGTATGCCTTTGGTGGCAAGAGCCCTCATGCTTCCATTCTGTTTAGGCATCCTGTGTCTGGCATATCTTGCATTCCTGTCATGTTTTCTTTTGTGATCCAGAGCGACTGTTTAACATGATGAATGAGGAGTGGCTTTTCAGTTTTAAGGCAGGGCCTGTTTGTGCTTAGTAGTATTCACGATGGCTCAATTGAAAACTGCACAAACCTGATGGCAAATGACACAAATGGAGGACTATGCGTCTCTAACATGTAGGTGTCTACTGGCTGGAAGCACAGCGCAGCAGTGGGTCATGCTGGTGAGCTATATTCATGGGGTTGGGGTGGCTCAGTGGGGACAGCAACCAGCTTTGAAACAGGACAATCTAGTGGCGGACAGCTTGGCCTGGGCAACGAGTTTGACTACTGGAAGCCAACACAAGTGACAGATTTGCTGATGTCTGGAAATGGCACTCCTGAGTCTGAACCTACAGCGCCTATATTGGCATCTAGCTGGAAGGCCATGCATGTGTCTTGTGGGTTCAACCACACAGCAGCTGTTATTGAGATCAAAGACTCATGATCACACATGACTGTCATTCTGTCACAGCGTGCGCGTGACGTTTTTTGTGCTATACAGACTTTAGTGACTGTATTTGCTTGTGAGCTGCAGAGTGCACTACACGTGTATACACGTAGACCGTTTAGTGTATTTTATGGGGTTCTGTCAATACTTCATCAGGCTTCAACACAGCATTCTCCCCTGGACTGCTTGCAGTTGAAGTTTGCTGAGTCAGGCTGGCAATGATCGTCCGGTAGGTCCTTCAGTCTTAGCTCTTTTCAATCCCGAAACGCCTATTTTAATTCCGAATCATGCAAGTCTTGAGCTGCCCGCGTGCCACACGGAGCATCTGTACGCCAGCCGAAGAAATCCGACCTGGCTGAGCGTCTCGTTGTGAGCGTTTCGGAAGCCCGGCAAATGCAGGGCGCCTTTCAAGTCTCTTTGTAAAAGCCAAGTCAGCTCTTGTTCTCACTGCGTTGTATCGTGTGCATGCCTTCAAACCATACTGAAATTTCCGGAAACCAACAGATCGTATGATCGTAGGCTTCATTCTCGTGCTCCTGGCGACTGCCGGAGGTGTTGCCATGTTTGCATACATTTGCAGGTAACGCAGAGTGCTCTCGTGTTTGTCGTCGCATGCGACACCCTTCGAAACTCACGAACGCTTTGTTGCTTGCAGAGTGAGACAGTTTGCCATGAGAAGCCAGTATTTGCAACGGACCGCAGCAGCAAGGCGAACAGGTGCGATGAGCTGTATGACAGTTGCTCACAACTGCACGCCTCTCACGCCAGTCGACATCAGCTCGCTAAACTGTTCGTGTCCCGGCCAGCAGCCCTGCAAGTCGACGCTATGGTTGAACCCAACGCAGTGTCACCACCACCCATAGATTACACAGCCCATGCTCGACAATCGGCGCGATCAAGAAAACGCTATCTTAGTTCGCCATGTGCAGCTCACACTTTGGTTGGCTGCAGGTATTGTAGATATGCCCAGCTACCCAGCGCCTCTGGTCCAGCTCAGACCAGTTGCCACACACACCCCTGCAACGGAAGATGAAGGCACTGTACGAGAGTGTCCGATATGTTTTGAAGAGATCACTAAAAATCAAGACTGGCTGCTGCTCCCATGCAAGCATGGTGTCTGCGCAACTTGCTACCAGAAGCTAATACAAGACCAGCATCAGGTCACTACCTGCCCGCTTTGTCGGATGCCTCTGTTGAAGCCTGTGCCTAAGCAGACCAATGCTTCAAGCCTTGTGACAGCCCCTGGAACACCAACCATGTCATGTCCAAGGAGCGTTCAGCATATGCCCGTCATCACACAAGCACCAGCAAACTGGTTCCAGATCCACATGCCATTGCCAATGGTTCGACCGTCACCTCCATTGCCAAATCAGCATGACTTGCAACCAGCTGGTTGTCCACTGAGCAGTATAGTGTAAAAATCGCCTGCTATGCTTGCGGTCTTCAGAAGTGGTCAGAGTTTAGTAGCTTGCCTGTTCTGGCAGTTGCTTGGCGCAGAGCATATACTTTCTTCTGCGTTTGCAGCCATTGTACTTGTACAACAAATGTGGCTATCTACTATGGTCTGGCTCTGTTTGGTAGCCTGCACCCCTTCACTAAAGAGTGACTTTTTGAGTGAGCTGAGTCACAGCAAAAGAGCTTGCTGGCAGCAGGATATGATCAGTAGTGTAGTATGTGTGATTGGTGTCTAACGTGAAAGCCTTTGAACTTGTCGTAAGTACTGAAACCTTACTTTTCCCTGATGAAGCATGCGTTTGGACTGTATAAGCCTGTTGACCCAGCAGCATCTGGGGATCAATATCAATGTTGCATCTAGCTGCTGAAGCTTCTGGTATGCTGGCCGTTTGGCCGGCATGCAGCTGCTCTACAATTGAGCCTTGGCATAATGCTTACAGGAGCTTGCTGGCAGCAGGATATGATCAGTAGTGTAGTATGTGTGATTGGTGTCTAATGTGAAAGCCTTTGAACTTGTCGTAAGTACTGAAACCTTACTTTTCCCTGATGAAGCATGCGTTTGGACTGTATAAGCCTGTTGACCCAGCAGCGTCTGGGGATCAATATCAATGTTGCATCTAGCTGCTGAAGCTTCTGGTATGCTGGCCGTTTGGCCGGCATGCAGCTGCTCTACAATTGAGCCTTGGCATAATGCTTACAGGTTCATGCCCAGAGTCTGTGTGCCCAAGTGGTATGGTCAGTTATAGCTATTAGCTGTAGCTGATCATGTGACACTGTACTGATGAATCAATTCTGCAGCACGTGCTTGCTGTGAGTGAGTAGCTGCACAAATTCGTAGAATCAATTATTAGCTGTGTCATGTAATTACTTATAAGCTCACTAGTGAGTACTCTAGCCTCTGTGGAACCCACAGGTGCATGACGTGCACGTGCCTACATACATATACATTCATCCAACGGGCAGCAGCGCTTGTGGTAGGGCCAACATAGCTGAGCTGTGTGGGCTGATTGAGGGAACCCCCTGATCACTAATGAGACAAGTGGCATGGTACCGTGACAGCAGAGCAGTCGACAAAAGCATGGATGCTGATTGGCTAGTCTCTGCAAGCCTAGCTGCAGAAAGTCTTGCTGGCACCCACTGGATTCGAGGTGCATTTCAATGCACTGACACAACCTTGCTTGACTGCATGTACTATCTGATGCAACTGGTGTTACACCTCTAGGATCCAGGCATTTACCCAAGCTCTGCAAATTAGTGTGTCTGAGATCCAGTCTATCAAGGAAAGTCTTGCTGGCACCAACTGGATAATGATAGGACCATGAGCCAATCTATCGAAAATCCATCCAGCCTGGCAGAAATGCTTGGCTGGGACCAAATGACAATCCCCGCTGACGCTAAGGGCCCACGAGGGGCCCATGTGATATTTGAGGAGATCAAGCCGCTGAAGGGAGCAGTTAGTCATACTGCATAGTAGTTACTGTACATTGAGCCTCGAGCAAAAGGTCACAAATTCAGTTCACTGCGCCTGCGTAGTAACGGTTGCATCGTGTACCACTCTCTCTGGCAGGCAGCAAGCGGCTTGTCCAAACTACTGGAGGCTCTAAAGTGGGCAGAGAAAGCCGGGGTTTGTAGCCAGTGTGCTGCCCGTTAGGGAGCTGACAATCTAGTGTGGCACAGTTTGTCCCGAGATCGTAGATTGCACCTGGCCTACCATTCTTGGTGAGCGCAACTGAACGACCAGCATTTAGGGAGTTTGCGTAATGCGTTGTAGTGATGTTCGTTCAGCAGCAGGCGCTAATTTCGACGGGCACTGCAGTGCCTTTCACTTGTATTGTGATCTTTGCGGCGGCCCCGCTGGTCTCGCCGCAACGATCGTGTCATAATCAGCTATTTTATTTGGCTGACAGTCCATTGGATTGCTTGCAGGTCGTCATTTGATCTGCCGTCAAGATGTCGACAGGCACCCCGTATTCGACGCCCGAGGAGCTTATCAGTGCGCTGTACAGTACCTCTTCCACGTTACCAGGCCCACTTCAGGAGATCAATGAGAGTTTCCTGCTCGACAGTGCGTACCTGGTGTTCTTCATGCACTGCGGTTTCGCTATGGTGAGTCACAGCGATATGCTGACACGCAGCGCTGCTTCTTGTTTCCAACTTGGAACCCCAATACTGCAGCCCAGATATCCTTAACATTCCGTTCTTCTTGCAGCTTTCCATTGGTTGTGTCAGAGCCAAGTTTGCAAAGCATATTGCCATCCTAATTTTGGTGGACGCAACAGCCAGTGCCCTTGGGTTCTACCTGTTTGGTTTTGCGTTTGCATATGGTGATGACGCCAGCGCAGATGGTTTGAGCCCATCTGGGAATGCCTTCATTGGCAAGAACTTTTTTGCTATGGATAATATGGCACCCACGGCTTACTACAACTGGGTCTTTCAGTGGACGGTAAGCCATGTTCGGCTATTGTGCAGGCCAACACTCTGTCTGCCCAAGCAGTACAGAATGTGCTCAAAAGCGCGCAAGCCTTGTCTTGTCCTCGTGTTAGAACCGGAAGCAAGCCATATGCATGCTGCTGACAAGACCTGGCATTCTGACATGATGCAAATTGTTGATGCAGATTGCATTCGTGCACTCTTTCCTGCATTCTGTTATGCTTGTATCATGTGTGCTCCAGCCCCCGACACCTGACATCAACTTTGCCTGTGCTGCAGTTCGCTGCTACTGCCTGTACCATCGTCTCAGGAGCCATCGCAGAGCGTACTCGGTTTGAGGCCTACATTTTGTACTCATTGTTCATGAGCTCCTGGGTGTACCCCGTCCTCATCCACTCCATCTGGTCCTCCTCAGGATGGGCTTCAGCCTTCAGGTGACTCATGTCTTACTGCTCAAAGCACCTTGCACTCGGCACTGAAGACAATTGTTTGCAGATCTGCAGGGAAGCATTGACTGCTGCTGCTAACAAATGCCTCTGCTGTGACATCACATGCCCGTTTGTCAATTGTTCGCTTATAGTGCAATGCACAAGACTGCTAACAGTGTTTGGTGGCAGTGCCTTGTGATGCTGTGCACTCTGTTGCTGATACAAGGCTTGCCCACTGCAGGAAGGGAACTGACATCAACGAGCTAGTTGGGGGTGGTTACCTGCTGTTTGGCTCCGGCGCCATTGACTTTGCTGGCTCAGGTGCTGTGCATATGGTTGGAGGCTATGCTGCTTTTGCTGGTGCCTGGGTCTTGGGTCCTCGTATTGGACGTTTCCTCCCTGACGGCACGGTAGGCACCTGCTGCTGCACCCAAGCCAGGCCCACTCACCACGGCATGTCATCAACTGTGCCACCTGTACCTGTGGTTTCTGCTATGATGTCTGCTATGATGTCACCTATGACGTCACCTATCAGCTCTGTTCATGTCCTTCACTCCAATATTATAATAGCAATTTATGTAGATGCAGTGTCTGTTTCCAATAATAGCAATTTATGTAGATGCAGTGTCTGTTTGCATGGCCACTATATCTTGCTTACCTTTGTCGTCATGCACATTCTCAAGACAGTGTGTTTGGTGGTGTTGCAGTCCGTGGACATGGCGGGCCACAACACCTCCCTGTTTGTGCTTGGTGTCATGATTCTGTGGTTCGGCTGGTACGGATTCAACCCCGGTAGTCAGCTCGCCATCGTCACCCCAACCGGCAGCACCTACTCCATCGCTTCAGCTGTGTCCAATGCTGCTGTTACCACTTCCCTGGCCCCTGCTTCTGCTGGCTTGACTGGCCTGTTCGTCACAGCAATCCTTCTCAAGTTGAAGACTGGCAAGCACCACTGGGATATCATGGCTATGGGTAACTCTACACTGGCTGGACTGGTGGCTATCACTGCTGGATGCTCCACAGTGTACCCCTGGGCTGCTATTACCATTGGCATTGTGTCAGGCTTCATCTACCCCTTGGCCTCGCGCTTGATGGTGCTCATCAGGGTGAGTTTGCACTCCCTCTTCAACACTGCTTTTTCTCTGGCATGCAGCGTGACATAAAACTTCAGGGTTGGTCTCATTTGGTTGTTTGCTTGGTGCCTTGGGTTTGTCACTGCTATGTTGAATGCTTCAGCTGGAAAAGCCGGCAGTGCATTTTGCTGAGCCCCTCACTGTGTACAAGAAACACCCTCGGGTGCATGCTTATGCAGCTTGTGCTTGCATATTGGTTTTGTCTACTGTGTATGCAATTGTGACGAGCTGGAATTATCAGATTCTGCAGTTTTCAAAGTCTGCTTCACTCACGGTGTCGTTCCACATTGCAGATTGACGACCCCTTGGATGCCATTGCGGTGCATGCCTTCAACGGAACTTGGGGGGTATGGGCTGTTGGATTGTTTGGAGCCAAGAATCTGATCAATACCTCATACGGCTACAACCCTTACACTATGGGTGACCGCCATTACGGTTGCTTCATGGGTGGAGGAGGAAATTTGCTGGCTGCTCAAGTTGTTTACTCCATCTGGCTTGGAGGTGGGTTGCATTTTCGACTTGGCCATGCAGACTTTGCTTGCCATTGTTGCTTGCCATTGACGCGAGGCACAACTGGTGTTGTCCTTGTCATTGCTATCGACTGAATGTTCATTGATTGGTATTGTCAACTTTTGTTTGGCTTGCCTTGCTTCAACTCATATCCAGTGCATGGCTGCCCCTTTTGGCAGCGCTCAAATGCTGTGTGATGCTTGCCATGGTACTGTGTGCAGCTGTTAATAGTGTCAGCAGCTCCTGTACAGAGGCCATTTGCTGCAGTTGGTCCCTCTTGCAATCTGCTGCATTGCAATCTGCTGCATTGCAATCTGCTGCATTGCAATCTGCTGCATCGATAAGTGCATGAACACAATGTCTGATCAGAACATGCTGCCTTGTGCTTGGCTGCAATGCTGAGGTTTGCTAGCTTGTTTGTGCAGCTTGGGTGTTGGCCAACATGTTCACCTTCTTCTACGTCCTGAAGCTGTTGGGCTACTTCCGTGTAAATGCTGCTGATGAGGCTGCTGGTCTGGATGCCAGTCACCATGGTGGCAGTGCCTACCCTCTGGACCTGGATGACGATGCATCCCACAAGGGCAGCAGCTACAACGGCAACCAAAGTGGTTATAACAAGGTGTGTGCCTGCTCTGCAGCTGTTGCATCAACCGTGTCTGTCAGTTGTGTTGCTTCATTCTGAAAAGTGTAGACAAGGCTCCAATCAGGTGCATGCTGCTGGGCACAGTGAAATGTCTGTGTGCTGGCCTGAATGGGACCAGCCTGCCAAGCAATGGACAGGCATTGTACGCATGTATGAGCATTGCACGCATGGATGTGCACCAGCTCTCAAGGCCCTTGTGGCTGCAGCTGATCTAGTAGTGTTGGCCATGAGCTGTGTATACGCAGCAATTGGCTGACCCTGCTGTTGGTATGTGCGTGCAGAACGAGTTGGACGGCATCAGAAGTGAGCTTGCATCTCTGCGACAGTCTATTGGCAAGAACAGGTCTGCTGACAATGGCGTGGCAGACGGTGTTAGAAATGGTACACGTGCTGAAGCGATGCCTGGCGGCAATATGGTCTAGAAGTATTTCTCAAGCAAGTTCTGGGTCTGTTCCCCTACACATCTCCTGTTGTATGTCTGCCTTCAGATCTATACTACCCTCAGTATCCTGAAGAGGGCACTATCTAAGTTTGTGGATTACAATGCTCTATGCAGCAGTGGCTGTAGATTATACCATCTGTTGGTTGAGTGGTGCCTGTCGCCTGACAGGACATCCTGCCCATCCTGTTAATGCATGAACTTCTGATTAGTCATCAAGTGTGCTCCCACGTCCCTGAATGCAATGCAGCTCCCTTTGCATTAAGGCAGGTTGTGGCTTTCATCTGGTGCAGATTGTGTTTGCCAAAAGACCCAACCAGCAGAGTACATCGTGTGTTTTGTTCTGCTGTTGATGCTGCCTGGTTGGCTGCATTTGGACGTTTTTGTTGCTATGTAGTCTTGAGTGTCCCCTTGTACAGCACTTACTAGGGCATTGTCTACTGACCTGCAGCACTAGTACTAGCTAGTGCGGTTCCTTACTTTTTTGGTCAAAAGTGATGCATGGCAGACCTGCAAGACATGTCCATCAGAGATGTGGTGTTGGCTTGCAACCTTTTACTGTTTGAGTCTGTAATGGCTGATCACATCCTTATTTATGCCACCGATCCGTTGGCAGGCAGGCCAAGCTGTAATTACTGTTGCATGATACTGTTCCTGCGCTCTGTATTGTGTGCAGAAACACGCTCACTGGTGAACACACAGCAGCAGGCCTTGGTTGTGTCAGCTTGTAGGCAACCGTTTACATGTGGCAATCATCAAGTCTCAACAATTCTCTTTGCCTCAGCTTATGGTGCTAACACTACTCTTGACAATACACGACAGTGTCATCACAAGCGACACCCAGCCTAGGTAACGGCAACTATACGAAGCTAGGGGAGCCCGCACACAAGGCGCATGGTGTTGGCATCTGCCTGGTCATGGATTCATTATACATGTCCTTGATAAACTGGATTGGTCTGCAGAGACCGATAACATGCCTGGATCATGGAGATATTGTGGCAGGGTATGCAGTCATGCAGGCGGTCAGAGGCATTGTGGTCAGCAGCCCTGCTTGTGCTGCATCAGTATGAGCCATGCTGCTTTTGACAAGCTACATCTGCAGTTGCTTTACATAGAAATAACACGCCGCAGCGTCACTGGTGTGTCTGCTTCAAGTCTACCACTGAGTGCAATAAATAAATGTAAGGCGTCCAGGGTTCTGACTGTTGTCCAACACTTTTGACTTGCTGATCATCTCAGCTGTCCAGGATCAATGCAGGCAAATTTGAGATGTTTTTATGATCTCAAATTCATCCTCTGGAATGCCAGATGCCGCCATGTCTGACCGTAGGTAAGTGTCTGCAAATGTGACATCATATTTCCTCATCGCTATAATCAGAGCTGCTGTACTCTTCCTCCACAGCCTCTAGAGTGGGATTCAGTACAAAGTCTGGAACAAAGGGTGCAGGCCGCACGGCAGGCTGCGTTGCCTGCTGCATGTCCTGGGCAGGAGTCTCTTGAACCTCAGCAACTGGGAATTGGCCAGAAGCTGATTCGACAGCAGGCACGGTGGCTTGCTGCAGCGAAGCTGTACCTGGCATTGCTGCTGGCAATGCAGCAGTCTGAAGGCCCACACCACCAGCTGACAACAGTTCATCCAGTCCTACAGCCAGCGTGGTAGCTAGAACACAGGAAAGGCTGACAGATGCAGCAGACAGTTCAAGCTGCTTGCCATACCATATGCCAAGAAAGTAGACATTACATTGTCTGCAACTCAAATGAGTTCTGACTGACGACGCGAAACACAGCAACTGCCTGTGAGGCCAACTGCCAGCGTCAGAATTGCATAATTGGTCGTCTCAGAGCTTGGTCGTGAGACGCGCATGCATGGTGCAAATTGGCCCCACAAACTTGTATTTGGTCCAAGCAAATGACAAATTTGCCAGGTAGCATGAGAAGCATGACAGCAGGCTACTGATGGCAGACTCACCTGGAATGGGCATGCCAGGCTTCCAGCCCTTGGGCATGGGCGGTAGCTTCAGGCCTGGGGGTAGCTGGGGGGTGACACCTAAGCTTGCACCCTGGCTTGCCTCTGAAGGCATTGGCCTAGAGTGTGCTTGTTCTTGGGCTTTCTTGTGGTCACATTCAGCTGAACGGTCAAGATCAGTCTTAGCCATAGCATACAATATGAGGAGGTCAAGTCTTCAGGTGGGGCAATAAGCTGAGGCAAGATGCTAGCAGCAAAGACTGTCTTGACCTGTGATTGTCTTCATACAAGAGGTTTAATCAACAGAGCAAAAGAGATAACCAGACTACGTCTGCCAACAAAGGTCTGCAGCAACCAGCATCCAAAGATGTGTCACACAGAATACCTTGGAACTGGTGTAGCTGTGATGCCCTCAGCTGCCATTCTTGCGGATTTGGCGGCCTGAAGTTTTGAGGCAGTGGTTGACTAGGATCATGTCCCAGAGGTGCATAGCTTGTGTAAGCAATCTTATGTGCATATTGGAGGACTGTGCGAAGATCCAGAGGCAACTGTGATAATGTCAGCTGTGACTGCTTGGCGATGCTAGTCTGCAGTTGCTCTGCCACTTCCTGAAACAGTCATCAGCATGGTCAGTTCTGCTGACTCTTCAGCACCCTGCCAAAGGGATGCACATTGGACCTCAGGCTGCAACGCTGTCAAACCTGTAGCTGAAGAAGCCTTTGATCAGTTTGAAGACCGGTTGCTTGCATGTCAGGTTTGCAATAGCATAAGCCTAGCAGGGCAGCCTCTGGAACCAGGGTAAGCTATCAGTCCAGCCCGCATGAGACTTGGATTCTCCACTACATTACACATTGTTCTCTGCAAAGGGAATGTTGAGTGTAGCCTTGCCTCAATGGTGCGAGTACAGCAGCAACTGCAAAGTCACCTGCCCGTTGCGTTGTGAAGCGTGACAGCTTAGGCAGATTGCAGAACAAGCGTGCTCTTCTGCAAGACCTCAACAAGCCTTACAGCTCAATACTTCAAGCACACAGCCTTCTTTGGTTGCCGAAATGCGTCTTCGAAGAATTCTAGTGTAGGCGTTATGACTATCGGGCACCTAATCAGTCAGGCCCGGCGCAGTGTTCCGCACGGAGTGTTGCCACCAAAGACCACATTCAATTTGTGCGATCCTTTGCACAAGTTGGCATGTTTCAGGCTGCCTCGTCCCGCTGAGTCTCCTTTGTTCCCGTTTCGGTGAGATTGTATAGCAGGCTTGCACTTGATTGTCTGTGCTTGCGTTTCGGAAGGCTTCACGTGCTTCTCTGCTGCGTCGAGAGCTCTATTTGCACTCAACAGATATGTGGAAATGCAGGTTGTGATGATTGGCGTCTGATTATGTACCAGGCTGTGTGAGAACCATGGAGGACTATGTTGGTCCCTCACCGTGTAACTCATACAACCCTCCTGCGTCATGCTCGCAGCCAATGCCCCACCAGGACACTGTTCTACTTATATATGTATTCTCTATTTTTGGCCTGGTGCTGCTTCTGATGTTTAGCAGCTTTTATGCCTGCCACCTTTACGCTCAGCGTCTTGAAAGGCTCAACCCGCCCAATCCAGCTCCGCCTACACAGGTATGCAGTTTGGTGCACTGGACTGCTGATGTGCGGCCCAATGTTGACTGCTGCTTTGCACGCAAATCCAGCAAACAAATGCACTTTAGTTCAATTTCAGCTGGCCAGACACACTTCTGGTGCCACCATCAGTTTGGGAAACTGCATACTGACTTTGGAAACTGTGTACAATATGTTCCAGTTAGGCTTCACAGCATCCTTGGATCTTGCCTGCCTTGACCTGCTGTTACAAGCATTGCAGGATGCTGAGAGCCAGCTCGTGCCAATGAAGCAGGCATTCTTCATTGAGCAGCCAGACGGGTGAGGGTTTACAGTTGCAATCACCCTTGAGCCACCTCATGCCCATGTTTACTCATGTTATTGGTGTCTGAGCTGCACCCATCATGTGCAACAGCTATTCCTGTGGTTTGTCATCTGCACAATATTGGAATTGGATTTGACAAAGTCTAGGTCATCCTGGTGCACCTGCGTCATTGAATGTGCATGTAAAACGTGTGGGTCTAGGTAGCTGGCTTGTGCAGGAAGTCTGATGTAGCCTGGGCAATCAGCACAGTGGTGGACGCACAGCCTTTGATTGATTCTGCACCTGGCAATGTGGCAAAGCCACCGGCTTTCCCACAGGCACTAAATGGGGATTTGTCAGCACTGCAGTCATCATCACAGGCAAATCTTTTGCCTGGTTTGACGTCATCGCGAACACAGCTGCTTCCTGGGTCTACAGGCAGCTTTTCACCTTTGCTGCGCTGAAGCGTGAGCAAAATGTGGCCTTCCCAGCCCGTGTGCAGCAGTTCATTAGCCACAGTCCATCACAAGCCAGATCAGCACACATGGGTCTCAGCAGCAGGTGCAGCAGCAGACATTGCAGCTCAGCAGTGTTGTATGCCTAATGGCAGCCTCCTATCATCTTGTGACTGATGTTTAAGCCTATGCTATGCAAATGTACACCTACTTCAGTTTTTGCTGCAGCTTTCCTATCATTGGTCGGAAAGCACATTGTTGCCCAGTGTTGATTCATAATGAATTCAGAAAGTGCAGCGTTGCAGCATGTCGACATCAACCAATGAGTTGTAATAATAATAATAATAATAATAATAATAACAACGCTTTCCAGCTCATGATGAGCTAGGTACGTGCGGGACAAGTCTTGTCTTTCCAAAGCAGTCGGTCTTGCGCATCTCTATACGGTCTACTAATCCCACGGGTTTGGCAATCATGCAAAGCAACATCATT
>JAABUP010003948.1_pt1 | contig 25311 bp, 30 predicted proteins | sample 5559201 | NCBI WGS metagenome assembly JAABUP01 (sample SAMN10711887, study PRJNA513373) | rock metagenome | isolation source: Antarctica rocks | place: Antarctica
GCTACTGTAATTTCGCAAAGTGCTGCGAACAGACGCTTTCAAAGTGGTTTGTCGCACTGTGAGAACCTAAATGTAACATTGATTGAGTACTTTAGATACATGTGTTTAGGTCGTTGCGCTACATGATGAGGCTCACCTTGTCAGCTGACTCAGCTTGCACTGCGGCCTTCTGCTTCTCCTCAGCGGTCTTGGCAACTGCATCTTGAACTGCTTTCTGCTGCGCCGCCTCTTTCTGTGACAGCAGTAGCTGCAAATCCTGTGTCACAACCACACAAGCAATGAAGCTTGACATGTACAACATGCGTACACGCTCCCCAGAAGGTCAATGCTGCGACGTGTCCAAGCAAACTTTTAGCCCAGCAGTATGACAGTATTACAGGCTAATTGCATTGGCAGCAGTGATCAAAAGACACCAAGCGCCAATGAGCTGGTACATCGGGCAAGACGATTGTCCTGATGAGAGGAGCATGGCACTGCGGAAAACAGCATCTGAGTACAACAGTCAATGATTGAGAGTAGCAGCTGACCTTTGAGAATTCTTGCAAAGCTTCAGCAAGAGGGAAACACAGTGCAGACTTGTCGCAGGAGTCTATGACCAGTGTTTCCACCTGCGCATCACAAAAAAGAATCAAGTCCCAAGCCTGTTTGCATGGTCATAAAGGTTTGAATCTTAATCTGCTACCAGGGGTGCATGCGCAAATAGAAAGCTATAGCAACAGTGCCAGCACATGTTGAAAAGCAATGATCAGGCACCACTCATACCTCTCTGCCCTCGACGACCATGAAGATCTGCGCCAGCGCAATCCCAAGGAAGCTTTCAAGGTTGTTGTCCAGGACAACCTTCTTGGCTTTTGTCATGAGGCCATCTGCTGCATCCAGCTTCTCAGACCAAACCTGAAAGATTCATGCATTGTCAGTGAAAGCAAACAGACAGCGCGCGTGCACACTGGGCGGCTGAAGCTGAGTGGCTGAAAAAGTAGCTCATCAGGCCAAGACTTGAGTACAGTGCGCGACAAGGACAAGTGGACAACAGGATTCACCTCCACCTCACAGCTGCCAGCAACACATGCCTGTGATTTAGCTGACAAGGCCGCAAACTTCGATTCATATCCGTTGACAACTTTATCCAGTTTTTGTACAGAATTTGCATCCACCTGCAACGACCACGTGGTCATAAGAAAGGCCAGCAGGTATGAAAAGACTGTACCGACATCAGGTAGCGACCAGGCCAACAAGTTGCCGTGTGGAGGTGTTGCTGAGTTTACCATGTCACGCTTGCTGGACACCTTGGCCACGGCATGACTTATGTTTCTGCTTGCTTGACAGTAGACTCTGTCTAGATTTGCGGTGAAGGGCGACAGTGCTGCTTGTCGCTGCCCATTAGGGTCAGAGGAGCCACGCAGCATGTTTGCTCTGTTGACCAGGTTCTGCCTATGGCGTCCACAGTGGCATGTGCTGTGCTGATGCCGTTGTTGGTCGCAACACTGCAGACTTCGCACCGTTGCGTTGTGCGTCTGTGTGACCAGCTGTTGACCTTGCGGGTTGTGAATAAGACTTAAAAAGGCGGTCAAGCCACAGATGTCACCAAAGTTGCATAGACCTCCTCGCTTTCATCAGCGGATTCCAAATGACTACAGCTTTAAAGGTCTGCATAACATGTACAGATGCTCATCGCTTGTCTATGCTGCCCGGTGAGCGTGTGAAATCGCTTCGCAGGTCAACAAGCTGTGAAATATGAAATCCCCGCGAATTTGCCTGTTCCCCTACAGACTACTTACGTGATTGCATGCAGCGAAACCATACCTCTGCCACAGGCTTTTAGGCGCAACTGCTCGATTTGCGAGGGTGACCCGTGAGGCAATCAACACCTTGCAGTTGGTTGCGACGCAATGTTTCAGTTGCCAACAGCATCGGTTTTGGAGGTGCGAGCCTTTTTGGCTGTGAGCTGATCTTCCCAGAGAGCTGCAAATTCGCATTTTGGCCGAGAATCGGCACAGGCCTGAGCCTGATGATCGCCCTGATGCAGGTTGGACCAAGTCGACTTTCATTCCAGAGTTCCAGTTCTTTGCTTGCTGTCCCGGGAGGCGTGCAGAGACATCTACACCTTGCTCCACGACCGCGGCGTCGTTTCAGTCAGAGTCCTGCGCGTCTTGTCTGCAATGCCACAGAGAGCATCGCTCCAGGTGAGTACGCATTGTCAACTTTTGGCTCATGCAGCGAGGCCGAGTTGAAAGCAGGAGTTGAGGACGCTGTCCTTGGTGCTGCAGTCATACAAGAGGCGGGCACGGAAGACCTGACGGGAGAAGACAAGGAGCAATGGCAAGACGGATTGCAGCAATTGCAAGGCCTAGGTATGGCTGACGATGAAGCAGAAAAGAGCTTGAAACGCGGCTTTGGGTGGTCTAGTCAAGCGTACTGGTGGAAAGACAAGGTCAAAGAAGTTCCTAAACCTGGCGAGGTATGCAAAACCATTTTTCTGTGTTCGCACCGTGTTCCAAAGCAAAGAACTTGACAGGCTATACATTGGTCAAGTTGCTTGTCTGCTGCTCAAGCAAAGGTTCCAGCAACATTTACATGGTGGCATTCATGCTGAATTCATGCCAAGTGTTGCATGCCATTGGCAGCAGTAGTTGCAGCAGTGTCTTTGCTTGTGTGCTGTGCTTGACTTTGGTCACCTAGTCCTGTAGATTGTACATGAAAGGCATGCTGCAGATCAAGGCCAAACTAGATTATCTGCGGCAACTTGGCATGAACGATGAGCAGTTGCATGAGGCAGTGAAGCACTTTCCAGAGACTGTTGGACTTGACTTGGACAAAAGAATGAAACCGAATGTAGAACTCATGGGCAAAAAATTCTTTATAAAAGGCAAGATGTTGCCCAAAACTCTGGCCAGGAAGCCTCAAGCTCTTGGATATGCTGTTGACTGTGAGGGAGATTGTCAAGGCGATTGTACCAGGTGTTGGTCACATTTCTAGAATGATAGCATTTTTGAAGAGAAAATTGTGATGCTGATACATAGATGCATCAGGCGGCGGGACACATCAAACTTTGCGTTTTTGCTGCTGCGTCATCACTTTGATTGCTCAGTAGATTATTGCACTCTCATTCGATACTGATCTCATCAAATGTTGCATTCAATGCAATTTATTTTGTACCGCAACAATTTGTTCGTACCGCAAAGTTCACCTGCTGGTCAAAGAACCTCTTGACCGCTTTGTCAGCTTCATTGAAGCTGATTATGCTGCAGCACTCTGCTGGTGGTGATCAGCAAGTGCGGTGTTCCAGCAATGGGCCATTCAGCGGTAGACATAGAGAGCTAAGCTACGCTGACTCGTGTGCATGTCCCTGTTGTGCTAAAAACGGAGGAGCTGTTTTGTATGTTGACATGCACGCCTGCGACAAGACGGCAGCGTGACACCCCGCATCTTAGGATGTGCCTGCAAAATGCAAAACAATAAACTGTTCCTTTTACATCGTGTATTCAATGGCCCACCATCCACTTCCAGTTGATATATGCATATGCATATGCCTTGCTGCAGCTACCTAGGATGATTCACCAGCTGGTGCATTCTGTAGAATGCCAGCGACCTAGCTATGAACTGAAGGATGAACCTGAATGATGAAAGTAAGACAGCAAAGAACTCCTGCATTCTGAAGCAGCTTCAGCACTCAAATAAACACTCCTGGCATTAGCTTTAGACATCCACAGCCAAATGGCTTCAATTTGCATAACCTGCAGCGCTGTCAAATGGTGTAAAAGGCCGCAGCTAGGCGCACCTAGCTACATAATACCTCGGTGCCTATAAGTCAACGCTGACAGACACAAAGCAAACAGTGAACACAGAAGCGACACGGCGCTGAAGGCATGTGTACATTGGTGTACAGATGTGGAGTGTGCACAGACAGCAATCAAGCAGTGCGCATGTACAGCAGGATGTAAGCTTCGCGAGATAGCACATCAGCTTCTGTGACCGCCTTCACTTGAGTGTCACTGATGTAATACCATGCCCTCTTCTCCTGCTGGTTAACATCCTCTTTGGCACAACTTTTATCCTTCTTTGTGGCAGCGCTTTTGCCATTAGGGCCTGCTGTCTGCAGCTGCGCAGACTCCTGAGCTTGACTTGTGCTAGCTTCACCAGAACGTGCACTCTCCTCAGAGCTGCTTCCTTGCTGTCCCGCACCGTTCAAATCTTCATGCAGTTCCTGTGCAGTATCAGATGTGCTGACCGATTCAGCCTGCGGGGTGTTTGTCTGCATGTGAGTACCATTAGCTTGCTTGGCAGGTATGTCTGAGGCTGCTTGTGAAGCCTCATTTGCTGAGCTGTCGTCACTGCTCTCCCAGTCCTCAGGGATGCTGTGCTCTGGCTGTGCATGGCCATTGGGGTGCTTGAAGCCGCCACCACTGTCACTAGTAACAGCATCACCAGTAGACTGTGATGAGTCATTACTGTTCTGCTGGTTATTGCTCTCTTCTGCAGCTGAAGCAGAAGATGAGGGAGCTGCAGAACCACTTCCAGCCTTGCTGGACCTCTTGGCTGAAGCTGAGACCCTGCCTGCTTCGCTTGCAGCTGTTACTGTGGCATTGCCTGAGGCAGAGTCCTCTTTCTTAGCTGCACCAACCTTGAGAGACAATGATGCCTTTGCAGCGCCCTTCTTTTTACCTTTGCCGGATGCAAGCGCGCTGTTGCTGTCAGGCTGGTCAGTGATTGGTGGTGATCCTATGCCGTGCTTATGCAATAGAGACTGTAGGTGTGGGGAATCTGATACATTCAGGCCTCTCTGTACGTATGCCACGTAATGACCACTGCGCATGGTACCCATGTGCTCCACAAACCCTAGCAGCGTGTACTGTGCACTTGTATCCATAGCCTGCATTGGAATACCCCGTCTCAGAAGCCATGATACTCATGCGGTACCACCAATGTGGCTGAATGTTCAATAACGATTATGAGCATGCTGCTCTCAAGAGTTACCACATCAGCACAGGACAAAGTGCTAGTTGGTGTACTGCATTCCATTGGTGCCAGGGACAGAGAGGATGTTTGCAAGAAATTGACTTTCCTACTTGTATTGCACGTGTGAAGGACGGATGCATATGGTGACCCATGCTGCATTGCTGCTGCAGGCATGTGGTGTTGAGGAGTACCTTGGGGTCAAAGAAGGGGGTGAGGTCCAGGTGGAGGGGGAAGGGGACAGCCCCATCAATCTTGCTGAGGCGGCCGCGCATGTCCTGCTGGAAGCGCTTCACATGCACTGTCAGCAAGGGAGGGCACCTGCACACCACAACGGCTTTGTCAAGACCACCACACACTTTCAGATCGAGAGTCACAACACCGGACAACCATCAACAGTCGCGATGTATGGCATAGTTGGGCAAGAGATTCGACTCAACATTTGCTGGGCCGGTTGCAATGACAGCTATGCATGGGTCCAGCTGAGTTTGGGTACAGTGGGTCAGGGATGCATGTGAGCGAATTTGGAGCGTCAACAGAAGGATCAAGCTGATTGTCATGCATGATGTCTGCCACAATCAAAATAGTTTATACAGAGAGGCAAAAGGTGGCAATGGTTTCCAGCATGGTCCTACAAGCTACACCCCGAAGTCTGACCTGTGAATGGAATAGCCCTTGACTGCTGGCCGCTGCACATTCACCAGGCCACCTTTCTTGGGGGACCCCCCTTTGGGAGGCTTTGGGGGTGTGGTGGGCAGCTTTGAGGCTGACTCACTGACTTGTGAGGACGGCTCAGTTGCTTTTGAGAAAAGCTCAGCCTGTCCTGAGGATGCTTCTGGTGCTGATGTTGTCTCAAGTCCACCATCAGCTTGGCCACCAGGTGACTCTGCTTGTTTGCTGTTTGCTGTGGCAGACCCAACAGGATCAGAAGCCTGATGGTCATCAGCCAAAGTAGCACAGCTGTCAGCAGAGGATGTCAAGCTATCATGGCCTGCAACATCAGGTGCCGGAGCCATGGCATCATTAGGCTCTGAGGCAGCATTCTCAGAAGCAGGAGAGCTTTCCTGGGCATTTGGAGGCAAACTGCCATCAGAATGACTGGCACGAGATGTGTCCTCCATACTTAGACCAGTGTCTGTTTCAGCTGTTGCGTCCATATCATGATTGGCTCCTTCTGCAGCCGTGGCAGCCGAGGCATCTGAACCAGCGGTGTTGGCAGATGCTGCATCTGATCCTGCTGCAGCTGTTATGCTTGTGTCGCCTGAGTCAGCCACAGCTGTGGAGGGTGCACCATCTGGCCCAGCTGCAGCTGTGGAGGTTTGAGCTTCAGGGAAGCTGCTTCTGCTGTTTCTGGAATCTTGCTGTGCTTCACATGCCTCTGTCGCTGCTTCAGCATGGCTCTCTGTGGCTCGATGTTGCCAAGAGCCACAGACAGACTCCATCAAGGTGCCAAACTCAGTGCTGTCGCGCCGCTCAGCAGCAGAAGAAGAGGTAGAGTTTGATGAGTCTGATGAAGAGGAACGTAGCATCTCACTGGGTGCAAAGTCTGCTCCGCTTTCGGAGGGAGGGTGTGAGGGGTCAACTGGGGAGGGGTACTCCCACCGCCCTGCAATATAGCACATCCCAATATGCATGTAGCCATTCCGCCTGGTAATATTTCACTGTTTGTAGAATAGTGACCTTGTGATTCATGAGATACACACCGGCATCATGCAAGTTCTGGCCTGCGACTACACTTTCTGTGAAATTTCTAAGCCCCCCGCAACCATACAGCAGTGATGTCTACTCTTGCACTTTTAAGGTAGCAGCGTGTCTCAAAGACAACCCTGCTTGACGCATCATGCATGACAGATATTAGCGCACATCATCATCACCACACAAATGCAGCATACAAGATGTGAGGCAGGCAGTGCAATACCTTGGCCCTCCTCTGGTGGAAGCTGGCCAACAACAACCCAGGCAGTCGTGCCCTCTTCACTGCTCCTCAGCTTCAGCTTGAGACCCCCCTCGCACCAGGCGCGGCTGCCGTCCAGCCCCTTCTGGGCCAGCAAGTCCGCCAGGCAGTCCATGAGCACCTGAGCCTGGGCCAACCGCACTTCCTCTTCATCATCTCCCACCTGCGCAGGGACAAGGGAAGGGCATGTCAGCATGCTGGTTACTAACAAGCAAACGCAAGACTGCAGCATGAATGAGTCATTCTGGCCTGATCGGGGGCTGACTCAATCTAGCATGCCGACAACAGGCAGGTCAGGGTCCACAAAGTTGACATGAGCCCAAGCTTGGCAAGCTAGACAGTGAATACGACTGGAAGCTCTGAGAGCTTTCATGGCTTGTTGTCTGCACAGTTTTCTGCGTCACTGGGGTGAAAGCAAGCAGCACCCAGATGCAAAAGGCACACAGCATGCTAATTGCCTCTTGACCCCAAACCAAGGACAGGAACCCCCTCATTACAGACCCAGAAAACGTACTGATGCTCATCACCTGTAGTTCAGCCTTTGTGAAAGCACAATTGTAAATTTGAGGTTACAGGCACAGAGTGGACAGATGCTAACAATGTTGAGGGGGTGGATGAGGGGGGTGGGGGTGATTACCTTGGGGGCAGGCACATCAGCAGTGGCCAGGTGGCGCACATTGGAGGCCAGCATCAGTGTGGCTTCTTCTTCATCCTGGGGCTGAATCTTGATCTGCATGCGGGTGGGCCGCCGCTGGTCAGGGGCTGTTGTCAGCAGCACAAAAGCCCCACCCAACCTCAGCGGCCTGGACCCCAGCAATGTTCAGCAGTGGCAAACTGATCATGCAGCAGACGAACTTTGGGTGTTGAGGTGCAAAGTTAGAAGGGGAAAAGCTCAGATTGTGTATCAAGGCCCTCGAACAGATGAAGGGCGAAGATCGACAGCTGTGCCGGCGTGAGCCAATCAGATACGTGCCACATCACTGTCCCTTCTTCAGGACAGGTTGAGATGCTGTGGAAAGTGGCATATACAGAATACTTGTGAATCGTCTGGCACCCACTGAGACACCTCAGCCATGGCAGAGAAGCAAACTCGGCAATGCTGGTTTATCTTGACAGCATAGCACTGCAGCATTCATACGGCATAAGGCAACTGAGATTGCTCAGCCAAATAGTGCTGCAGTCAGTCACCTTCAGCCATATGAATGCTGCAATGCTATGCTGTCAAGACAAAGCAGTACCTCAGACACACGTTTGGTGGGCTAATGCAGGCAGGCCTAGCAGCTTCACGCAGACCACAGTAACCTGAAGCTTCACAATGGTGATTGATGTTAGCACTGTCAGGCATAGCAGTGGCTGGCAGATGCCCTTCTCGAAGTCTTTTGCAGCGCAGCTGTGTCTTCCAGGATTCTGGACTTCCAGACAAAGCGCGCTGCAACAGAGTTGTTGAACAATATAGTCCAGTTGCTTCTTGGGCTGCTGCATTGGCCATTCACTATTGCAGTTGTCAGAGAAGGGCAGCAGGGAGTTTGGACTTGTGGTAATGGAAGAGTGAAGAGGCACCTGCAGAAGGGGGGGTCTCCATGGGAAGTTCTGAAGACCTGGCCTCGCTGCTCCACACTGCCGGGTATGAGAGTCACCACAGGCTGCGCCTCTGCACAGCCATGCACCCAGTTGACAGCGTGGTGCAGAAGTACTGTCCACAAAGGAACATATGCCAAATGAGCAGCAAGGGTATGTTGTTGACAGCTGCTGCTTTTCAAACAAAACCTTTAATTGTCATGTGTACCTGAATGGGGTTTGTGTGGGACCAATTTGCATGCCAGGGTAATCCATGATAGATAACACCTTGAAGACAGCGCAAGAAGTGCATGAGCCACAATGCTGTGCGTATCCTGAAGTCCATTGCAAGATGTATATTGCAGCAACACAATGGCGTTGGTGGCTGACCTGAGAAAGACACAGTACGGCGAGTGGTGCGCTCAGCAGCAGCCTCACCACTCCCCATGCCAGATACAGGGGTGCAGGGCGGCTCCCCGTCTGTCCCTAAGGAGCTGCGTCTGAGCTGCTTCTTGGCCTGCTTCTCTCCAGGGCATTCCCAGCTGATGTGCTCCTGGTGGAAGAACTCATGCAGGCACGACTGTAGGTTGGCATCTCCACTCGCCTTGCCCTCCCTCTCTGCAGAAACCTCATAGCTTGCCTTTCTCATGCCTTTATCGTGACAGACTGATTGCAGGCAAACAAACAGAGCTGCGCTGTACCTGCATACACAAGGACTGGCCATGGCGATGAGTAGCATAAGTTGTTTCTGCCAGTGAGGCAATATTGGAGCCTTGGGCATGTACATACAGACTCCATGTACACCCACACCACAAGACTCTGTTTTCCTACTGGTTGGCAGTAGCAGTGGCCATTCAAGCAGGTGCAGATGAGTGACACTGGCAGCAGAACACACAATGATGCAAAATCGCTGTTTGCTATGACGCTGAAGAGCAAACGCAATGACAGTGACCAACACGGAGTCACACCAGCACTGACAATGGCCAGCAGTGTTACCTGCAACATCAGATTCTTCTGCAGCTCCATAGTCAGACATCACCACTGCAGCAGACTTCTCAGTTGCACTCTCCTCAAACAGGCTGCCAATATTGGCACAGGTGTCGTCATCTGCACCATCCTGCAGTATCAACGCTCAGCTTCAATAACCACTCATCCCTGTCATGTATCAGCCTAGGCAATGCTGTTTGCAGCAAATTAGGGGTAGCACAGCCGCTGCCCAGATCAAAAATGGCAGGAGGTCGGCAATCTGCTGGATGTTAAGAATGGCACTGGCAAATGCAGCATGTACCAGAGGTCAAGGAAACACCAGTAAATACATATGCTGCTCAATGCCAGTTTGCAGAGTGAACATTGTTGTGCTGCTTGAAGTGTTGCTGCTGCTGCAGTATTGTAGCCTGTAGAGGAGATGCGTCACTGCTCTCTTTTTGTGTTGTGATGCTGCAGTGATGCCTTGCAACAGAGCTGAACAAAACAGGTCTATCGGTGCAGCATCACAACACAAAAGAGAGCAATGACGCATGTAATCTCAAGGCTACAATACCCAAAACAGGCATATGCTGCAAGACACAACCGCAGAAATATGGCAAAATACCAGCAGTGACGCAATCATATGCGCAGCAGCAGCAGCAGCAGCAGCAATGTGTTCAACAGTAGAGACTATACTCACCGCGCTGCCTCCTGCTACCAGTGTCCAGAAATTTCCCCAATTTGCTTTGACTGTTCCCAACATTGAACATCAGCTTGGGCATGAACTCAAAATTCCGTACCAACACGGCCTGAAAGTAGGCTGAAGTATATTCCATGACAATTCTTTTATGAGACCTTGCAGAGAACAAAGGTGTGATGATTGATTGTGGACTGACCGACCTGGGGGATGCCACTCAGAGTTGTGGCCACAGCATCTCCCATGAAACCCTCCAACAGTGGCTTGGCCATCTCACCACTCCTCTCCTCCTTTTCTGCATCACTGGCATCTAGTACCACCTCCCCTGGCTCATCCCCATCAATGGCCTGATCAGCATCGTCATACAGACTGTAGTCCTCTTCCTCTCCGTCCTGCCCATGGGCACTAAATGGAGACAGAGGAGGAGCGCCTCGAGGCGACATCTCAGCATGACAGGTGGCAAAGGCTGCCTTGAACAGCCCTGCCAGGTCATCCTTCACATCATGCTTTGGCATGTCTGGCAGCTGTGGCAGATGCTCCAGCTCATGCAGCACATCTTGTGCCTCAGCAGGCTCAGCATGCTCAGCATGAGGCTCATCTTGATCGCCAGCAGCTGCCGGCTGGTGCTGATCCTGCTTGTCAAGATCTTTCGGCTGTCTGAGGGCCGCTTGTGCTGAAGCGACCTCTGTTTCAGATTGAGTAGCATCTTCTTCTTTGACAGCTGGAATGTCAGCTGACTCAGCATGTTGGGCAATCTGAGGCTGTGCGTTGTCATTGGCCTCTGCATCATTGCCTTGGGAACCCATAGCAGGCTGGGCAGGGTCTGGGTCTGATGCAGGAGCAGCACTGGTTCTTGTAGGATGTGCTGCAGACTGTGCAGAAGAGGTGCAGGGCTCTGACGCCGGCTCTGAGGTGGATGAAGCTGGCTGAGAGGCAGCTGCTGTTTCATTTGCCGGTGGCTGTTTTTTGCGTTCCAGCTTGGTTGCTTTCCTTTCCTGCAGAGAACAAGATAGCATCACATTGTGTGCGTACCAGACATTGCCAAATAATGTGCTGTCAGCACGCTGCGTCAAATTTTGGCAACATCAGCAGTACATTCAGGCACAAATACCATACGTCACGACCAGCATGGTGGAGTCAGCTCGTCTAGTGAAACACCAAAGTAACAGAATAAAGAGCCGCAGATGTAAGTTACCTCTTTCAGCAGCTTCTTCCTCTGCTTGGGAGACAGCTTCTTGTCTGCGGACTGGGCTTCAGTGCGCACAGCAGCATGTGATGTGGATTCTGAGGCATCTTCAGCCCTCGTGGCCTTTCCCTTCCTCTTGCTCCTCCTGCAAAAGCAAGCAGAAGACAATGAAACACACTTGCTATGGTTTTGCATTTTAAAGATACGATCTTCATCTACAACACCCACAGAAATCACCCTACAAACACTACTACGACCACTGAATTTGCAAAATGTGATGCTGGCTTTAGAAAGCCTGGTTGTTTTTGCGTTCTGCTTGCCATCATAGCGGGCTTATACCATTCCACAAATGCATCACAAGCCCATTTGCCAGCCTGAACCAACTATGTAGAGTTTGAGGCGCCAATTCAGGACTGGGATGTGCACCTGTCTGGCTCAGAAGTGTGCAGGTTGGCAAGACTGGCAGAGGGTATGGGCAGGGACAGGTCCATGAAAGGTTCCAATGTCACACTTGTGTAGTCACATGAGCCACAAGCCACTCTGGAAGACAGCTGGCCCCCGAACACCTCAGAGAGGAACCCCTGAGGCGCGGCTGGGGCGCACTCTTTGCCAGTGGCCTCCACATCATCCACTTCATCCTGAGACACATTGCCACTTCAGCTTCAAATTGCTGATGATGTACAGCAACCAGCATGCCATTGTACTTGTGCCTGTGGCAGCAACTGCTGAACAAGCAGCATGATAGCACATTCATTGCACATTGCATGATACCACAGCTCTGCACCAGAGAAGCTGATGCCAGCAAGCACAAAGCCATAGTCTGACCACCCAGCATCAGCAGTAGCAAACTGAGAGATGCTTGTACTTAACACTGCACAGAATGACAGTACACAAATTGATAGCCAGTTGAACAAAGCTATTGAGGGTAACACCTGCTGAGCAGAGTTGTGCTTGAGCTTGGCAGCTATGGCCTTGGCCTCTTCTGTCTGCAAACCATCCAGAAGAACACGCAGCAGCTCATGGCTGTCCTGCTGCTGAAAGCCCTGCAAGCAAGCCATGCAATGGATGATGTCACACACATGTGAGTGAGCCTCGATCCCACAGCCAAGACATCACATTCATGCATTCAATCAACATCATGAATACCTGTAACACTGCATGCTGCATATGTTAAGGTAACATGCATTTTTGCCTGTCAAAACAGATGAGATGTAGCGGCTACGCATTGCAGAAGTGAGGATGCCTTAGATAACACATGACGGGCACCTTGAAATGTGGTGCAACTTTGCAAACTGCTGACAACAGCCTCTGTGGGGCATACGCCCCCTTCTGCTTCTGCTTCTTGGCTTTACTGGGCTTATCGCCAGATGCTGGATCATCTGTGTGTGATGACTCAGCGTCTGCACAAGAACAGCGTCTTGTAAACATGAGTGAGGCTGATAGTGAGCTGGTGCCAGGCTGCATTGAGGACCAGTAGCAGCATGCAGATTCAGGGCTGTTAAGTGCGCTGAAGGTCTTTCAAGACCTTGCAGTACTTTGCAGCAGTAGTACTTTGCAGCAGTCCAGATGCAGCTCGGATTGGCCAGTAGGCACTGGGCCCATGCGTCAGTTTAGGCTTGGGAGCTTGAGCGCACCTGACTGCACTTGATCAAACACTTCCTGCAGTGCACCCCCCAAGGGTCCCTCATGCAGCCTTGCATTTGGCTGAGAGAAGAACTGTTGCAAAGGAGGACTCGCAACCAAGACCTGTAAGACAGCAGGTCAGTCTGCAACATTACCAGCCTACAAGGAGATTATGAGTCTTGAGATGCTCAACAAGCCATATAGCACATGAAAAGGCATAGTGTGCCCACCTGAAGAACGGAATTAAAGAAGCAGGTATTGCCAAGATTTGTGAAACCAATTATTTTTGCAGCAGCAAGCCCTTGTGACGTGGGTGGGAGTGAAAGAGTGGCTGACTTGGCTGCAGTATTTTTGCCTGCCTTCTTGTCATGCTTGGATGGAAACGCAGTAGAGGCTTTCTCAGCTGTCTTGCCACGCTTGACAGAGGAGGCCTTGTTAGGCTTTTTTTTGGCCTTTGCCATGTCAGCGCATTGTCTTGGCAGTCGACCTGCATGATGAGGCACAACGTCATGACCGGGAAGTGCCGGCGTCTCCTGATTCAACGATCAAGCACGTGCGCTGAGCAATTAATCGCTAACATGCTAACATGGTTGCACCTCAGCACGTGCTTCGTGCCGATATGTTAGGCGCTTCAAAGCATCATACCTTGGAGAACTCAAAGAAAAAGATAAAAGGCCTGTATGAGGGCAAAGATACGGCGTGAGCGCTGCGCACGCGGCGTCGAGACCGTTGATGACTTCCTTGTTGCTACTTGAGGCCAACACCGACAGGTACTTTCAGATTGCGCTTCTGCGTGTCAACCGTGCGTCTTTAAAGTTCATTGAGATAGCACCAACGCCCGCCGGCGACATAACATGTGAAGCAAGCGCAAGCCAGTGAAGAATGCAACATGGGAGAGGCATGTGACTGTACAGACTGTGCTTATGTCATGGACCGAGCTTCTTCTTCAAAGGAAGAAGTTGGACCAAAAGACCATGCAGTTTGACTTTTTGGAGTCAGGCTGTGTTTGCCCTTGGCCGCGACGCATCTAGCGTGCGTGTGTGGGTTTTGGCGCATAGCGGCATGCGGCAGTTGCATGCGATGCTGTGAGCAGCAGCCAGAGCTTGGCGAGCATAACGTTGCAAGTTTTGAGCTTGCACTGACTTCAGCAGAGCAAAAGTGGCATAACGACTGAGTGAACGGCAGCCGTGCAGTCTAATTCATCTATACTCACAATGGCTGCAAATACGGTCAAAGGTGTTCCGGAAGATAGCTCATCGACAGCTTCGCAAGCAGTGGCAAAATCTGCTGTTCTGCCTGATCCAGCCTACGAGTTCAGCGCTCCCCGCTATTATGACTTCGCGACCAACAGCCAAGACCTGCCAAGCTCGGAGCGGGCAGATGCATGGTTTGATACAGCAGGCACAGCCAGTAAGCCTGCGTTTGGCTGCAATACTGCACTTTATAATGGTCTTTGGGCTCACTCTCACCTTGCGCCATTTCAATGCAGCTGAGTCCCAAATTTCTGCAAAGCAAGCAGCGCAAGGCCAAACTGCTGTTGAAGCTGCGCTGGTAGAGACGCCAGAGCTTGTTGACATGGTCAGTGCCACCAACACCTTCAGCCTTTAAGTCTGTATCTGGCATGTGCAAGCTTGCTGTGTGTTGTAGGATACAGACAATCAGGAAAATCAGCCTGAGGACAACGCAGCTGTGCAGAAGCCACTGAGCAACATTGTGACTTCGTGGGGTCCTGTGAAGACCAGCAAGCGCAAGCAGCCTGAGGCAACCGGTGAGCTGCACTCATGGTGTGCATGCTTATGCTCAAAGCCTCAAGCTTGTGTTTGGGTACGATTGTCTAGTATGACAAGGATTGTTGAGTATGTCTGAGCATTAGCCTCTGTGACAAAGACAAGTGATAAAGCGTTGTGATTTATTAGGAACTGGCCCTCAACTTGTTTGCAAAAGCACAGCAAAGCTGATTTGTTTCCACATCAACACGTACTGTATCTTCAATGCTGACTGTTGAGCTTATTGACTTGCGCTATCTGAAGCACAGGTGGCACGCAATGCAAACACGGTGCGCACTGCACTGATACTGACGGAGGGGGAGCCTCCGAGAAAACAGGGGGCACAAGACCAGCCAAGGCTGCCAGAATAGTCAAGCCAGTGCCAAAATCCAAGGGTCCTACATCTGCACAAAGGTACATCATCACTCAGCATAGCTTGCTTGCATCCTGGTAACGCTTTTTGTTACGGAACGCAGGCCATCGGCATCACGCCATGTCAATATCGCAGATGGACGTGCTTGCACAGGGTGGCTGCAACTGATGAGTGCATTGGCAGGCATGTTTCTCCATAGTTGGCACTAAGTCTCTGAAGTTTTTCTGTCATGCAGTCCTAGGCTGATGAGCACCTTGCGCCCCCGAGCCAAAAGTCAGGCTAAAAGCACTGAGGACCTTCAACTGGAGAAGGTCAGATGCACAAACCTTGTCCACACCTGCTGACCGCCTGCTTTGCTGCATCTGCGCATGACTAATGTGTGCACATGCCAGCAGAGTCCTGCATCTGTGTCTCTGATTTGCCAGCAAGCATCATCAAAACAAACATTAATTGCCACAGAGCGTTCAGCAGCATGATTTTGGCTCTGCACTACAGCATCTCGTGAGGACAAGATACAAAGGCTTCTGCTTTGTTCACGGTTGCACCAATTTCAAAGCTCTTGCTCAGGCTCAGAAAGAAGCAGAAGAAGTCGCAGCTCAGGCAGCTGCCACTGAAGAAAGCAGGCAGAAAGCGGTGGGCATGGGCAAGCCCATCTTTGCACGCAGCCTCAAACCCCTAAGTGAGCCCAAAGATGTGGAGTTCCACACAGCAAAGCGACAGCGCATGCAGGGTGATGCACAGGCAGACAAGGTACACATGACCATTGAATTAAGCACTGTTGCGGAAGACAATGCATGCATAGAAAAGCACCTAAAAACGAGTGTATCACTCCAAAGACTGGCGTGGCAATTTTGGAGAGACCCAAGAAAACCTCCCGCAATCAGCAATGCATGCACGCTTTAATGATCAGCAAGCAAAGGACACAGCAGAATTGATGGCAGACATTACATTACATTTTGACAGTTCTCTGTTTCATGCATGGCTGCTTGTGTCCATACGCACATGCGCTGCCCAGCTCTGGGCTGGACAAGATGCATTCTTTGCTGTGTGATTTGGGCTGTTGTTGTTATGACTTTTGCTCACTAATGCAACAGGGGTCACAGAGACCGGCTGAGTGGAAGTCAATGGCTCAGCAGGTAGCTGGCTTCCCACTCAGATCAGAAGGCAAGCCTGCCGACAGCAACCCCACACAGCAGCAGCCAATCAGACCTTCTAGTCCCCAAGTATGATTCACTCAGTCTTGACACCACCACCAGTTGTCACTTTGCGTTGCTGGCTGTCATGTGTGTTTGTGCTTGACCGCTCCTGACATGCTTGTCGACCATGCTGGACATTGTGTGCCACTCAGCCAGCGTGATCAATGCTGACAACCTAGATGCTGGCAGCAACAATCATAACACAGTCTGTCTCGCCCACAGGGACATACACTTTGCCTATGCGTTAGCCCATTGGAGACCATACATCACATGTTTTGCACTGTCCTGTTCAAGATGCCAAGCAGCGTTCTTTCATCTTGAGTCACATGCCAGCTGTTCTACTGAAGGATTGGGTTTGACACAGCTGGTTTGCTGCAGGCTCCTCACTTTGCGACAGATGGGCGGGTGAGGGCTGTCCACTGCAAGTCACATGATGAGCTAGAGGCTGAGCAGATGGCCAACATGCCACACTTTAAAGCCCGAGCCGTCAAGTATGCATCTCTAGTTGTAGTCTGCCTTGGTTGCAGATTGCACTGCTTGCCTGATGTGCACTCCTATACATAGCAAGCACAACTTGAAGCTGTGCTTCCAGGTCCACATTGTCATGATGTCTTGGCTAGCTGAATCACTGTGGCCTGCTTTTGGGTGGTGTTCTATCTTGCTGAAATGGCGTCCTGCATGCCCGACTTGCCTGTGCAAATCATAGCAAAGCAGTTTTCTGATTGCTCTGTGACTTTTGAGTGTTGCCCTTTTTGCAACGTGCGCTTGCCACAGATGCAGTGCTGCTCCAAGCTGACATTGTAATGTGTCAATCTGGTGCAGTGCTGATGTGCTGCTTGGGGTGGGGCAGATGAGTTTGCCAAGGGCAGAGGCGCGCACTCTGACAGAGGCCCACTCCCCTCACCTTGCCACCAAGCACAGGGCTGCGCACCACAAGGTCCTTGAGCCCTCTCAGCCAGACCAGGCCTTCAAGGCTCAGCCCCTCAACAAAAAGATCTTTGAAGGCCCGGTACGCAATGACAGAGTTCTGACTTGTAACAAGTGAATGTGTGCCAGTACTGGACCATCAAAAGCTTGCCCGCAAGGTTCATGAACCTCTTTACTATGCAGCGCAAGCTGGGTTGTTTGGGCTTCTACATGATCTGATTGTGTCGTTGAAGACCTTGACAGCAGTGCTCTAACCATAGCAAAGACTCTGTTATTGCATGCAGGCTTTTGAGCCAAAGCACAGTGAGCATGCTGTGACAAAAGCCAAGTCACCACAACTGGCAACACGAACCAGAGCTCGGCCTGAGGTACCAAGATTTGCCTGCATGACACTTTTCAAATCCTCTTGTTGTGTTGTTGGTACATCACACTTGCAGCATATGATAAGACAATATGCCTGCGAGTGTTCAATCAACTGCTGCCACATAGGCAAACATGGCTGTGCTTTGTTTTGCACACACGCCAAACCTGTGCTGATATGAACCGGCTGCTCTGTTGCAGCATCAAGTGGTCCTCACAAAGCATATCAAGATGCACCGTGCATGTTGCAGGATGCTGCAAAGCCAAGCAGTGATGCGCCTTTTGTCTTTCAAGCTAAGTCAGCCCCAAGTGGCACAGACTCAAGGTAAACGCTACGTCATGCCATCAGTATGAGCGCATGCAATTGCAGTTATTTTCATCACTGCAGGATTTCAGTCATGCAAATTGCATCATTGCTCTGAGCATCAGTAGGATGCAATGATAGCACGGCTCCGGCAGCTGGCAGTGTATGGGTTGCCCACAATCAGGTCTGGAGGCTCACAGTCCCACCTACCTACCTATAGCTGAAGCTCATATGTTGCACTGTGCATCAGCAATGCTGTGTGCAACAGGAGGCAGCATGCACCACAATGAACAGATGACCGGCAGCTTGTTCCAGGCCATGTTTTTGACAGTCTCGCATGGCTTATCATGCATGTTGTGATTGTGCAGGAGCACTAGGAGCCAGAAGCGCAAGGGGCAGCACCGTGCTGCCCTAGGAGTGACCACCTCCCAGCCCTTCCAGTTCTCCACAGACACCAGAGGGTGCCCCCTCATTCCTTTCTTTGCCCTTGGACTACAGCACAGCATTGGTCCTCCGTTTGCAGTGATGGCCAATGGCAGCAATCTCATCCACCAGGCCATCATGGCAACATGTGCACAAAAGGTCCCAGCGCTTATGGTCTGATATATGCCCAGTATCTCCATGCAACGCTCAGCACCGATTGCTCAAGCTTCAGATAACACCTTGCAAACTAGTGTGATGACACGATCTGATGGCAGAACTCCCGTTTGTTGTTCAGGGAGGCCAAGAAGGCGGCTCTGCAGGCAAGTCTAGCAGATAAGGAGGCTGCTGAGAGGGCAGGCCACAACTACAAGGCCAAGCCTGTGCCTACCCACATCCATCATCCCACCTTGCCTGCCCTACCTGAGCCTTCCTTCACGGTGAGCAGCCAGCCTCAAAGTTGACTACAAATTAAGAATGTCTCAGGAAGTCAGAACAAGGTGGACCTAATCATTGTGCGTTGTAAAACACACCTGCCTGCTTGTGCCAGTCAAAAGCTGGTGCACTTTGTTGTGGAAGCACAGTCGTGCAGTGCTAGACGCTTACACAGCCTGTGTGAAGTACCATGCTTACAGTGCAGTGGCCTCCAAGGCAACGTGGTTGGCAATTCACGCAAGAAACATTGTCTGCAGGTGCCGGAGCCTTTCCAACTTCCAGGCGACGCTCTGCACCAGCATGCAGAGGCCGCCAAGCAGCAGTACCTAGAGGAAGAAGAGCAGAAGCGCAAGGCTCAGGCTGCTTTCAAGGTTTGACGGCTGGCTTCTTTGTTGACACCTTTGCACATCATGGCAAGCTCAACAGAGCAGCTTTGACATGCATGCTGCGCTCTTCACGTGATATGCTGCATGCATGTCATCCTCATTAGTGAATGCAAGCAGTTGACAATGACGCAGAGCTCTTGTCCCTTGTCCTTGGTGTGTCCATGTTTGCAAACTGTCGTGGGCTGTCACTCTGGTAGCAGATGCCAAGTGAGGTAAACCTTGAAGTTCAAGGCTTGAACAACTACTGTTGTCTGAGCATCAGAGCATTGCTGCAGGCACAGCCAGTGAAGGTGGGGCATGCTGTGGCCATTCAGCCCTCCAATGCGGCCCTGACAGTACCAGATGCGCCCCGCCTCACCCTCAATGACCGCTCTGCCTCCCGCCAAGCCTTTGACGCTGCACTTGCACAGAAGCAGAAGCAAGCCGAGGTGAGCCTGCTTGCCAGCCTGCATGCATGAGTAATGAGAAGCTGTGCTGTTTGAGTAACTTTGGTGTGACAGGTGCTGTGATCAGGTTGTGCAAACTCAGGTACTCAGCCAAGTGCAGGCAACTTTGGATATACAGACTAGATTCACTCCTGTGATGCTTGACCTGCAGCGCACCCTCATATTCAGCAGCAATAGCTGCCTTCTTGTATGATGTTGTGGAATGTGCTCTGGTGGTTCAGGTGGAGGAGGCAGCACAGAAAGAGGCCAGGCGCCTGGCAGAGGAAGAAGAGCTCAGGGAACACCGCAGGAAGCTGCAGTTCAAGGTATGCATGATTTCCACAATGCATCTGCTGTCCGGTGCTCTGCAGCACCAAATCCATTGTCCTGCCACACTGGCTTCCCTTAGTCAAAATCAATTCCTGCATGGCTTGTGCTGTATTGTTATTGTCCCTCTGTTTATGGTGATGGCAGAAGGTTGCGATCCTGCAGGCTGCACTCTGCTGAGTGTGTGTGATGTTTTGCAGGCGAGGCCAGTCCCAACATACGGGGCGCCCTTCCTGCCTTCCCTCTCAGGCTCCAAGCTGACAGAGGCCAAGAGCCCTGCCTTCTGCACTCGCTCAAGAGACCGCTGAGCAGAGGTGCACTAGGAAACATTGCAAGAGGGGTTCGGCATTTGACGGCCTCTTTGTAGAATAAGTCTTCTCATGGGCTGTCAGTGACTGCAAGCACAGCTGATTGCTGCACTGAATGCGTACTTAAGATGGTGTGACACACATTGTATTCTGGACAAAATGCATGACAATGCTGACTGGTGCAGTGTTGTTGCAAAGTTCCAAAGATGTGGTGATGTGTATAACCTGCCAGGAAGTGACCTGAATTCAAGCTGTGTCGGCCTAACACTGTCAGACTGACAGCCATTTAATGATGACTGTCAAGCGCTTGCATCATTGGCAGATGCACATGCAAATTTCACAGATTGGTAGTACTGCATGAATGAACACAGGTATCTGATACCGAGTCGGGCTCACACTTGAATGACTTGATTGCATTGTGACTGCTCTTTGGATAAGATGGGGGTTTGGATCACTGTGACCATGTCATAATATACCCCTATATTTAGGCATGCGGTAACCGTTCTAAAGGCAACAAGCATAAAATTAATTGCAATTGACAGCTACCAGTAAATAAATGGTAAATGGTTCTTCTCAAGGCAAATTGCCTTACACTCAATGAACACTCTAAAGAAGCTGGCAAACAACAGTAGTTACCCATACACACACATTTGAGTACACACACTAAGAAAAAAAGGCAGCAGAAAGCTGCCTTGACAGAGCTTTGGAGTACATGGCAGGGTCAGGGAGCGCTGTCCCTTGTGTGCCATTTGGCTGCTGAAATACCAAAGAAATTCACCCACTGGTCACACCTCTGTGTCAGAAGAGCTATCTGTGTCAGAAGAGCTATCTGTGTCAGAGGAGCTATCTGTGTCAGAAGAGCTATCTGTGTCTACTCAGTTCTGGGCTGGACTGGCTGTCATCAGGACTGCATCAAAGAACCAGATGTCAGATGCTTGAGCTCAATGTTGCCTTCAGTTCACAGGGTGCACTCTTCATTCAATGCTGCAATGTCCTCCAAGAGCTAGCTGTAATCAGAGCAGCTTCATTGCCCTGTACGTGAAACTCAGCAGCACAACTTCTGGCTCCTTAGCGTAAGCGTGACTACATGTATGTTTGCTTACCCGCAGCGTACATGCAGCAATGTAGCAATATAGATTTTCTAGATCACCGTCGTTTAAGCATTGCTTTCCTATTGGGGCTTGCAGCCCAGATGCGCACGGACCTGATGCAACATTGCGACCTGATGTGATTCTGCACACAAGCAGGAAGCAGCTCAGGACATACCTTGCAGACTTTTTGGCAACAGGTGTTGTGAGCCAGTGCAAGGAGACCAGAATGGCTAGGAAGAAGGCGCGCAGCGTCTGTGCCAATGCAGACCTGATTGCCAGCCACGGCAGCCTGCAAGAGCAGCAAGCCTTCCATTTGCAGGCTGTGGCATTCTTGTACAAGCTAACCTCGCTTGGGGGAAAACATCACATGACCCAAGTAGCTGTCCTATTTCAGGACAGTCACAACAGGGCGAGAAGCAGAAACCCAACAGCAGATCTGTAAGCTTCACATGAACAAGTACGTATTCAGCTGGGCAGTGCTGTTACCAGCGGCGGCCTCGGTTACGCCGTATGGCTTGCTGATACTGGTCCTCTCTGAGGCGCTGGGTGGCCGGCATCCACCCCCACCGCTCCACCTCCTGCCGCGCCGCCGCCCCAACAGCCAGCCGCCTTTCAGTGCTTGCAAGTAAGTCCCTTGTGATTTTTGCAGCCTGTGCATAGTCACTGGGTGGGTACAGGAACCCTGCACATGCAAGTTGCAGTCGTCAAGTGCTTGCTGACCTTTGCTGCAGTTTGAGTCTGCAATGGCTGATATGATGAGGTGCGTACAGGGCCTGGCTTGGCTGATCACTCCATTTGGCTCAGGCCCACAAGTCCCGTCTAATTGCTTGTGATGGTGATGTGAATGCACTTCAGAGCTGATGATTCAGCCATTGCACATCTCCCGTGAGAAGGTACAAACCTCTGGTCTTCACAAAATGCAAAGCTTGCAGATGTCATGATGGCAAAAAGAGTATAAAACATCTGTATGTCACCACACCTGGGGAACCACAGGCCTCAAGAAAAGCAAGTGCTGCCATTACTCCAGCAGTAGTCAGACACATGAACTGATGAGAGTGCAGGGGCAGCAGCATGGCAGACCTGTGACACCAGGATTGGTGAGGATGTCAGTGAGGCCGCCGGCTGCCACGGCCACAACAGGCAAGCCAGAAGCCATGGCCTCCAGGGCCACAAAGCCCAGAGTCTCACTCTCACTGGGCATCATGAACACATCCCCACTGGCATATGCAGCTGACAAGTCGTCCCCACTCATCTGTCCCTACATACGTGCAAGTCCTGTCAGTACCAGCACATGCTCACTGCAATGAGAATGCAAACAAGTGAACTGGGCATGGCAAAGTCCAAGAGGTTGTCTAACACGTGTTTATGTACAAGCCTTGTCTTGATGCTGAGTCAGGCCCTGTGTCATGTTGCCCATCACTCAAAGGCGAGCAGAGCAGAGAACTATGGTGTGAGCTCTTTCTGACCAGCAAGGACAAACAGTTGCTGCATGTCGGAGCTGCAATCTGACCATGAACTTGACATTGGGCATGTCGGCATATTCTTGCTGCAATGCCGCTCTTTCAGGGCCATCTCCAACAAGCGCCAAGCGGGTGTCAGCAGGAAGCTCCTTCAGGATGATCTTCAATGCCTTCAAGTTTTTCTCTGCAGACAAACAGCAAGAATGGGTTAACACACATGCAGCTCACATGAGTTTTGCCAGCCACAATGGCAACAGCAATTAGACATTGTGGCCAGTAAACCATAAACAATACACCCACAGCCTCTAGATGCGGGATTACTCAATGCTGACAGACTTATTGATGAGCTACAGATCGACCGTGAGTGCAGCACTGCACTGTAGCACAAGCAGAGCCAACTGTAGTGTTAGCCATCCGCAATTGCATTTGTGCACAAAGCTGGCGTTGTGCAAGGCTGCAATTACATGCTACTGGCATAAATGCAGCGTCCAGGTGGCCTTTGGAGCATGCATACTGCTGTGAAAGAGATGTGCTTGAATGGCAGAAGGCATGTGAAACAGGTAGGCAAACATGTGGACGGAAGAGTGCATACCTGCTCCCAGACGGCCCACATGAACCAGCAGGGGGGCCTCAGGGTGCCCATCACTCAGCTCTGCCCTCATTGCATCACATCTGTAGCTGGGGTTGAACCTGACTGTGTCTACACCTCGCTGCCACACCTCTATCCTTTCTGCGGTGCACTTGTGCTCTGCCAGCTCACGCTGCAGCATTCTAAGCAGACTTAGTGGCTATACAAAACTTTACAGAACACACTTTGCTGACCAACTTGGCAAAAGTGCTCATCTGCAGTAGCAAAACATGTTTGATGACAGCCCTGGGTCCTGATGTGGGCTGGGTGGCAGGTGATGCAGTGCCACATGGCTCACCTTCATGACCTGAGAGGTGACTAAGGTCACATCCGAGATCCAGGTGCAGAAGCGTATGACCAGCCACATGGGTGCCACCAGCCCCTTCCACAGCTTGTATCTTGGGATGTAATCTGGACGTTGGCAGCGCTCACATCAGATTGCATGCATGCGCCATGTGGATCTGCTACATTTTGCTGGACAAGGGATGCACAGAACATCACAGCAAATGGCCACACAAGAGGATGCAACTTTGACACTAACCGGGTGCGGCAAGGCCGGCACTTGAGGGTCGTACCTGGCACATGAGTGTGATAAGAAACCACTAAAGGAAGATCAAGAAGCTTGGCATACAATATGCCGGCAAAAACTAGAAACCCTGGTGATGAGACATGTATTACATCTGGCCGCGTCATAATCAAATGCCAGAAGACGCGGATAGAAAGCCCAAGGGATAGCAGCAGGATTGGAGACTTGTAGTAAGGCATGCTGAATCCAAGGACATTGACAACCTGCATCGCAAAATCATGTCCAGTGTTGCAAAAGAAAAAAGGATAAGTTGAGAACAACAAGCCCAACTTGACTTGAAACAACGTGGGCCAAGCAGGTACCGCTCGCCTACCCGCGCCCCAAAGTAATGTTTTGGTGGATTGACATCGGGTGTGACGACCGTGACGTCGTCGCCAAGTTCTGCAGTGAGGAGTTGTTCAGCTGACTGCCGGGGGGGTGGTGAAATGCGTTACGTCTCACGCGTTACCTCTCAGTCCTTGTATAAGACACTCAAATCTGTTCTTCATGCCGGAAACGTGGCTAAATGGACTTGGCTCGACGAAGATTGCAACTCTCCTACGAATTTTAGCTGCTACAGTCTGTCCGGCCTCGGGCTGCGCGTCAGCGGCATTCCACGATCCGGCCCTCACTTTCAGAGCAAGAGAAGTGTTCAACTTGCGCGTTGCTGCAATGCGTCCGGTTCGACTCCGGAACAATGACGTTTGTCCGGCATTTTGCGATCCGATGCATGACATCTGCAGTGGCATTTTGTCAAGGTACGCCAACTGCGCAGGACCTGCAAGGCCTGCCGATTCTACGGTAACATCAGGGTCTGCAGAATGTAGGCAACAAAATAAGACCCTCCCAATCTTGCCCAGAAAGGTTCCTTCAGCAGCATCTGCAAAATGCAAAGCATGCTGATGAAGAAGAAGTGCGCATGCTTTGCAGGCCCAGTTCTCAGCTTGGTTCCGGAACATCATTTGAAGGCCCCGGCAAGGGCCAAGCCATCAAAGTCCCACAAATAACGTTTCTTACAGGGTGTGCAATACTTGCAGAAGATCTTTGTGACCTTGCAACTGCCATGACAGGTAAAGGAGTGTGTCAAGCGTGCAAATTCAGGCGTAGGCTCGGCTTTTCTAAAAGTCCCGACAGGCGTGAGATTGCTGTTGCTGCAGTTTATGAATGCCGGTGCGGTTTTGCGAGCGGCACTGCTGTTGGTTTTCAGAGGCACATAGCCCGTTACAAAGGTGACCTGCCCGATGAAGCCAGGTTTATTTCGTCAGCGACGTCACTGGCACGATTACAGCGTGTCCAAATGTCCCTGTGCAGGGGAGACAGGCAAGCATCGCATGGTCAGTAAGTCTGACGCAGCGGCTAAATCCCCCAGCAAGCCTGCCAACGCTGTCGATGCACAGACTACAG
>JAABUP010003949.1_pt1 | contig 25294 bp, 36 predicted proteins | sample 5559201 | NCBI WGS metagenome assembly JAABUP01 (sample SAMN10711887, study PRJNA513373) | rock metagenome | isolation source: Antarctica rocks | place: Antarctica
TTGCACCTATTCAGTATGACAACATTTGGCACATGATCGCGCAAGGATATGCCACAGATGCGTCGCAAGCAGTTCATCTGAAAAACAGCCAAAGGGCTAATGTGTCACATGTGTCACATCAGCTTGGCAAATGCACACAGCCTTGGCAGCATGCCAGCATCCGTCCAGGTCTGCATAAGCTGCAGCCAAGCATCTTAGCCATGGCTGAGGGCATGCATTGCTGCCCTGTAACTGCTGCTGTGTGCTGACCACAAGGTCTGAGTACATGGGGCAGCAGATACATACTTGTTTTCAATTGCAGACATGTCAGGCATTACAGATTGCAGGTGCACATCAATCTGTATCTGAGAACAGACGAATGAGCTTTGATTGTTGTGCTTCTGCTGACAGATGATGCATGCCTGTGTTAGACCTAGGTTTATCTTTTCAGCAAGCAGTGGCAGAATCATTGACTGTTCCTTCAGTGCACTAAAGTTGTGCTTTAGTGCACTGAGACTTGCACAAGTGACATGCCAAGTGAGACTTCCATTGTGGAAATGGCTGCCGTTGCAAAGCATGTCACGCTACCCAACCTTTACTGCAGGGGGAGACTTAAGAGTGGATGTGCGTGACACTTAGCAAAGGCATTACAATGCCTATCAAGAATAAAACAAACTACTGATGGATCTTTACCTGAGATTCTGCCATTGGTGGCCCCCCTGCAGTGTATTGCTCAGATGCAATGCAGCATTGTCACTGTGTACGAGGGAGCTACAGAGATACAGGCAGCTATTCAGGACTGTCCTTATCCAACACAAGGGGATGACATGTATTAAATTGAATAATGAATGAATGAAGAGGAGTTGACCTGAGGTGAGCTCGTCCAGCATGCTGCCAAACTCTCCAGGCGGCACCACCCCCTTGTACACCTCCAGAAACTCCGAAGCATTCACGGCATCCAGGCTGAACATCTGCAGGGCTGTAATGACATATGCCTGCACGCACGCACGCACGCACGGCTCATGTCGGCACAATTTCATCCATCAAGTCAACCACTCACTCACACATCTGATCATTCAGCCATCCATGTGTTCACCTGTTCATTCAGTGGTTTGCTAATTCACTCACTGTTCCATTCATTCAAACATGTGATCACTTAATCATTTCTCCCAAGGGTCAGGGTACATACAACCCTGCATAGCTCCCTGTGTAGGGTCCTGCTCTGGCTCATTGTCAGCAGCTGCCACAATGCTTGAGTACAAGAAGCATCTTTGTTTGCATAGTGTAGCATGTTCCTGACAGGAAGTGCTGGGTCATGACTGGACCCTTTTGTGTGTGGGATACACCATTCTTCCCTTTTCTTCCATGTTTGTTCTCTCTTCAATGTTCAGCCTGAACTCCAAAGCAAATCAAACAGGTATGACATAAAGGCGAACAGCAACATGTAAGGAAAATCACACAACGCCCTCAGTAGACACACAGGAGGGCGTTGCTGCTTTGGCATTCCTGTACTGCAGATGCACGACAGTGATACTGCATCTGATATACAGTATGGGAAGGTAGCTATCAGGCAAGGTGACATAGGGCCCTTTGAAACAATCACTGCATTCACGACATTGTGTGCATCCTGGATTTGCTGGTGGGGCTGGACAGTCAATGATGGGTTGTTGTACTGTACTGCAGAGAAGCTACAAGCCAAGACAAGACCTCATACAGGGAGCCACTCAGGACTGCATGTACACGACCCTGGGGGAAACATGTGTTTGATAACAACAACAAGGACAGATAAATCAGGTGCATGCATGTTCAATGAATGCATGAATGCATGAATGCATGCATGAATGAATGAATGAATGAATGAATGAATGAAAGAGTGAGTCGGCCACATGTGCAGTGCAATGTGAGAGATGTGCTGGTGGTGGTAGCATGGAGAGCATTTGAGCTGGGAGCTTGCGCTGGCACAGGCGAAAGGGGCATGTGAAAGGCAAGCCCTGAGTTGAAAGGCAGTTGTGAGCACGAGCGGCCAGGTGAAAGGCAGAGTTACAAAGGAGTTATGGAGAAACAGAAGGCAACAGCTGTCTGACAGCAGGCGACGAATTGTGATGCACATCCTACAAAAGCGCTAGGCACATGCCTCCCATTTAACACGTGCCTTGGGATGATCAAAATGACATGTAGTTGCTCAGCCACATTTGCAGCCAACTGAGTGCTTCTGCTTGTTGACAAAGCGAGCTCTGCAATTTTATATATCAATTGCATGTTGTACGAACTTTTTTGTGGACCTCTGCAACTCATGACAGGCAAGTCCAGTGTGAGCGTGATGCTTTGGCACTTTTAACTTAATTTCATTTTTCCATTTTTTTAATAGAATACCGTACACTGCAATAACACACCGAGACTGAACTCCGTAAGATTTGTATTACAGGTTTTGGTTGAATGTTCTGGCTATTTAGGATTTAGAATATTTAGGCCGTAACCCCTAAATAGGGGAACCTCACCTGCTGGATTTTGGTGATGATCTGTCCAGTCAGGCCAGACTTTACAGCATGAGGCTTCACGAGACACAGGGTAGTGTTGGACCCCAAATCACACTTGCCCACCCCCGGCTGCTGAAAGAAGAAGCCCAACTCGGCGGCAGCAGTCTCAGGTGCGTCTGAGCCGTGGCAGGCATTCTGAGAGCCATCTGTCCCAAACTGAGCTCTGATGGACTGAGGTGCCTCAGCACGAGCCTTGTTTGAGTCTGTGGGGCCGATCAGTGCCCTCCAGTTTGCTATGGCCCCTGTATGCAGAACGAAAACATGTGTGTACTACAATACCATATCACGTAGAATGTGCATACTGCTTCACTTCACAGCTGCACAGCCACTAGTACTGTTACAGCCATTCAAGTCAAGGTGAGCTCTGAGGGACTGAGGCGCCTGGGTGCGAGCCTTGTTAGAGTTAGAGCCAATCAATGCCCTTCACTTAGCCTTTTACTTATTACCCTGGGTATGATAAAAGACAAGTGACCGAAAAAAAGCAACCATTGACATTCTGCTTTTCTGCAGCGTCAAAATTTACTACAAGAAGAGCTGCCTGTGTTAAGCTGTGATGTGACAGACAAAGGCGGTAGCCTGTTACTAGTACAAGGGGCCACTCAGTGCCCCTTCGCTTGGTTGGAGCAAGCTCCTCCTGTGCACAAATGTTGTGGTATCTATCATGATGCACAGAAGGCCAGGGAATGTCCGTAGCATGCATGTCTGCGCCAGCAGTGATACACAAGCTACCAAGGACTTAGCTAAAGCAGGGCCAGCACCCTACAGAGCTGTCGGCACTGTGCATCTGGAACTGGTTGTGACTCACTGTCAACAGTGCCAGGGAGTGCTTCTGACTGAACAATGCACCATCCGTGGTGCTCAGCTCTTCCACACTTTGCTAAAGTGTTGCACCTGGTGGTGCTCTGTACTCTAATGCCGTGTGGCGTGCAAGGATTGCAACTCATAACAGCAAGTTTGAGGCACCTTTAGCCAAAGGGTGCATGGCATGTTAATTCAAAAAAGATCATGAGATTTTAGGACACACTCTGACACAGCCCCATTGTGACCTTGTGTTGTGATCAAGCTGTGAGGCACTTAGAAACATCTTCTGCACCTTGCACAGCTTCCCCAGCGCAGCTTGAATTTTGTACATTCATGCCAGGGGTAACATATGGCCTGAACCAACGTAATCTAGAAATGCTGATTGACCTGTGAAGGCTCAAACAGCCAATTGTGTCCTGACAGACAGACAGACAGGCAGAGCGTACAGATGAACAGACAGATGGACAGCCTAACATGTTCAGACAGACAGACAGACAGACAGTTAGACAGACATACAGACAGACAGACGGACGGACAGACAGACAGACACAGACAGACAGACAGACAGACAGACAGGCATGCAGATAGACAGGCAAATGTAAAAGTCAAGGAGAGGAGCAGAGCGACTTACCATCTCGTACCAGCTCCATAGCAACAATGCGGCCAGCAGACATGAAGTGGGTGAGCCTGTCATAGAAGGGCTTGCCCTGGTGGATGGCATAGAAGTGCTGTGCCTCCCCAAGAGACAGCTTGCACATCTTCATTTTGCTGCAGGGGCAAAGACCCCTCGGTATTAATTATGCTAATTCAACCGCGGGCTCAGCCAGCAGGCATTACGATTATGCAATGCAAGTCAGTCTTGATAAATTCAGGGCTAAGTCTCAGAAGAGTCAACCGTGCAGTGTAGCGTCAAGCTCATGTGCTTTCTGCATGCTGGCAATGCATGAGGTGCACGGTCACACAGCTCTCTATGTGGGTGCAGAAATGTCCATTCTGCTGAATGTCGTTTTGTTGAAGATATGTGTGTTGGACAGCACAGGAATTCAGGCATGTTTGATTTGTTGTCGCGCAAGAGTGACCTGTCTTGTATTTGACAATGATGAGCTCTGCTCAGCATACAGTGATGCTGATGCAAATCTAGCACTGCATAGAATCTAATAGAGCAACTCCCAGCGACATGTAGAATACCAGCAGGCTCGATGACACGGATGTCACGCAATGCCCATGAGAGCAAGCTCACCTCAAAATGAAGCCTGATTGCAGAACGACATCCACAATCTGGCCGAGGTGCTGAACAGCATCAGGTTTGATCATAGCCAGAGTTCTGCAAAGCACGCTCTAAGTAGATATGCCAATAGCATGGTGCACGGACCCACAGTGAGGGCACACAAAGATTGATTGCCATGAAAAATGCTGATGTGACTATCACAACAGGCAGGTGCTTACAGCATGTTTTGCAAGCATTGCTTTTGGGTCCAGTCTGATGCACAGGTGGTTGAGCAGAATGTGGGGATGTTGCGCAAGCTGAACATATTTTGGTTGCTCTCCAGATGCAGACTTGGCAAGCTGTAGCGTCACACCCTGTTACCTTTCTTGTCTGTTACTGAGACACTTTCTGGTGAACTCATCAGCGTAGTCGACAAGCTTCAGCTGCCTGCTGTAGACAGTGACCACAGCCCCAATGTACAGCATATCAGCAGTGATATTGTCATACCGGCAGCGTTTCAGGAATGTCTTGCGGTTCTTGATGTCATACTGCAGGGCATAGACTATTCTGCATGCCCCTGTTGGCAACTTGAACAGGAGCAAGTGCACTTGCTTAGCAGTGATCACTCACCATCTCAAGCTCCTTGGTCTCAGGGAAGTGTAGCAGCTGATACTTCCAGGTGATGCCGGAATTTGCGTCCAACCATTCCACCACAAAGGCATATCGCTCCGCAAACACGCCCACCTGTGCATGGAAAACTATCGAAAATAGGCCTTATTGGTGAGTACTGCCGAGCAATCCTCGCCCAAGAAGCGCGATTGCAAAGCGTACCATCTTTGCTAATGTTTGGCTTTGCTCCCAAGCTGGCAGTAACGGCTTCTTGCTTGTTGTTGAGTGCGGTCAGGTTCCACACTGATCGACTCTGATAGCCGTCTGCTAGACACTTCAGAGTGATGTCCTTTAGCAGACCACGACTATGAGACAACAGGCACGGTCTCTAACATGACTGTAGTCACTTGTGCGTACGACGCTCATGGCGAGCTCGATACAGACAAAGGTTTGACCTGCGAAGTTCTTCAGCAGAGGTCCTCGCGGCATAATACTCCTCGCGCCCCTGTACAAGGGTTGCCCCCAGCTCTAGCTTCGCAGTTGGCAGTGATTCAAGCACGAGTGGTGCAGAATCGTCCAGCAAGCTCTGCATGGCAAGTACGGTACTTTGTTGTATGCAAACACAAGGCACTTGTCAGTCTGTAGAGGACTGCTGCGCATGATCATATACAGTACCAATATCTATGCATCACAGATGTATGCAGACAAACAATGCTCTCTGAAGTGGCATAGCATCACATACACGAGCACCAAATCAAGACACACAAGCAACCAGACACTCAGTTCTTGTGCTTCCAGCTACCAGCAAACATGTGCTTCACATACACTTGACTATACACCGCCGTAGAAATTTTTGGAGACGCAAGAGCAAATTTGGGGAAAACACCGACGTCACCAACAATCTCAGCATGATGACCAGTAGCAACATCCAAAGAGTACTCGTCAAACAGGGCCAAATAATGCTCTACTGCCCTAGACAATGCTCCAGGGCCTGTCTTGTACACAATGTGATCACGGCCGCGGCGTTGAGCTTCGAGACTACTTTCATCCCGATTTGCCACAGCATAGAAGTCCAAAATGACATCAATGACATGTTCAAACAATAAATGTCCAGGCGCGCTCGCCATAGCCCAGTTTGTGTACTGCACTGGACGGCAAAAGCCAAGGTGATTCCTATCACTGCCTGGATTTATGCTTTCAATGCCAATGATGGCCTTTGCTCGATGAAGGAAGGCATCATCCCAGGCAGTGAATGGCTTCAGGCAGTTGATGTCGCTGTCTATGTAGTAGCCTCCCTGTGACCACAGCACCAGATACCTCCAGAAGTCTGATCGTTCTACACCTTGCAGCTGGTTGAAGATCGGCAGCAGGGTCGGCGCCTTCTGTTCCACAAACTTTTGGATGTCAGTGTCATCCATGATGTGGAATGTAAAGCCTGGATTAAGCTGCTTGCAGTTTGCTATACTCTGGCTGACAATGAAATCCCGTTGTATCACGGAAACATATACATGCTGGGGAATCTTCTGACTGCTGTCGCTTATTTGAGTGCTTATGTTGAGCTCTGTGTTTCTGGCCCAAGGCTCATTATGTACATGACCAGCAAGCTGAGCTCTCAAAGTGCTGGTCATTGGCATTGGGGGTTGGTCTGCTCTGCTTGCAATCTTGGCAGATATGTCAGTTGCAATAGCAAGGTTTCTTCTCAATTGCAACACACTCAGAGGGACAATAGCATGCTGAGAGCCTGCTAGGTACAGCGTCAATATGATTGCTAGCACCAGCAGCATGCCACAGCACGCCAAGCATCGCTTCTGCTCGCTGCTTGACATTAGGATTGGCTGGCATCCCAGGCTGCACCCTGTCGCCTGACTATCACTGTTTCTATGAGCAGCTGGTGACAGACGGAGTTCCGAGTCATCTTCTAGATACACACAGAGTGACCTGAATCACAGTGAAAAGGCAAAGACTCACTTTCTTAACAATACAAAGCGCAGCAGCACAGCTCGTAAGCAAAGCAACGTGTTAGCTTATAGGCTGTGGCCATGAAATAATATTTGCAATGTAGGCATTCTGCTCCACACAATGGAAGCCGTGCTTGGTGCGAGTTGCACTGCTCAGGGTGATATCATGACTGTATGCATGCAAGCACCTGACAGCTATATGATTGGTTCAAACCACAGACCCCCTGGTCATGCACAAGGTCGTGCCATCAGTGGCATCTCGAACCGTTCGTTCAACCTGCAAAGATTTTGCTGCACACACAGGACAGCATCGCTCGTCGGAGTGAAGTCAGCAGCTGCATGCAGTCAGTTGCTTGTACGGCGTACGCGTACTTAGTAAGTGCTAGCATGACTTGGTCCCCTTGTTGAATTGCGTTGTGGTCGCGCTCGTCACAACTGACAAAAGATTACTCCATGTTTATGTCGGCAAAGGATGTGACACTGTAAAGCATTCCGGAAATTGTTTGCACTCGCATGCAGGCTGCGCGCAGGCTGTGTGATCAAGTCAACGATAACCGTGCAGGACGCCAGGCGGGGCTGTGCTTCGTTGCTGTTGTCGGTCTGCTGTTGTTTGTTGGTGTCCTGCGATTTCATGGTGACGCTGCTGGTCACAGCGGTGCACAGCCGCAACGCAAGATTTTGGACACAAAAAAAAGCTTTTGCTCTGGACCAGCAACAGAACCCATAAAACGACAAGACTCCTGGTGGGAGCCATTCTCGCAAAAACTGGCGGCTGAAGTAGCTGCATCGGATGCGCATCAGGTGACTGTGATTTTTAAGCGAGTCGATCAGCCACTTTGTCCTTGGAGTGGACTTGTGATCTCTGTTTTGCTTTCAGGGCTCTAGCTTGGTCTTCTATGGTGACAGTATAACAGAAACTTGGCGGGGCACTGATGGGGGACACCCTTGTTCCAGGTGTGCAGGCGTGCCTGAAGTGTTCCAAGAATACTTTGGTAGCCAATACTCAACAGCTGTACTAGCAGTAGGGGGTGAGGTGCACACTCTTGCCATTGATAGCAGGTCGTGCAAGCAGACAACTTTGCCTCATCAGAAATTGATGGTCTCATGTGCTATTGCCGTGGCTGCACTCTGGCAGAAACAGCTAACAGCAGTAACATTCTGGCACAAACTCAGAGCAACACCAATTTGCACAGAATGAAAGAAGCAATCTGACTCTCAGCATGCTGTGGGCACTTCACACCCTGTCTTGCTGGTACTTGAGACCCTCTTTGCTGGTTTGGGTAAGAAGGGAGCCACACCCACTCTTTGTGTACCACTGCGCTCATCAGTCAGTGCCTCATGACCTTGCAGATGCGTGAAACATGCAGTCAGTCTTTCTTTAGCACTATGCTAATAGTCTCCTCTCTTGCACGTGTAGGTGACCAGACAATGCACCAGCTGTGGAGGATGCAGCATGGGCAAATCTTCCAGAAGCAGCAGCCACACATCGCCATTGTCATGATAGGCACCAATGATCTGGGTGCTGCAAGCTGCTTAGGTAAAGGGGAAGCCCCTATTCTGCAAGCAGCTGCAGGCACTGCTGACAGGTGCAGTTGCATACAACTGCATGCAAGGATGGACAATTTCCAACTCTTTTGAGACTGGACACTCAGCTGCTTGACAAACATAGCAGCTGCTGCTGAGGGCTGTGCTGCTGTTGTGACTGCAAGTAATCAATCAATTTGCACGTCTCGTTTCTGAGAGTCAACAAGGGGTCCAGCAGACAATACCTGCAATGTCTACGAACCTTGGATGAGGCAACTCATTCAATGTTGTTCCGGTCCATTTAGAGTAGCTCACCAAGGCACATGCAAGCTCCGAGTTAGAACATCTGAAGCAGACTGTAGCACAGTGGCGTATCCTTGTTCACTTACTAAACATCAGTGACTAAGTTTGATATTTTTTGATAATCAACCAAAAGTTGCAGTAATGTTGCAATTTATTTAAATAATTGTAGGCCGTGCTCTGCAGGGTCAGAGAAGTGATTGACTTCCTACATCAGCACAATCCACTGACCCATGTGCTCATCCTGGGGCTTCTGCCGAGGGGCTCCAGCCCTGGAGACCGGTTCAAGCTGCCCAGCGATTACAGCCGAGGGATTGCTGCTGTGAATGACCAACTAGAGCGATATGCCTTTGGCAACAAGCAGCTGCACTTTGCAGATTGCGCACTACCTTTCACTGCTGGAGGCAAGGTGACGCAAAAAGTTGCCACATGTATGTTTGACAGTTATTAAGTGCCTGCCTGCCTGCTGCAACGCAATTCCCCATTCATTCATCAAATATGTGTCTTCCCCTTGGGCCAGGTAGGTACAGTCCTGAGTAGCTCCTAAATGAATGCAACACACGGCTTGCAGCAATCCATGGTCAACAACATGCAAACAAATGCAACGGGACTCTAGGTGCTTTGTCATGGCTGGCACTGCTGTTGTCGCATGAGACGTGTATCTATATCTAGATCTGTATATCTATGTGTACATTTGTTTATCTATGTCTCCATGTGTAACCAAGCAGCTGCAGCTGCAGCAATTGCGAGTCATGCTCACCTGCATGCCATTGGCAAACACGGCAAACACGGCACATGCAAACACACAAACTGTATAATGTGCTACTTGGAATGGCAATCAGGCTGTTGCTGCATGTGGATCATGCTGGCTGCACCTGATCTGTTCTGCATGAGTGCTGGTGGTTCTGTTGGTGTTATGATGGCCTAAAGCGCCTGGCTGATATCATCCTGTTATATTTGATGGCATTGGTTTTTCCCTTCTGATGGCATGACAAAGCATGTTGAGTAATCCATGAGGCTCAGTCTGATGTCCTGGGGACCATTGGCTGTCAGATACACCACCTCTCTCCTCTCCTTCTCTTTTCACCGCCAGAGTTGCCTCCAAGTTCTGGTTTGCTGACAGGACTCACGTGTCTTGTGCTGTGCAGCTGTCACAAGACCTAATGCCAGATGCGCTCCACCCCAACGCAGCTGGAATGCGTTCATTGGCAGAGTGCATACTGCCCTTTCTGAAGCTGTATGCGCCGGTAAAGAAGCAAGCAGGGCTGCCTGAAATGCCCCATTGATGACAGCATCAAGTTGCAAGCTTTGCTGACTGGTGTATCACTGGTCTGTTTTGGAGTAAAGCTGTATGCTTGTGCCCTGTGCCAGGACGCCAAAGGCCATATGTTTGACTGCCAGGAGACTTGCTTTCATAACACATTACAAGTGGCTCTGTTATCCAAATCTATGCCTTCTCCTGCTTTATAATAAATGACGACAGGGGGGTGCTTTGCAGCACATCTTGACGACTGGTGCATGTGGCATTCCCAGATTTCTCTGTTAGTACCGACATGTCCTGTGCTTGAGTCTGTGTACGCGATCTTTCTTCAGCAGTGTGCTCGATGAAGCAAGCATTGTAACGAATTCTCGATCATTTCCATGGGCACGGCGTGACCACTGGCACATTGCCTAACAGTCAGGTTGTTTACAATCACTTTGTCAGCAGCAAGGGACACGCATCACACCAGCTGTCTGTGTGCTACTTTAGTCATAAGGATATTGATTGTGACAGCCAACTTGTCGTTCGGGATTTCAAGATTTGAACAGGCCTTCATTTTGAAACCGCCACTGCTCGGCAGGCTTGCGATGCCTCTGCACGGACATTGCTGATTACGCATGTAGCACTGAAGATTATGCTAGTTGTTTCAGCAATCGAAAACTGAACTGCGGCAGAACAATGGCACCAGTATGCACACCACTGACACATTACAGGGCGAAACTTAACTACACATGATCACCAGCACTACTCACGGAACACATTGTGAAAATTCTGTTCCAGCCATGGATGATTGTCATTCTTCTGCTTCTCTTACATCTGCCACATCTTTCCCCTTCAGCACTTTTTGCAAGGCTATATTGCAAATGATAGCAAACCAGTATATGTGCAGAACCACCAGCATCAGAAGCAGTCCATTGAACAGCATGTACATGTCAGGCTTGAAGCCCAGTACATGCTCCACCTCAAAACTGCAGCACAGTGCTCAGCTTCAGCTAACAACAAAGGCCATTAGCCTGGTGAGCTGTTAGATCTGCCAAAAGCCCCAAGCAGCTTGACCACTGGTCACAAGCAGCCTGCCAATATGCGTAACATGCACCAAAGCAAGCCCCGCAGCAGTCAGGCCTTGGTTGAACAGCCCCCAACATCTGGAATCAAATGCGCCAGCAGCAGCAACCAGACATTTAAAGACCCATATGGCAAAGAGATAATGCAGCATGTAACACTGCAGCATTGGCCACCCACCTCGTGCTCCAGACAATCCAGAATGGAAAATATACCAAGCGAGTCATAAACCATGATGCCATGAAGACTGCAAACATGACTGTGGACGTTTGCTCCCATTCTGCATAATTCAGCATCTTGGTAACTTCTAGGATGATGTCACTGGGGTCGTGAAGAATCATGATCATTGACCCAACCCTCAGAAACCTGCATCACATGCCCTGCTGTCTTTATGAGTATGACTGCATCTTCATCAGGTCCAAATATGATCAGTAGCAGAACAGCAATCAGGCTCTATGCTGCGTCGTGAGCTCCACTGCTACACTTCCGGACGTGAATGCTGCACTGTTCTAGTACACTTGCAATTCAAGGCCATCAGAGAGACAGAAAGGTGCAATACCCTGCCACAGCAAGTGTCTGCTTCACAACAGCACTATGGACGCTGCCTCAGTAGGTCATGTACCACATCAACATGAGAACCCTTGCTGTGTGCACATAGTTCACAAACAGGCAGCATTCACACTTGTTGCTTGTGATCAGTCATGTGCATAGCTTACCCTGAGTAGTATGACAGGGCCACAAGGCACACAGTGGCCACATGATGCAACAGCATCGCCCAGAAGTCACTGCGATGGGTGTCCCAGAAGACCAACATCAGCAGGCCAGATGCATACGAGGCAAAGTAGGCTTTATACAGGAACAGCAGCTTCTGCCTGCAAAAAAGGTTTTGCATTCGTCTTGCACATAATTATACTTTCAACATCTGATCATCATTTTATAAATGTACTCTCCATGTTGTAATTTGAGATGCAAACAGCTGCCATGATGCTGTGCAAGCATCAGGCTACAGTGCAGGCGTTTTCAAGGCGCGAAGGTGTGCTTTGCCCTACAAAACAGGAGATTGTAGGCGTCCATTCAGGGCTGTAGACAGGAAGTGCAAATGATGTTCTGTCATATAGCCTATCGAGACAATAACACCAAGCTTGAGGGCTAGAAAGAGTCATGCCAGTGGATGGAAGAGGAGAGTATGTGGAAAGCAATGCTGTGAGGCAATTGCGTCCTTTGCAGGCAGCGCCAAAAGGCAGTACTGGAAGGGAATGCAGGCTAGCTTACGAGAAGCGTTGGTGTGGCCAGTCTCTCCAGAAGAAGCTTGTGTCTGTAAGCCAGGGCTCATCATACACGGCATAGATCCCAATAAAAAATGTTGTGCCATACACCAACCCCTGGAGAGTTGATTGATCCGTGAAAAGTGTGAGCTTTCCCTGACAAGAGCTTGTTCACAGGTCAAATTGATATGAACCCCAAGTCAAAATAAAATCATTAGCAGACGCTGTTGGTGTTATGGCAAGCAGGCACGGACGTACCTTCCATAGTGATTCACAAAACTTGGACTCCAACTGTTGGCGATTTGTTAGTTTCTGCCCTGGATGCACTGGGACTGGTGCCAAGCACCTCTTTGCAAAGCGCTGTAGAGTCAAATGAGACCATTTCAGGCACAAAACAAAAGCAGTAGGCATCAAGGAGATGTAAGACTACACAATGTCGGTCGTTAAGGTGCTGCTCTGCAAAATAAATAGTGCAGAATTCAGACCAAAGAAAGCACCAACCTTCAACACAGCTCTTTGTAGTGACAGCCGAGCCAGTGGCAAGAACAGAGCAAGACCTGCGCATCACTGTAGCATCCTCTGGTAAGCTTAAGCACATATGTGTGAGTGGCAATTATGCAGGGCTCAACACATACCAAGCCAGCTAGCATACTGGTAGACTGCCGTTCCTTTTTGAGCCTCAACCCACGGATTGAAAGGATCAGCCCTTCCAGAAGGAGTGGGCATGAACAGCAAGGCTAGCAACCAGTGTTATAGGCAACCGCAAGCAGACAGAGAGCGGAAGACAGGCTTTAATCCCAGCTGCTGTAGACTTGGCGTAGTAGCAGGAGTCGTGCCCTCGACCTATCCACAAACAAGTCACGCAAGCAGCTGTGGCAGACAACGTGCAGTCGAAAATGTGAGTGGCTTTGGTGCGGGGCTTCAGATGTTCGACTCAGAATGCAGGCGCATGTTCAGGAATTGGATAGACGTATTTGAACACAAGAATTGGCTTCAGCTGTCATGACTCAATGCTTGACCTGAACGCACTGTCAGACGCACTGGAAGTGGAAAGTTACCTGTGTGGGACTGGTGTGATGGCTATTTGCGCACACCTGGAGTGCATTTGTGGCGCCTTCGGTTGCCGTATGTTCTTACCGCAGAGCAGGATCTACAAGTTGTTTTGAAGGCTGTGAGGCTTATGGACGAGCTCGGTATACTTTCCCCTACTTCGCGAGAGCGCTCGCTGGATGAGTTGCCGCGCAAGGAGCTGCAGCAGCTGGCTAAGGAGGCAGGAGTGAAGGTAACATCTGACTCCTGCCACCTTCTCTGACTTGCTTACCTGCAGTCCAACAACCTTGTTCATGATACTGAAGGAGCTGCCGTGTTTAGGGGAACATAAAGAGCAAGGACATCGTGCAGAGCTTACTGAGATGTCTGGAAGGAGAGGCTGCTGTCCCTGGTACAGTCAAGAAGGCCCGACCAGCCACATCTGCACGAGCCCTTGCTCGTGCTGACACAAATGACAGCGTTGGTGGTGACTCTTCTGACTCCACTGGCAACAGAAGCTTGCATGCCACCCTGGACGAAGCACTTGCTCTTACAAGCAACAGCCAGCAGCTGACAGCGCCTGGTTGTCTGTCGGCCAAAAGTGAAGATGCCAACCAGCCAGATGTCACTGCAGAGAGCTTGCTTGAGCAAGAAGCCCCAGCAGAGGCAGCCCTGCATGCAGCACAGACTGCAGATGGCTCAGGTGCTTCAGCTGCAGCAAGCCTTGGAAGTGGCAAAGACACCCACTCACCTGTGTCAGGCCTTCCTTCAGTACAGCGTCAGGCTGTCCAATCAGAAGTTGCTGAGGCCACTGCCAACATTGCATTTGCAGCTGAGACTGCACAGCCACTACAGCAAGAGTGTGCACTTGACAACGCTGCTGCTGCTGCTGCTGCTGTTGCTGACTCAGACTATGTCAGCAACCCCCTGTATGAGGAGCCTGACCCCCTCAGGCCCATCCCCATTGCTGCTGCTGATCCTGCCCTTCCACATGAAATAGCAAAGGGAGAGAGTAATGGTTCTGCTCTTCAGCTTGAGGCATCAAGCGCTGGTGAGATTTGTGCCCCAAAGCGCACCAAGGCAATGAGGCTGCATGCCGGATGTCCTTTTGGAGTTGTACCTTTACGTTTGAAGCACCTGCTATGTCACTGTCTCATGTGTCTGTCACTGAAATCGTTTTTCCAGAGTAGTGGTGCTAAGCGTAAACGGCTGCCATTGCTTATCAACTCTTAGGCTGTGATGTACATTGCAGCACATACATATTGACACCTCAGAATAAGCTCATCCTTAAATAGCCCCATGTGATGGCTCAAGTGCTTCACATGGCACAGTTTACACAGTCAGATTGTCAGCTGTACAACGTCCCGCTTACCATAATTCTGCCTGACTTCAAAACTTGTACCCCCACTAGGCTTGGCTCGTAAGCTGTCCTGCAAAGGGGTCTGATGTGCCTCCAACCATATTGCAGCTGGCGCCCCCAGTTCATTCTGCTGCTCAAAGCGTCGCTGTTGTTGCTTTGCTTGCTGCACCAGCACAAGACACATGCATGTTGTGCTGCAAGTTCAACAGTTTCTCACAAAGCTTTTCTGTTTCCTCTGCAGGTGGCATGCGGGAAACTCAAAGCAAACAGGACGCTGGATGGCTGGAGCCAGCTGAAGCTTCTGCTGAACAGATTCCAGAAAAGATGGAGCATGATCTTGCACATCTAACAGAGGTGTCTGATATCGGCCTCACAGCAGCTGCCGCAGCAGGTGCACAGCCTAAGGATGATCAACCAGATCCCATGGATCAAGATACCACCATGCTGCCAGCCAATGAGGGCACATATGGCACGATGCAGGTTTCACATCCTGATCCAGAATCCCAGCCCACAGGCCCACAGCCTGTCCACGCCTTCAGAGCGCCTCAGGCCAAAGAAGAGCAGCGCAGGCGGGAGGCGACCCCTGAGGAGCTCGCCAATTTAGGCAAGGCAGTTGACATGGTGCAGGCCAGAAGCTGCCAGCTGTCGCCGTCTCTGCTGACCGTGAGTCAGAACCCAGATGGGTTGGACTCGCCTGCTCGAGACGCTTTTGAGCGAGGTGAGACAGCTTTCCTGACTCAGACTAAGCCTTGACACTGCACAAACCATACGCACACCTGAAGCCCTGTTTGCATTCAAGACAACCCTTTTGTCCTGTGGAACGTCAGCAACTGAGGTGTTTGCCCGCAAGACAATGATGTATGCTACATTTATGACTTGTATCATGGGTTGCTGTCGCCCTTGACTGCAGTACCAGCTCATCAGTTTCTGTCAAGAAGCAGTGGCCACAGCCATGACACAGATCTGGCTTTGCAGATTAACAGATGCTATAATTAAATGTGGTGGTCTATGACCAAATTGGGACAAGGTCAATGTCCATGGTTGCCAGCATTATGCATATACTACTTTAAAGCAGAGGCACCAACCTGCCTCCTCAGCAGCAGTTCATGTGTGTTACAGTGTAAGACTGTGGCTGTGACGGTGTTACAGGGCGTAAGAGTGGAATCTGGCAAGGGTCAACAGAAGTGGAGCTGCGCCAGTTGGAGCGCCAGTGGGATGACTATAAGGTGACTCATCACGATCACATACGCCTGATCCATACTCCAGCAGATGAGCATAGTGCTGTCCACAGATGCTTGTTTGAGTACCCATCACTCAACCCTAAACCCACCCATCACCAAACCCTAAACCTACCCATCACTAAACCCAAAACCTACCCATCACCAGCCCCCTAAACCCTGAGCAGCCTACTCTGCTCTTGCTGTGTTCCTTTGTGTCTTCAGGCATATCACCAGTTGGCCTTTATTTGCGATCGTGTGTCTCTGCAACATTTGGTGACTTGCCACCCACACCAAACTGTTGACACGTGACAACCACTGTGCAGCTCAGTACGATGATACCTTGTCATGAACAGTTTGCCTGTTGCTGCTGCTTATATCTGCTGTTCTCCTCTGGTAACCTCAACCCTGTTTCTGTAAGGATTCCAGTGAAGAACCTTGTAGTGGTCAGAGTGTGTGGCATATTGCAATCCATAGGACATGTGTAGGTCCAGTCAGCTCCCTGACTTGCCACCTGTTCCTTGCCTGCTGCACTCTCAGTGGACACCTTCGATATGCCGGCCTGCTGATAACTGCTCTCAGTGGACACCTTCATTGTTCTTGCAATCATCCCCCTTTGCATGAACTAGTTGTCTTCCCCTAGGGTCAGCTATGTACAGTCCCGAGCAGCTCCCTGCATGAGATCCTGCTTGGACAGTCAGTGCACCAACAATCATGTGTTTTGATGTGTTGTAATGAGAGCAAGCCTGTTGACAGTTGCTCTTCCTGCAGTCTGTGGCAACCAGAGGGTGGGACATCCCCAACCTGCAGGATGTGCAGGCCAAGTCAGACGCACTGGAAGCCTCTGGCTTTGCCACAGTGCACTCTCCACTCATCAGCAAAGCCATCCAAGATGCCATGGCCAAACAGGCAACGCCCCCTAATGCATGCTGACCCCTCCCCCTAATGCAAGCTGACCCCTCCCCCTGATGCATGCTGTGCAATCCATGTATGCCACTCAGTGAGTGGGTGCATGCAAGTGTGTGTGAGTGGGTCAGTAGGTGGGTGTGTGCATGTATGTGACAGTAGTTGGGTATGTGCAAGTGCGCAATGTATATGTATGCGAGCCACATGGTCATGCAAAACTCAGCGCACATTATGTCACATGAGGTGAAATTGCCTGGTGCTCATCGACAACATAGTATCACTGCCTTTCTTGCAGTTGATTGCCCACAACATCAACTGCTTAGTACACTCCAAGACCAAATAAGAGCCTATCAGTCACACCAGTCTTCAGGAGCGTAGTGCTATGCAAACTGTAGCATGCTGTTGTGTCTTTTGCATCCAAGATGCGACAGCTAGATACAGTGACACAGCTAAAAAAAGCAAGAACCAGATGGAAAGGCATCGTCGAAAGGGAAAGGAAGGAAGGGAGAGGAAAGCAAGAAGGGAACAGAAAGGAAAGGAAAAGCAAAAGTAGTACCACGGGCGAAAATCAGCTAAAGCATGTAGTGTGCATGCAGGGCGCCACAGGAGGCAAGCGGAAGGCGCGTAGTGAAGAAGAAGGAGGTGAGGAAGGGGCAGCAGCAGGCAAGCCAGCAGGGCAGTCAAGGAAAGTGGTCAAGCCAGCGCAGGGTCACACCCCCTCCCGCAAAGGGGGGGCCCTTGTCTCAACCCTCAGGGGTCAGAGCCCTGCTGCCAAGGGCCCCGGGCCCTCTAGCAGCACCCCCCTGAGGCACCTCAACGGGGCCAGGGGTGTGCAAGGGGGTCTGTCCAGGTTGGCGCATAGCACCCATGCAGCTGATGTTGAGAATGCAGCCAGAGCTTCCAATGGCACTCCTGCAGCTCAGGTATGCTTCATCCTCACAGCAACCGCCCTCAAAATGTGTCCCAACAAGTAGTTTCTGGGCAGTCTCCTTGATGGGAGTAGGCAGAGTGGTTTTGCTTCTCTCCCACATTCCAGGTCAGGCACATGTCATCTGCTTTCGCTGGCAAGCCCAGACCAACTTCAACAAGCTCTATGGCTGTCAAAACCACGTTTTTGCCCTTATGTTGGACAACAGGATGCCAAGAGATGTTGGCGGCAAGCTACAAGCTTGATCTGCAGTGCAAATTGTTGTCGGACTGCATGTTGCTCACTGGCTGCCATATGTGCTTTTGTTCAGGTGTCACTCCGATTTGTCTGTTTTCGGTTTCTTGCCGGTCACATTGGCTAGCAATAGCTTGTGCTTGATGTACTGTGGGGAGTCGTTGATATTCACAATAGAGATGACAACAACAACAACAACAACAACAACAACAACAACAACAACAACAACAACAACAACAACAACAACAACAACAACAACAACAACAACAACAACAACAACAACAACAACAACAACAACACCAACCACAACAACAACAACAACAACAACAACAACGACGTTAGTAATAATGATAATGGTGACATGGTCCAGCAAGTGCTAGGTGTGTGTGGCACATGTCTTGTCTTGCCAGGCTGGCTTGTTCTGGGCGTCACAGTAGGGACATGTGGAGTCATCAGCCTGTGTTTTGCACACAGGACTGAGTACAAAAGTATGCATGGACTGTACTTGACTCACCCTCCAGGCTGGCACTTCTCTGAAAATTTACTTGTTTCATAGGATAAAGTGGAGGGATCAGAGGGTGGGGGTGGGGCAAGTCCCTTCTGTGCTGGCGCTACCCAGAAGGAGAGCATTGCAGGTTGGCCCTATCGGAATATCAACTGCTGCAGAGTAACAACCTTGATGCAACCATGCATGCCAGTACATTTGCCCTACAGCTGCCTTGGCTGCCCACGCTTGCTGTGACTTAAGTGGGCACTGCGCAGGTATATCAGCAGGTTCAGAAAGTTGCTTGCTGTTGTGCAAGCTAATTAAATGTAATCAAGTATACTTGTGGCTATCCTGAAAGATTGTGAATGCTGCAAAAATGTAGCACAAGGCACCATATGTTATGACAAGGGAGATCTGGGCAGTGCATTTTGCAGACAGCTTTGCCAGCAAGTGGTGGTCTGTACAGCTGACATGCAGTCAGACCGACAAAGACAGTGGCCATGAGTGCTCTCAGGGTTTGCATGCTGCACCATGTGCCAATGATCAGTACATGAAGCTATTGGGCATACCTGACCCCTGAGGGGAAATGTGTCTGAATGGATGAATGAATGAACGCATGAATGAAGGAATGAATGAATGAGCAATCGTCCTACATTGTGCAGGTGTCAAGGCTACCAAAGTGACTGGGATTCCGAAACCTCGACCAGCCATCGATAGAGCCAAGAAAGCAGAGGCAACCTTTGCAGCACGTCGTGCAGCTGCCCTGGCTAAGGTCAAGAAGTAGCAGGACATTTAGACATTTGTGCTGATCACCCACTGACTGCCCAAGACATTGTCAATAGACCGTATCTGAAACAGACATAGTAGTAACCTGGGCTTGGGCATTGGGCTGGTTAAACACCGTGATGGCATGACCTGGGTCAGCCCATATTGTGCTTGAACGCAACGTGGTGTTGGTCAGTGTTCTGGATCACAGACGTAGCATGAAGTAAGTGTAACCGCCAAGATACCGGTCATGCATTTCATCATGATCGACCATTGAAGGCATGGTGCGATGCAAGCATGCTTGCAAGCAGTCAGGTGATGCAGCACATAAATAAGCATGATGCATTGCTGGATTCTGTTACAAATGTGCCATTCTACGATCTGCAAGGGCACTTCCAAAGTAGGCTGGGCAGCGGTTCTCAACGTGTAGGGACAAGAACAAATCAGGGATTGCATGCAGAGCATGATTGCAAAATAACGTATGATTCATTTGAACCAAGGCATTCAGTAGCAGCAAAAACTGATGAGGAAATGCACCATCTGTGGCAGCGAAGAGTGATCTGACACAGCAGCGAATTCACACAGAAAGTTGCTTTGGGGGATGATCAACATGCACAGGAAAAGAATCAGGCAAAAGCTGAATACAGTTACGACCAGATTTTCTAAAACCAAAGTTGACCTTTGTTTTTCTCACATCAAACAGTCGTGGTAATCCAGGGTAAGGACATTCGTCAAGCCATCTATCAGAGCAGTGATGCCGGCCACAAAGTTGGTGTCTTTGCGCCCATCTGACGGAAAGGTGTGTGCAAAGTCAACCAGTTTGATGGTCACCCTTGCCTCTTCTGCTGTTTCTGCATCCCCTTCGTAGATGATCAGAACAGATGAAGAGTAGAAGAAGAACTCTCGCTGAGTCTGAAACCACTGTTCCAGCTGCTGCAGCTGTGCGATGGAGCCTGATCTGCCCCCAAAGATGTCAATGGGTCGCAGGCCGGCCTCATTGTTTGCGAAGCGGATGAGGGCTTTGTTGACTGCGTCTTGCGGCAGCTGCTTGCACCATCGCTTAGAGGCTCTCCAATAACCTCTTTGGCATGCTCTGTACACCTGCATGGCCACAACCAAGCTGAGGAGAAGAACAGTCTGGGTTGGCTGACACACTTTGGACAGATCTGCTCCAACATCCATAGCGTACCCACAAGGGCTCAGATGTCTCCTGCAGGACCCAATTGCATTAGTCAAAGGGTCACATACGTTGACAAAACAGTAACAGAATTACTACCCTATTGCTGCAACCAATGTCAATGAGTCCTCGTGGTGCATGTGTGCAATCAATGTGTTGACTAAGCAACAGTAGATGCAGCATGACTGAAACGCTGCATATAGTAGTCATTCTGCTGCATACAGTAGTCATTCTGCTGCATACAGTAGTCATTCTGCTGCCGGGCACCTACTGTCGCCATTGTGACGCTCATTATTGCTGCAGATATTGATTGAGGCAGACGTTGATGTCTTCAGCGGATGTTTGCCAGCAGGATGTATACGAGCTGAGAAGACACATACACAGAGAAGCTGCTGTGGAACTGTCTGCCTCTCATTCAATTCAAGACCCAGCTGTCACACGGCAGGCACGACATGCTAAACAGTCACACTGCAAATCCCCTTCATTTGCAGCACAGACAAAAGGCGGGCCATGCACAGAGAGCAACAGCACAGCAGCACAGCAAACAGGCTGATCACCACCGAAGGGTGTGCTTATATCTGATTTATCGTCACAAAAGCTTTCCATGCTTTTCTTCCCAAAGTTTGCATGGCTAAGTGTACATTGAAGCCTCGACAGAGTGTACTCATTACCCAATAAACTCTTGGGCAATGCAACCAGTGACAAGCAACATACAGGCTGATCTGCTGCCCAACAAAAAGTGTACAAGCAGCTGCACCTGCATGCCACAGATCTTGAAGCCCAAAGCTGCCTGAGTGGTGCTGGCATCCTTGGCTTTGCACTTGTCAATGTACCGCTGGTCTGCGGTTGGGTACCAGGTACGGAAGCCCAACTTGATGTCTATTATGCTTGGGTGCCGATATCGTTTGGCCACATCTTCCAGCTCTAGAAGTGTGACTTTGTCCATCTCCACGACGCCGACTGCAGCAGTCAGTCAAAGAATGTCATACACCTGATGGCTGGGGCCAAATGATGTGAAAGTCAGGTCATGCAGAGACCCTAACAGAGTGCATGATAATGTCTGATGATGGTGACTTAGCATGCAAAGCCATGAGATGTATTGAAATAAGTGTGCATAAGTCTCTAGCCCACACTGCAGCAAACAGAAGATCAGAGTACACCCAGATGTAGCCGGCAGAAGGGAGAAAGCAGATTGAGCCTGAGCCACGTCATCATGCAGCGAATCCTTTGCATATGCAAGCGAATGCCTTTGCTGTGTAGCAAAGCTATTTGCTCCAGTATTGCTGCAACGCCCAGCTATGTCGGCCCATGATGATCAAAACAGAACTCAACCACTACATGTCTCAAAAATACACCATGGGAACTGAACAGAGCAACAATGCAACATGCGTAAAAAAAGTACTCACAAAATCTGGGCACTGTTGCCAGCATGGCTGCATTTCTGACAGAGAATGGGAGCTTTGTTTGGGCGTCTGACTCATCATCTGATCTGCCGCTGACAGAGGCTTGGTCATCTTCATCAGAGACATCTTCTGATACAGAGGCCTGCGCAGCTAGTCTCAAGCGAGCAGCCTTCTCAGTTCGCAGCTCGGACCGCACTCTCTCATAGAACTCTCGTTCCCGTCTGCCTCTTGGACCATTCTGCAACATTTACATATGTTGAGGTTGACAAGTGGGACTGATATGACGTGAGCACACAAACTGAGTGCTGTGGAAATTGCAGCACAGGGGAGTTTCCCACCTCGTCACAGGCTGAAGAGCTGAAAAGCAGAACAGAGTGGAATGCTGCATAGCAGCATTCTTAACACTAGCAAGCCTGGTTTTACTGATGTACATGAAGCTTCCAAGCTCAGCAAGTTCTCAGATGCAATGCATGTAGACTTTGTCTCACCTGAACTGGTTTGTAAAAGTGACCTTTCTCGTCAACAAGCGACCCTGCTTTGCCCTCTGCACAGAGCAGTGGATGTCAGTACGGCAAACCTGGGACGATGCCACATAAATGATACACTGGCTTACCTTCAAACAGGTGTCCTGCGACCTGCAGGGCACATGCATGAAACAAAGTTTAGAGATTTGGAACGGCAAACACATCAAGGCTAGCATGAGACGAAGGGTTGCAGGCAGATTGATACCTGGTGCTTGCAAGGTTGGAGGTGAAGCTCGGTTGGGGTTGAAACCGGCAAAGTTGTGGTCATCTGCCTGTAATTGAAGCTGTTATGCTCCAACAATGCCTCTCTCCACAACGTGCTCATATGGGGTGGGCCCAGCCACAACAACAATGATGCAGGACCGCGCTATTCGCGTCCGCGATACCACACGCCGCTGATTGTGTCGGACACTCCGCGAAGGTTAACTTGAGCACTGCTTCCTCGCAAAATTACAGTGGCTTCAAGCACTTGCAAACGCGGCTAGAGGGGGCGCAGCGAGGTGGCGATCAAGCTGTCTTACTGAGTCAAGTTGCTGCCTACGTGGTGTTTGCTGTTGATGCCTCAGGCAAGGTATACTTCAAGGCACTGTGAACGAAGACGCTTGGGTGAAATGCTCTTTGCCAGAAACACTTAAAGTACTGCTTACTAGGACTGACGGTTTCTGTAAATCTGGAGGCTACGCACCGTAACAGAACCTACCGTAGCAGTTGCCATGAAACCGAGGGTATTGCAGATCGAGACAACACCAAACACCAAGACTGACTGACGACATTTGAGTAGGTCAGTGTGTGCTGATCTGCGCTTGCCAGAGTTTGGTGGCAGGCCAGGCGGCTGCCGGACAACACTTGCGCCTGCGATTGCCACGCTCAACTTTCAATGCTTCGATAAAGCAAGCTACCGCATACGTCGCCTTTTATTCCGTTGTTCTGGCTTCTGGTAGTCCTCAGAAACTGATAGCATGGTGGGTAGGGCTTACTGGTCGATCGCACTTCAGGTTCGCGGGTAATAACTGCTTCCTCCTGCACAGGCTGGAGGACACACCATTATCCTGATCCAGCCAGGTCCCAACAGGAGTACCAGAACGTATTTGGACTATCCTTCAGTGCATTACGCCATGGATGGTGAGCTACGCTTTTCACTACCTAGCCTAACCAGTGATCTAGGCTGTGTGCTTGCCACGGGAAACAGTAACCATGCCCTGCTTCAAACACGCAGTGGTGCGCAGGCCTGTGCAAGGACTTCGAGCGAAAGCTGCGTGGTCTGAACCCTTCCATGGCTACCATCACATACGATGTTGTGGACTTATATGCATACGTAGATCAGATGGCAGACATCAGTGCACTTGTGTATGCACCAGAGCCTAATGCATACATTCCCTGCAACAAAGAGTGGATTAAAAAGCAGGCATATCTCCATCTCCGTAACCAGGGGGGCAAGAATCGGCGATGAGGACTGTCTTCAACTTTCTGAATGCGGCAATGCTTGAGCCTCCATGTGATGCAGCTTTCTGCTCTGCCTTGCATCAAAGGTGCCATACTGCTTTTGTTATGATCGTGAGCTCATGTGCGCTTTTTGGCATCAGATAAGTCACTGTGACAGGTCTTCATGCACATGACATCTTGACAGAAAGGGTTGTCTCTGCTTGCGCTCACAGTTAATGCTCCAATTGTACTGCCAGCCTCTGATATCAATCGATTGCCCCTAGAGATGTCATAAGATTCACATGTAGCTGTTACGTCATATAGGGGTGCAGAATTTAGCACATCTGTTTTGCATACTACGGCACACAGTTGCATGGACGCATTTGCGTGCATGCACACACAAGCATTACCCTTCTGCTCATTGCCTGTCAGGTGTGGTGCCTCACACCCACATAGCCAAGCAGCTCAATTCAAGCTACTCGTATGATGACATACCTTCTTGACGCTGTCACTGAGATGGAGGGAGAGAGAGGCTACAAGTGGATGCCAATCCAATGGGCTGATCACAAAGGCCATTCAACTGAACTTAGTGCCAATTGAAACAGACTGTCTTTAGAATTCTTTGAAGCTGCCTATGCCAGCATGCTGCCTGCGCAGGGGCTGCATCATTGTGCCAATCTACAATGGCGGCACACACACAAGAAAGCGTAACAATCATGATTCAGAGTCCATTATCCAGCGAGCAATGGACGCCAGAAACACAGCTATGGTAGAACCCATACCAGCTCCTGATGAGACAAGGACCAAACCAACGGATGCAGGGCTGGAACCGTAGAGCCCATATTTGCGTTCACTTGCCACGCATCTCGAAACGCCCTTACCCACTTGTGACAAACTTTGCAATGATTGAGGTCCAGGCGCCAGTCCTTGGCATTGCCTCATGAGTGATCACAGGCATTCATACTGCTGTTGCATGGGGACATATGCATGTCATATTCACACAGAGCCCCTCACATCCACAGCACTGACTATCGTGCCCCAGTCATGCCATCAGTGCGACAGAAGGGCGAACAACGAAGCAACAGAGCGACTCTAGACCTGGCTAAGGGCCTAACGCATCCAAAGCAAGCTTGAGGCAAGTTAGTTCTCCTTCGACAGTGCAAAAGGCCATTGAAGGCCATTGAGAGGTTGTTGAGCAAAGGAAATGGAGCGGTTCTTGAGTGGAACGGAAACCCAAGGCAAGCATGTATACAAGCATCTTTGAGCTAGCGATGTTTTCCAAAATGCAGGAAAATGCATCTGACTATAATTTTCATCCCAGAAATGCATGGGTTATCAG
>JAABUP010003950.1_pt1 | contig 25282 bp, 29 predicted proteins | sample 5559201 | NCBI WGS metagenome assembly JAABUP01 (sample SAMN10711887, study PRJNA513373) | rock metagenome | isolation source: Antarctica rocks | place: Antarctica
CCTTGCCAGCCATAATTCTACGGATTGGCTCGACAATGGATCTTTCTTCCACTGTGCCAGTTGCCACAGCCGGCAGCAGAGGTGTGTACAGGAAGTAGTTGCGAGGGGAGACCAATGTGATGTCGTACTTTTGGCTGCATGACAACGTGCACTGAGCATTAGGTTTTGCCTGTGTGACTGCTCTGCCTGATGTTCAATCATCCAGACTTGTGAGCAGCAGCAGGATGTCTGTTTATCTGGCTAGTGTAAGGCTGCACCAATCTGGTAATGTGGGAGTGAAGGGATATGCGTTCACAACATGCTCAGCATGCTGCTCGCGCTGTGTATCAGACAAGCTGCTGGTTCTCTCTGCAGAAGCTTGTCAGGCATAGCTACTGCGGTAGCAGTCAATGGGTCAAGTCAGCTGACTTGCAGTGACTCCATGCTATGCTGTGTTATCTTGCTACATTTGTATGTCTCCAAGTTGTCAGGGAAACATACCTGTCCTTCTTTGACATGCCCTTGATGAAACTCATGGCTCCCCATCCAGAGCCAAGAATCACAATACGTGGCTTTTTCACACTTTGGGGAATTTGTGTGTCTACGTGCTTTGACATACCAGGTGCCGGAACAACATTGTTGCCTTGAGTTTGAGTCCTGTTTCCCTAAGGCAGTACCAAACAGCATCGTTGACACCCACATAGTACCATACAGAGTCGTTGAAACCCACGTGCCGGCACCAGATGCATTAAGAACGCAGATGAAGCTGCAGGCACCTCGAGAGAAGGCTCCTTCGTGCTGGTTGCAGATGAGTACACAGATCGGCAATGCTGCCGGCCTCGCGGGGCCGCTGATTTGGCGATGCGTGAGCTAATGAGCTGTGCCCGAGGTATCGAGCCTGTTCGTGGTGACTGGTGTCCCGGCAGCCCCCGCAACCGGCTGACTTGCGTCTGCATCAGGACTGTTGCTGGTGCAACTGCCTGACCTATTATGTCGAATTCGAAGTGTGCAAAGCTCTCGACGAGTATCTTGGAATAAGGTAAAGTTTTGCAACTTATGCCGACACAGAGGCTCCAGGAGGTATCGTGAGACTTGCTGTAACTTTGACTTGAACCGTAGTGACGAAAGTGCCCCTGCAGTGGTAGGAAACAAAAGCAAACAACGGTCCATACGTTACGACGTGAGGTTCAGGTTCAGATTCAGATTCAACTGCAAGCTGCAATGCAACGTCTGTCCAGCAGGCTGTCAGAAGAAATCATGCAGTTCATCAGTACAGACGGCAATCTGTTCGTGACCGCACGCTCTGCAAATGAATGTTCGAGCACTCTGTCAGGAGGTTGATTACGTGAATGGAACATGCTGGATCAATAGCCGATGCAGTCAAGATATGTGCTAGCACGTACACAAAGGTGCAGCCGGGCTTGTGCGGGCGGCCCCTTAGAATACACCGAGCAGAACGACAGATGAGGGCGGGCATGCAGCTGAGGTGAAGGCAACAACACAAACGCTATCAGCTCAAACCCCGGCGCATCGTGCTTCCAGTCAGATACACTGCAGGCAAGACTGTGCTGTGAAGACTATCAACGCAAACAGTACACCACAAATTGACGAGCAAAATGCAACATTGCTCAAGGCTGACTTATTTTTGACAATATGTAATGTAATTACAATTCATCAGATCCTTGGTCATGACCCCAGCTGTCTGGTGACCCATGCTCAGGATTCTCGAAATGGATGTCATCAGGACTGCGCCTGGGTGTATCTAATGACATAAACACCACAGGCTCTTCAAGAATGTCAGGCAGTGAATGTACTGTCTGCTTTTTAAAGTACAACAGTTCCCCTGGCCCAAACTCCTGTTGAAATTTTGGGTCCTCCATCCAGAATGTGCCACGACCAGACAACACATATAAGTACTCATCACACTGATTGTGGTGATGCGGCAGCAAGGGCTTGTATACTCGAAAGACTCGCGCACTTGCTGCTTCTGTGTCTGTCATGTACTGGTCAACCAGCACCTTGTCAGAGGACTTTGGTAATGTGTTTGCAATTTCATGAGGCTTGAACCGGCGAGGCTTGATGGAGGAGTCGTTGGAAGCCTGACTTGCGACTATCAAAATGCCTGCAAAATAGCAGGCACGGATCGAGACCAGCTTGAGCCAAGCGTTGACCCCATGGCCGTGCATGTGAGCCACGGCCATGCATATGGGCTTTCTCCGTCGAGCCAGAACTATTGCTCTGACAAGATTGCAAGATTGCAACAGCGCTTATTCTTACTGTGTAACAAAAGCAGGCTATGACGACAAAGCATCCTCATAGCGCCGTTGACCGAGCTAGAGAGTAGTTCTGCAGTGCTGATAATCAACAAGGTGGGAAGTTGTGCTGAGCTGCTTGTGATGAGCACCGTTTGCAGCCTGCAGACTGCGCAAGCTGCGCGCTTGTCTTTTGGGTCAGGTGGTCGACTTAGCGCAACGCTTAGTCACAACCTCTCTTGCAATGCGCATGACATGGGCTAATGAGGTTGCAAGGCTTTACGCCACCTCTTCCACCGTCACAGGTGTCACACCTCGGTCCCACGTTCAGTCCAACCCCCTGGTAGTCCGCATGCGCATGCTTGTGCGGGCGCAGTAGTCTGCGTTTAGCGAAAACTCGGCGAGTGTTAGTCGTCAACATCGGGACAAGGTCTCCGAAAGCGTTTCGAAAGCATTAGGCCATGTGACCAGAGATCAGTCGACAGGGAACCACAGCTTGCCCAGCTTGCTACTGAGACGCAAAAACTTCAAGCATTTAGTGGGGCGTAGTATATCGACAGCTATATCACGGTTTAAAAACTGTTGTCGTAGCACAACGTTTCGAGCGGGTTCAGGCAGCGTATTCAAGGTTTCAGCCTAGCTCTGCGCAAAGGCTGCACCCATGGAGCTGTTTTATGTAGCTGTATTTTTGCTGTCAGCCCTAGCCGCAGCAGCCTTGGAAGGCACTCGAAAGACCGAGACTGGTTCCGCGATCGCCAACCGCGACTTTCTGAAGTTCAGAAACAACTATGTCCTGGTGTATGCCCTCATGATGGGTGAGGCATACAATTTGACGCAACCTTCTCAAGACGTGATGGTCGCGTCTATCGCAACGTCAGACCGCTTTACGTTGCTGACAACCTGCCTGACATGTAGCTGGGGATTGGCTTCAAGGGCCATTTGTATATGCCTTGTATCAAGAGTATGACTTTGACAGAGCAGCAATCGGTCAGCTCTTCATTGCTGGCTTTGGTTCCTCTATGATCATTGGAACTCTAGTAGGCAGTTTAGCAGACCGCAAGTAAGTGTGTCCACATTCAAGCCTTACCAATTCTGCATGCTCACGACCTGCAAGCATAGCACATGGTCAGGGGTTGCTCAAAGATCATCTGTTCTTGCAGCGGAAGGAAAAAGGCAGCATTGACATATGTGGCAACTTATGCTTTTGGCTGCTTCACAAAGCACTGGAACAACTTCCACATCCTGCTTGTGGGCAGAATCTTCTGTGGCGTGGCAACCTCCCTGCTGTACTCAGCCTTTGAGTCTTGGCTTGTTGCTGAGCATTTCAAGGTGACATTCTCCTCATGTTCTGCCTGCACACATGCTTCTTGTTGTTAACAGTTCTTAACGTTGGTCTCGTATGTTCCCCAAAGTGCAAGGCTGGACTTGTACTGCATATGCTGCAGCATCATTACACTTTGGCTGTGAGCCAGCCACAACCACACCACCGTCTCCATGACTCTTTGGCACAGCAGTATCGCTCACTTCCAGCAATGTACTTCAGCATGCTAATCACCTGCCTTGACATGACTCTTCTGCTGATCTGATGTGTTACATCTTCTCTGAGCACAGCTGCGTGTCTTTGCCGCCTTAGTCAGCCTTGACCCATACCTGGTAGTTCTGTTTGCAATGACTGCAGAGGGGGTATGAGGGCAACTGGCTGGGGGGCACCTTCTCTAAGGCGGTCTTCATTGGCAATGGCCTGATTGCCATTGTAGCAGGGCTGTTGGGCCATGCCCTAGTAGAGGTCTTCAAGCTGGGCCCTGTGTCACCCTTTGATGCAGCAGCTTTGGTGCTGGTAGTGGGTGGTGTCTACATTGCTGCATCCTGGACAGAGAATTACGGCGACTCTGCTGATAAGGCTCCCTTCCACGTCAGCTTGGTGAATGCTGGGAACACCATCTGGCAAGGTGCGCAAGCCTGCGCAAGCCTGCAGTCAGCAGGCTGCTGCACAGCACTTTTCTCTGACAGTGTACAGACTGACCTCACAGACCTGCTGCTCATTGACACAGATGAGCTGCTTGCTGTGCGTTGCTTGGCCCTGTATAGGGTGTCATGTCTGCCCGTACAGCATGCCAGTCTGGATCTTTGCACGGCAACATCTAGCAGCTATGCACCAGTGCCCATATGCTCAAGCAGGCTTCCTTGGCTGCCAGTCATGATCCTGTCTAGGGTTTCATATCCACAGCATGCCAGTCTGGTTTTTTTGCACTGCAAAATCTGGCAGCTATGCACCCATGACCGCCAGCACATGCATTCCTTGGCTGTCAGTCATGCTCTTGTCCAGGATGTCATGACCATTCATACAGCAGGCCAGTCTTAATCTTGTGCCTGGCAATACCTAGCAGCTATGCACAAACGCCATATGCTTGCTTGGCTGCCATGCCACGCTGTGTACTTGATGCCCTGGCTGATCTCAGATCACACCATGGAATGCTGTCATCCATCCTTGTGTCCGTATACCAGAGAACTGTGTTGCAAGTGCAGATCCCAGGGTGGGGCTGCTAGGCGGCATGCAGTCACTGTTTGAGGGCAGCATGTACACCTTTGTCTTCCTGTGGACACCAGCCCTCAGCCCTGACGGCGAGCACCTGCCCCACGGCATGATCTTTGCCTGCTTCATGGTCTCCTCCATGGCTGGCAGCGCCCTTGCCGGCAGACTGCTAGCTCAAGGCTCAGGGTATGTCTCACACTCACTCACTCAGTCATGTTCCCAGGCAGCCGAGCTCCAGACTCACCGTGCCTCAGGCTCAAGTTAGCATAGCTGCATTCTTGCTGTTGTACAATGAGTCAGAATTCATCCCTGAACCATCCTCACCTACACCAACCTTAGGCTCCATGTTGTATGCACTGCTTGCAGACAAGTGCCCTGCCTCTGGCAGCCATCCTTCAGATGTGTGCACCCTTCCTGGGTTTGGGATATGTGCTTTCTTCATGCATTTGAGATGTGTGCACTGTTTCTCTATTCTGGGATGTGTGCACTTTTCCTGAGGTTGGGATGGGTGCACTGTTTCTGTGTCTTGGGATGCGTACACTCTTCCTGTGTTTTGCTTGTCATGGTGAGCGTGCAAGCCTTGTGCTTAGTAGTCACACCGCTGCTGCAGGTACAAGCCTGAGAGGTATATGCAGACCGTGTTTGGGGTGTCTGCTGTCACACTGCTAGTACCGGTGGCCTATCACTTGCAGCGCACGTCTGAAGCAAGTTCTCTTGACCCCAATGCTCCAGGTATGCATTACTGTTTCATCTCTACATTTGGCAGCATGTTACAGACTGCTTTGTTGACTTCTCAGCACAGATTTGCGCAAATGTGCCTTGATGCTTTCAGTATAGACCCTCTGCATAGATTCATCTGTCAAACGTGTCAGCAATTACTCATAAAGCTGCATCCTCTAAACACGTATCGTAAGAACAATCTTCAGGAGAATTTACATGTGGCATGTGGTATAGCTTTGGTGTGTGCTATATATGGGCTTGACACTATGGCATTGGTGTCTGGTGTTGCAGGGGCTGCTTGTGAGAACAAGGTTTACTAGCTGGCTTTCTGTGTTCTCCAAGCCTCACGTCCTTTCATACCATAACTGCACTTGTGTGTTTCACAAACATTTGTGGGTTTCACAAACACTTGTGTGTTTCTGAAACAGTTTGTTCCCTTCATGTCTGGACCGTGTCTGCCTCGTTTGCAGGCATCACCTTTGAGGGCAAGGTTTAGTTGCTAGCTTTCTGTGTGTGTATCAAGTATTATGTCCTTCATACCTTGATTGAATTTGTGTGTTTGTGCATTTGCAGGCATCACATTTGAGGGCAAGGTTCAGCTGCTGGCCTTCTGTGTCTTTGAAGCCTGTGTGGGCCTCTTCTGGCCCAGCATGATGAAGATGCGCAGCCAGTACGTGCCGGAAGAGAGCAGATCCACCATCATCAACTTCTTCCGGATCCCTCTCAACATGTTTGTATGCATCATGCTGTACAATGTGAGTCCCTGTCTCTACCTACCTGCCTGCCCTTTAGCCTTTTTGGCCTTCGCCCATTAGCCTCTAGCCTTTTGGGCATTTAGCCTTTGGACTGATGCTAGTGCAAAACTTTCTGTCTACCCACCTGCCTGCCTACAAAGCTATCACAAGGCATGATAACAATGCTAAAGTCAGTTTCTTGGTAGCTTTAGCGCTCTGCATGGTCTTTCAGATCAATCTTCTACCTGCTCATGTGCTGAAAGGCTTCTGTACACTGCAAGAGTGCTTTAAGGTTTTGTGGTAACTTGCACGCTTGGGTACTGAGCAAGCACGCTGCAATGTGACTCCAAAAGAGTGTCTGCTGTCTCTAGTTCATGTTCTTGCAGGTATCAGGCATACAGTCTGCTTCTGTCTTTGTGGCTTGTGTGTCAGTTGGTTCAGTGTCTTGCTCATTGCTGTTTTCCCTTTTGAAAACAGCCTTCCCACCTCTCATACAGTCTGCTTGTGTCTTTGGCTGTGGTTTCAGGATTGTTGGCTGTCCAGCTCATTGTTGTGTGCATTGTTTGCAGACAAGTGCCTTACCTCTGGCAGCTATGTTCGGGATGTGTGCGCTCTTCCTGGCTGGTTGTGCATTATGCCAAAGGCAGCTTGCAAGGATAGTCGAAGTTGAAGACAAGCAGTTTGAGCTGAGCGACAGCAACGTGAACCTGCTGAGTACTGGCACTAAACATATGCCTGAAGTGTGATACAATGCAAGGAAGTCTTTCAAGCAGCGCTTGATTTTGTCATGAGAGGTTGGATGGCAGCAAGCTTGGCCGCCCAAAAAAGCTTTGGTGCTGTCACTCCCTATAAGTCAGATCTGTGTGGTTTTCTGGTGACAGTCAAAACTGATATTCAGATGTACAATCAAGGGTTGTCAAGTTTGCAGCGCTCACGTGTGGTTGTACAACTACAATCCATGCTGTTGCCGAAGTTCCCGACTGTCTGTGTCTGTGTATTTAATGCCACACAGGTGAGCTTGAGCACCATGCCTTGCAGTCATTCGCGTACATGCAGCCTATGACCATCATGCGTTTCGAGCTGCAACCAGGCACATGGTTGATTGTACACGCAGCACTTTCCACCTGCACTGTAAAACCTGCTGAACCTGCTGAAAGCAGCATTGCAATTTCGAACAGCAGCTCGTGTCTAAGCTAGGCCTCGCTCCTTCATGACCTTCTTCATGATGGCGCCCATCTGTGCTGGGGATCTGCTGATTGTAACACCAGCAGATTCCAAGGCCTTGATCTTGTCTGTGGCTGTTCCTTTGCCACCAGCAATAATAGCTCCAGCATGACCCATCCGCCTGCCTGGTGGTGCCGTCAATCCTGCACAAGGAGCAGCACCGCTTGTGGCGTTGTTCCTGAGCTTAAGTTCCAGTCTGTGAGCAGCAGAGGGCCAACTCTCTCATCAACATCGCACGTTTTCTGGGTTTCCAACTTCATGCTGCCACTAATTCAACACAAAGACAGGGTGCTCTGAGTACGGCACTTCTGTTGCCAGCAGGCATTGCAGACTGTATCCTGGCCAGAAGGAATGTGAAGTGGAGCAGCTTACCAGCAATGAAGGACACAACAGGCTTATCAGTGCCGGATGTCTTGATGAACTCTGCCGCTTCTTCTTCAGCGGTTCCACCAATCTCACCAATCATTATGATGCCTTCTGTCTGCAGGCACATTTAGCGCTAAGCAGAAAATATTTGTTTGTCTGCACTTCAATACTTTTATGTTTGATATGTTGTTGGTAGAGAGATCACATGCACAGCGTACTACAGCTGCATGTGTGCTTGCAATTGGTTGAAATCACAAATCAAACTTTGCTGACTTGTTCTCTGAAACACCTCTGCACCTGAACATGCGTTGCAGCAGAGATGCAAGAACTCTGAGCATGGCGAGTTTGACAGCTTTCAATGTCAGCTTCCAATGTTGCAAAGCATGAGCAGACTACACACCAAGTTTGTCGACCAACTAAGGACTCACAATTTACAAGACCCACTCACAAGCAGTGGACACATGCACAATTAGATGACACGGTGGATGTGTCAGACCTGAGGATCCTTCACAAATCGCTCTAAGCAGTCCACGAAGTTAGTGCCGTTGAAGGGGTCACCCCCTATACCCACCACTGTACTCTGCCCCAGCCCCTCTGCTGTTGTTTGGTACACTGCCTGTACCATCACACCTCAGAACAAGCCTTTCTGGACACGCAATTCTGGCTTGCCTAGCGTACGTTGGCTTATTATAACATTACTGTGATGATTGGCTTATCATGACATCACTGTGATTGTGACTGTGACTGTGACTGTGACTGTGACTGTGACTGTGACTGTGACTGTGACTGTGACTGCAACAACGTTGATCATGATAATGATGACGATGGTACCATCTATTATTATCATTAGCAGTGGCAGGCAGACAGGATGTGTTTTTACCTCATACGTCAGTGTGCCTGATCTTGACACCACACCAATCTTGCCAGGTGTGTGAATGTAGCCCTGCAAAGGCAACAGTGTCTGGCAGGCTGATCTGCAGGACTTGGGCAGTATTAGACAGCATAGGCACGGCACACACATCCTGACTGTGTTGCTGCTTACGCACACGGCTTGTGCGCAATCCCTGCAGGTATTAATGACCAATGCACTATACACCAGCACAGGTTGAGTGTCGTCAGAAATGTTCCCCAGATGTGTGGACATACCAGCATGTGACGCCTCCTGGCTGGAAGTCTGCTTGTTATGAGGAGCAGACAAACAAGCCTGCTCTACTGCACAGCTTGCACGAAAGCTGTTGAACACAGTTGCAAACATGAGCATGGTAAAAAGAGGCGAGTAGGGCTTACAGGCATGATGCCAATCTTGCTCTCTCCAGGCTTGATGATGCCCGGACAGTTGGGACCTATCAGTCTGCTGCCCGTCTGCTCTTTCAGGCGTCGCTTGATCTTCACCATGTCATGCTGTGGAATGCCTGTGATGACAGAGAGAGCTGGGTTAGTTTTTGTTGGATGTGAATGCCTGTCCTGTTGACTTGATCTGCTAGACAGCAAGCATATACAGCCTTTGGCAGATTGCGTGTGTCTGAGCAACATGATAGTGAGCCTGCTGTGCAAATATGATGAAAGCTCATTAGAGACATGCTTGGGGCGTTTAATGTGCATGCCTCAGATACTGCAGCTGCTTCGAGAGCGTGGGTCATTGCAGAGGGAGCTGTTGATTGACATGTTTACAAAGAACCCATCTGTGATGCACTTCACAGGATATTCCTCAGCAGTCAACAAGTGCTGCAATGCAGCCAGGTGTGCTGCAACACACCGCACAAAGCACGATGTCAAGTCTGTGTTCAGCAATTGTGAGTGGTAACGCACACAAATGTCAAGATCACGGGCATGCTGCCTCAGACATACCTTCGGTGATACAGACTATCAACTCCAACTCGGCATCCAGAGCCTCTTCCATGGCCTTGGCAGCTGCTGAGGGAGGAACGTAAATGGCTGTGGCTGTGCAGCCAGTTTCCTGCTTAGCTTCCTTCACGCTGCCGAAGATGGGCAGGTTGAGGTGAGTGGTTCCCGCCTTCTTGGGGTTGATGCCACCAACCATTTTGGTGCCATATTGGATGGCCTGCATAACGGGTGGCAATTGTAAGCGAAAGTTGTGCCATCATCAGCTAAGTAGAAGCAGGATCAGTCTTGTCTCTCCACGTTGATGATTTGCATGATAGCGGCTGACAAAACAGGCTGAGATTCAAGATGAAAATGGGAAAATGGCTTAGCATGGGGTGCTAAGCAAGTGGGCCCAATTGGGTTGCTTGATTGGGTGTTCTGTCAAATGGGTAAGGCTCTGCATGTATCACAGCATGTGACACTAAAGCTGTTTCAAGGTGATTGTGTGACACCTGCCTTCTTCTGACATGATCCTGTACCAGACATGTTGCCTTGGTTACCTGTTCTGTGTGAAAGGTACCATTTTTTCCAGTCATACCCTGGCAGATGACTTTGGTGTTCTTGTCCAAGAACACTGCTGGCTGAGCCTGAAACAGTGCATGCAGTTTGAGAAAGCTGGCAAGCACAGCAGCTCTTGCAGACCTAATAGCCACTCCATCACTCCAGCCATCCAAATTTGACGGTGGCCGTATGTTCAAGGCAGCACAAGCCAGACTTTGTATGCTGCGATATTTATCTTGATTGGGCAGGCAGTCAAATACAGTGCAAGCTGGCGAGGGTTTGAGGCATTGTAGCAAGTCTTGCAACTACAGATGCATGCTACCTGTGCTGAGAATAGCCTGCTTTGCTGCGATACCACGGTGACTGCAGATCGCTCAACATTTCGCAAGTTCCTGCATGCACAGAATGTCCCTCGGATTTCACGTGCATGCTCAGCGAGGTTGACAGCGCAGATGTGACCCTAAAGCATCACCTGGCAAATAACACCAGACTGTTCATGGTGTCAACCGCAAAACGGAAGCTGAGCACCTTTGATGTCTCTGATCTGCTTCACCGTTGTTTCTCTTGCAGCTTGGCGGAGTTCCGCAGGCTACAAGTCTGTCTGCAGTCCGTTGACAATTGTAATGCGCGAAGAGCTTGTTTTGGCAACTGAGCAGAGCTGCTGCTAACACCCGGTCGCGAGCGTGCACATGAGCTGACTTTGTGGCATCGGCATGATAAAGTAGTCATCTGGAACTGCCAGAATCAGGTCTGTCTCAGCGCCGGTGTTGTGTTTGGTAAACTGTCGCGCAGTCCCTGCAGCATTTCCCAGCATGCATGCACGCACTGCACTGTAAGCCGGGGGCAGAAAGGTGTTAAACACAGTCTGGTTGATCTTGGTAGAGTTTGGCGTCTAGCATGCACGCTATTGGCCAAAGATTAGCTGCGTACCCCTGCACCGGGCAGTGCAGTGAGCGGTACCCGGGGCCAGCCTCGCCACAGCGGCTTCAATTACTCAGCAGAAGGTGCTTATCCGCACTCAAAAGCTTCTTGCGGCCACGCTGCTGCGGGCTTGCCCGTACGTGCCACGAGTGTGCAACTTACAGCAAGCTGATCTGCTGCAGATACACTGCAACAGGAAGGCCCCGTCACCACCATGCTTTTATCAGGCAGGCGCAAAAGCAACAGTTTTCTAGCTTTGATGACATGGTGCAAAACAGTGAGCTACCTGTATTAGTGGACTTTTATGCCACATGGTGTGGGCCCTGCCAAATCATGTCTCAAGTGCTGTCGGTAAGCAGAGACATTGTGTACTCACACCATTTACTGCTCCAGCTCTTGGCCCCATCGGTGCCTGACTTTGCTGAAACTCCTGTGTTTGTGCAGAAACTTTCAGCACAGATGGGAGACAAGATCAAGATAGTCAAAATTGACACAGACAAGTATCCCAAAATAGCATCGCGATATGCCATACAGGTCTGCAGCGCACGATTAAAGATGACGTCCCGTCAAGTATTGTTTGATCAAAACAATGTGCACAATCAGCAAGACCCTAACTTCAGCATCTTGTCAGCTGTCTAGAATTGCCCAGCATGCGCAATCAACCAGCTTGGAATGTAGAAAATACTTGTGAGGTGTCTTGGCAGTTCTAAGTAGCGTTGTTGACAATCCCATGATGTTGCCTGCAGGCCCTTCCCACTCTCCTTGTGTTCCGAGATGGCAAGCAGGCAGACAGAATAGAGGGCAATGAAGCTGGCAGAGTTTTGATGAATGGGCAGCTTTTGGCAGATAGACTGCAGTACCTGTTGTTTTCTGGAAGCTCTACATAGTGTCACAGTGGTCGGCTGGGCCGCTCTATTGCTGTCAGCGTGTTCAACAGGATGTCACACAAGTCTTCATAACATTGCAGCTGATTTCTTGCTCAGCATCAAAACACTAGAGCAATTTTTTTATATTGAATAGTCAGCAGGTTTGCTGGTGGAAAGCTTGACCTCTGCAAGAATGCCAGATACTGTGTCCAATATCAATATTGGGCCGTAGCATCACATTGTGTCTGCAACTGATGGCACTGCTGTTGCATTCTGCATCTGATCCCGTCTCAGTGTATCTGTGCAAGAGTTGCATGAAGCCTGTTCACACCTCACCTCGTCCGTCATGACTTGCAACATGGCTGCAGAAAACAATTACGCCGAAGGCACAAAGCAGCACTGTGCTTGTCATACCCAATGTTGTCAAGCCTGCTTTTAAATTGCAGTGAACGACTAAGTGCATGTACATGAACCACCTTGTTTTACAAACTTCAAAGCTTGCTGTCACAATAGTCAAACATGTGCTGTTGACTTACTCAAACATTTTGCTACAAAGTTTGTTGTGACATCGAAGCATGCAATTCCAAGTTTTGGACCTAACAAGCATTTGATGTTACCAAGTCAAGAGTTCTTTCAGGTTCAGGTCAGGTCAAATTCACATGCATGCAATATGTTGATGAAACATAAGGTCTGTGCAGCTTCAGCCTGTGGTATTGCGTCGCATGACCTTTCTACTATCCTTCCTGTCAGCAATGTTGCTTTCCTGACGAGCCATGTTTCCGCTGCCTCCTCTGGGGGGCCGACCTGTCCCAGCCCTGGGGGTGTTTCCCCTGGGTGTGCTGCTTTTGCGCCCGTTCTTGGTTGACGCCATGCTGTGAATGCGTGACAAAGGTCTGGGATCATCTGCTTGCACATGATTGGGTGACAACGTCAAGCCTAGCTGTGGCAACGCGTCTGGCCTCTTATCATCTTGCATGACTCCTGTGATCTTGGGTGATGCCTGGCCATTGGTCGCTGACTTGTCATGCAGAATGTTGTCCACACCCATCTGTGACCTATCAGCCATCTCCACATCAGTTGTTGGCAGCTGCATCTGCTCGTGCCCAGCAGCCGCAGTAGAAGTCACCGCAGCATCTGAGGCAGCAGCTGCTCCAATAATGGCAGCAGGATCCATGGCAACGGATGCAGAGGAGGGAGGGAGCACAGCAGCAGCAACATTGAGCAGCTTGGCTTCTGCTGGGGGTATGCTGTCTATGCGCACTGGAGGTTTGGGCGGCTTTGATTGGTTGCCGCGCGCTGATCTTTGAGCACCTCCTTCTGCATATGACCATAGACATTCTATGATGCATGACCACAAGCTACAGGGATTGATACATCTGGCAGCTGTCAGAGACTAGAGGAGCTGACAGCGACAATGCCTCTCAGTCGGTGTGGCAATAGGTTTGGAACACTGTGGAAACAAATGAAAGTCAAGTGCAGAGTCACACCACAAGGAGTGAGATCGCCATTGAGCATTGCTCTTCAAGAGCAGACTCTTGTCATTCATCTCCAATCAGGCACAGACGTGAGGTAGACTCAGACCATACTGTCTGTGCCCGAGGGCATGTCACACTTGTACCTGACGTCTGTGCCTGACTGGAAATGAGTAGCAGAAGTGTGCCTGTGAAACGAAATGCTCAACTGCCTGACTGAACATCAGTCTCCATATGTTCCTTTGTGCTGCAGGAAAATCTGCAAACCCAATGATTGCAATGCACATCCAGCCAGGAGGCTAACAGGCAAAGTGCAAGTGCAGGCTCACCCGCGAAGCTGTTGAATCTCTGTTGCTCCTCAGCTTCCAGACCAGCATGCCGCGCTGCAAAGGCTTCATCTGACGTGTCCTCGTCGCTGCTGCTGGCGAAAGCACCTGCTGCTGCTGCTGCTGCTGCAGCATCAGATGGCACTCGTACAAGATCTCTCAGCTCAGAATCTGCCTCAGAGACGCCTGCAAATACGCTCAGAGGGTCAGTCAGTATGCAAAATGTTCCCGAGCCAATCCAGTGCATTGCAAATTAGAAGTGCAACCATTGCTCATCAACTGTATAGTGCAGCAGCTGTAGTGCAGCAGCTGTAGTGCAGCAGCTGTAGTGCAGCAACTGTAGTGCAAGCATTGATCAATTGTGCAATCACTCGTGCAAGCCATTCCAACAGACCAGCACAGATTGCGATTGACAGCATGTGCCTGCAATGACAGCCATGTTAGCTACACATGACATAGCTACACTTAATGCAAATAATGACAGCAATGACAGACTAAACATTGCTAATGGTCTTGAAACTGTGCAGCTGAAATCATGTGTGCAGCTAGTCAAAGCATCATAACAGGTTTACACAGGCTACCAGAGCACGGCCGTGCAGGCAGCAGCATTTTCTTCAGGGATGCTGACTCATCAGACTTCACTATGTTACAGTTGATGCTGCCAGCTATAAAGTACAGGGCACATGCAGTTGTGAAGCGTATGCAACTGACTTGGAGTGACAGCAGAGCAGCAGCTGCAAGTGTTGTTGACAGCGTGCAGAACAACGCACAGTGACAAGTGTGGTGTCAGGGACTCACTTGTGCCAGAGCGTATGAGCTCAACAGCCCGCATGCGCCTGTCCAGCTCTTCTTCAGGCAGTGGCCGCACTCCAGGCACCGTGATGCAGACCTTCTGCAGGAAGCAACACGGCTGCGTCAAATGAAGAGCACATGTACCAAGTGCCAAAGTCTCAACAACCAGTCAAAATGCTGTATGAATTGTGCACATGTGGTGATCTCAGCATAGCCACGCATGTGCTAGCTGCTGATGAAGACAGCTGAGGAGCAGCACATACTTGCTGTAATGTACAGAGCCATGCATGACTCTTCTGTCATTGATTGAAGTGGGTGCCCTGCATCATCAGATTAGCAAAGTTTGTTGACAGCTGACATTTGCATGTTGCATGGAACTCCTGCTGCAACTATTCAGTTGAGGCTTAGAGCTGGGTGGCAACGCCCAGACCGATGTGATGCAGGAAGGGAAGGACGCGGCCACTTGTAAATGCACTCAGTTTGATTATATCTTAAACTTTTGTGTGTTGGTGTATACGCATGTGTTAATGTGTATGCATGTGTTGATCACATGCTGCAAGGACTAAAACAGAGCAACCAAGGGAGACCCACACTTTAGGAGCTACAGTGCATGCTGTCCTGCAACTTGCCCCACAATTGTGTGGTAATTGTCAGGAATAAAAACACTAAGTAAAAGATGCTCAAAAGTAATGCGTGGAACTCAGGCCTTAATTTAAGGGCTCTACAGCAGATTGCAAAGGGAAGCCTCCAGTGCTGGAGGTAGACTCAACTGCTTCAATTGATTGAATGCATTGATTGTGCAATCCAAACAGCGGCAGATGTAAGGTAGGTGAAGCTGTGACACCCACAGAGACTGGAAGGTGATGCTCATCAGTGAGCATCACCTTCCACAGTGAGCCATAGCTGTTGCCACAGAGCACAGCTGCTCACTCAATAGAACCTTCTGTGAACATGCACATGATCAACAAAATGATGGTCACCTAAAACTTTCTGCCTTGACAAAAGTTGACTGTCGACACAGTTCATGCTGTCAAAATTGAGAAACTTTCTCGCTTTTACCTATTGAATTATTACTATTATTAATATTATTATTATTATTGTTGTTGTTATCAATGTTATTATTACTATTATTGTTATTGTTATTGTTATTATTATTATTATCATCAGGATTGCATTGATTCTTGAACTTACTGGCAGTTGAGCCACAGCTTTGGCACCCGGCAGTGGTGGCATGATGACATCACCAAAGTCGTAGTCAGCAGTGCGTCGCCGCTTGCCCAGCTTGCTGTCACTGCGATCCAGCACCTGCTTGGAAGGGGGAGCAAACAGACCCCTAGCCCTGCCCGGCTTGGCCTTACCCCTGCGTGCAACCGCAACCCCACCACGAGCCTGCACAGAAGAAATGAAGCCATTGAGGATACGTAGCTTGTTTTGGAGAAATGCATGTTTTCGCGGGCAAAGCTATCATGCCCGGGGACTGGTATTGTGTGTTTCTGAGTATCAGGGAGATGATGTGGATGAGGGCAGCTTTCCCATAGCAAAATGGTGTGAAGCTGGCTGTAGCAGTTCCGGCAACACGACAGCAATATATGTAGAGTGAGCTCCTGATATCAATGCAGCACTAGTGTTGAACACAAGTTCTGGCTCAATTAGATATTCTCATCAGTCTAGTTGACCTTCTTGAAATTTGAGGCCTCAAGTTCGGCAGGCATGTTGGTAAGTGGCAAGAACAGGCAGCACTGTCCTTTAAAAGGGCCAGGTGAGATTTCCCTGTCACGGCAACCATGTGCCCTATTAAGGACAGTGGAGCCTGTTCCTGCTAACTACGTGCCTGCTGAAACGAAGGCCAACTAGATTGTTGTCAGCTACACTGGCATGAGTGGTTCTAGGTCAGAGCTGCAAGGTAAGTACCACATCAGCCGCAATGCAGTACCATGCGTGTGTCAGCAGCAACTCTGGCGCTGCCAGCTGTACTGCAATAACAGCAGCAACACCAACACAGCAGCAGTGACAGAATTTGTTGATGTGTTCAATGATAGCCGTGCAAAAGCTGTTTGCAATCTACAATCAGCTCTTGCCTGAGGAATCTTGGTACTGCTGGTTCATGCACCTAACCAAAAAATGGACGACAACGTCACACAGATGCCAGGCCCTTACCACTTTCTTGGGGGGTGCCCTGCCGACGAGAGGTTTGGGGGTGAGCTGGTCCTTCATGGTGGCCAAATGCCGATCCAGCAGATCCAGAGTGGCATGCACCCGTGCTGGGTAGCAGTCATCCCTGCCCTCCCCTGCAGCAGTTGCACAGCAACTTGACGGCCTTACATGAGCTACACACATGCTGCCTTGTGTGTCTGTCATACAACTTAGCTATGTGGGACTGCACAACCTGAAGTATCTACATGACTGGGCTTTCACATGCCATGCCATGCACTAAGCTGAGCGCCTCTTCAATTGCTAAATTACACTGATCTAAGGACAGATTGAGACGACTGTACCGCCTGCAATGCATGCTGCTAGCTGACATGCAAAAACAGAGCTACATATCATGCAATGTGGGTGAGTCTGTAGGGATGCCTGAGAAGCTGTAACGCGCCATCAGCCTTGCGTCTGCAGTGCAACAAACGGACCAAAGGATATGACAATACCAAGGCGTGCAGACAGACACTCAGGCTATGGACCTGCACCCACCTTCAGATGCAAGCTGCTGGGCAGTGCTGGCGGACTCTGCTGAGCCATGCTGACTGAAGAAAGGATGGCGTGCAATCTCGGGCATGGACATGCCAGGCATTTGCTGACGTACGTGCCTGTGCTTACGCCGAGGCTCACCCTCTGCAGCTGCCTGCTGATGCAGCGCTGCAGGGAAGCTGGCTGCAGCACCTGGATAGATAGTGTCTGCTAAAGGCAGCTGAGAAAGTGAGAGCGCGGTGACTTGATCAGAAGCTGCAGCCTGAGAAGACTGGGAGGGACTGCCGTTGGCAGCTGCCTGGCTGTCCTGAGCTGTTGGTGCAGCCCCAGGCTGATGTGAAGAACCTAGAGTGGAGCACCCAGGGTGTTGTAGGTGTAGGGGAAGGGGGAGTGGTGCTGACTCAGCCGGCTGCTGTCCCTGCTGATGCAGCCGCTGCAGCTTTGATTCATAGCGCTGCTGCTGCTGCCTCAATGCATGTATGCGCAGCTCCAGCCAGTGGGTCTGCCACGTTGTGCTGGAGGGCTGCTGTGGTCGATTGCTGTCAGAGGGAGGGGCCGAGGTGGTGGCTTCTGGGTGTGCAGCAGGGCCCCAGCGCTCTGCCATAACAGGTTCATGAGTGGTGTGAGGTGAGAAGGGTGCTGTGCGTGGCTCAATGTCAGAGTCCTCCAGGTCTGTATCTGCACGACACAGACCATTTGTGATCAATGCTGAGTCAGCTGGATAGGGTGAGAAAATTTTGAGGGGCCAGCGGAGACATTGTGATGATGCATTGTGTGTTGTCAGCAAGAATAAGGTACACAGACAGCGTCGTCCAAGAGCGTATACATAATGTTTTGTGTGGTGTGAGAAGTCAGATCAACTACATACAATTGCGACCGTAAACACTGGTGTGGCAGTGGTGTTTGATGTAGAAGTGCACCTGGCATGCCACAGAGACTGGTCACGTACCTGAGAAAGAGCTGTAAGCAGGGTCTTCATCGCTGAAGTAATCAGCTTGCAGGTCCTGCAAGGCCATGGGTATGGACATGTCCAGGCCTGACACCCCACGCTGCAGCTGTTTGGATGAGTGATGGGGCACAGTGAGGGATAACGGCAACTTGTTGAGGTTGGACGTTGATGGGGCCAGAGGGACAGCATTGGCAGCCCTGTTGGCAGCTGCTTCTTCTTGAGCTGCAGCAACAGGGCCTTCTGGATGCAGCAGGTGAATGGCTCTGGTAGCCTCGAGCTGGACATTATTGAGATGCTTCTTGCCATGCCGCAGCAAGTTTACTGCAGATCTGTGAACCCTGCTACGCTTCTGGTTGTAGCGCATGGCGTTGTTGCCGATGAGCTCAAAGTCTTCCACAAAGGCAGCAAAGCTTCTGTACTCCAGCGCTCGCAGCTTCTGTCGCATACGCTGGCAGGACATAGGGTGCTTGATGACACTGAAGTAGTTTGGAGCAACGTCCTCAGTGACAGGGGCGCCAAAAAAGCCCTCTGGATCCTGCTTCTCAAAGAAGCTGATGACCTGCTCCAAAGTCTGAAAATGTTGCTCCTGAGCTGCTGGGGCATCTGTCTGCTTAGGCACACTATTTTGAACAGCTTGACCACCTGACACCCCCTCTGGCGTGCCATTAGCCTGAGCAACCTGGTTGTTAGAAGCTGCAGGCACGCTGCTGGCCGCTGACGCTTCTGGCTGAGCTGGAACTACCGTTATGTTTTGCGCAACTGTACAGGCCGAAACGTTCTGAGGTGGTGCTTGTTGAGAAGGGATGGACAGGCATCCCCCAGATACGACTGCGTTATCCTGCTTGACTGTATCCAGTGGATGACTTCCCGCGTCAATGAAACGCCAAAACAGGCGAGTTGACGCAGGGCCCTGCGCCCGGTCAGAATATGGAGGCAACGTGTCCCTTTGACCAGGCCTGTGCTGGCATCTTCCGGTTAGATCAGGCGTGGTCAGCCCGGTCCAACCGGCATGAGGATGCCGCTGAGCTATCAGCGGCAGGATGTAGGAAGATCTGAAGCTGTGGCGCTGTCCAGTCAGCCTTGACTAACGTCCACAATCGTTGGCCGCCTGCCAAGCTGGTGTGGCAGCCGCCAAGATCCCTTGCACGGCTGCCTGATCACGTTGCAAGCCAGACAGCAAACAAGCTTGAGCGTGGTGTAACTGTCCCCTGCGCCGATGGCTGTCGTTGTGAGCAACCTTGGCAGCCGCTCGCGATGATGCAAATTCACCATTCCCCGAAATAATGGACGTATGTTTCTGTCCCCTGGAAGTCAGCGATTCGTCCCATGGGACGGTCCCATGTTACCTGTCCAAGCCCCATAATGCCTGGGGACGCGGTCACGGACCCTGGAGAGGCTGTGAAGCCTAGCTGACAGTAGCTCTCGACCAGATGTGCACATAGAGTGGCACATAGATGACAGCATTCAAGGACCTTCAAGGACATGTGCATCCCTTGGCTGCCCAGCATTCAGCACAAAGTTGAGTGCACGCTGTTGTACCTCTGGTTTGTTGAAGAGCTGCAAGGAAGTTTGATACCTTTTCAGCAGATTTGCCTGGGTCTTGTCCAAGCGTCCACTGTCGCCACAGCTCCCTACAAGAAGGCAAATCACTGCCAATGCTTGTTTGTGGTGAAAGACACTATCATTGTACGATACTCAGGTGCATTACTCAGGTGCAGTACTCATCCTCAGGTGCTGTGCAGTCACGCAGCAATCTCTTCAACTCTCTGATGGTGCAGATCTGGTTAGGCCAGGCGGTCGCTGCAACACTAGAAACACAGAGCTCCTACACTGCGCATACAGTGAAAAACCTATGCGCACGTGATAGGCATCACATACGAGTGTCCAAGTTAAGCATGGTGCTAAGGAGTATTATGCCTCCTCAACCCAAACACTCCAGTGTGCAGGCTGCATCAAATATGTCGCCATATGCAACAGCAATACCATTTCTGGACAGGCCATCAAAACGTGTACAACTCACACACATGAATTCCACACTGCAAAACATACCAGTGTGCTTAGCCTCTGCCAATGATGATGCAATCTGGTCCACAAGCTTGTCCACAGGTTGCTTGGCATCCAACCACAGGTACATGGGGTCATCCCTGAACCAGGTCATTTGGCGCTTGTTGAGCTGGCGGGAAGCTTGCTGAATGTCCTTCACCATTTTCACCTGTTCAGTGGGTAAACAAAAGAAGACTGAGTTTATTGACAATGCTACAATCAGTGGCGTGACTGATGGTACCTGTCATACCTTGTTGCGCTTCATGCAAGTGCAGGGCTTTGCAAAGTTTAGAGAAAAACAGTAGAAACAAGGACTTATATATGTACATGTATGTACACTTTATATACAAGCTGTCACACACTGCTTGCGTCAGACACATAAGCTGACACAGCATTTTATGACAAGCTTCCTCAAAGGCAGCAAAAGCAGTACAAGACACAGGCAGTGCTGACTAGACATCAACGGTCACATGCCTGCTGCCTTGCTGTGCAGTTGCAGTTGAATCCAACACTGTGGGCAGGTAGGCAGGTGAACATCTATAACACATTGGACATGATAAATGGTAATGAGGATGATGATGATGATGATGATAATGATAGTGATAGTAATGATGATTGCAATGATGTACAGCGACAAGTCAGCAAGTATGCTTTACCAGTTGTGCACAGGTTGCTTCTTCAGGACGTGAGTGCCAGTGCTCAAGCGCTAGTAAGGCTTGGCGATATCCTATTGCACGGCCGGCACAAGCAGTGTCGGGCCTGATGCCTTGATCCAGCATCCATTGTGCCTCCTGCAATGTGTGGAAAGCTGTCACGTGCACACAAAGGTAGTCTGCAGCTCGAGGTAGGTGATCAGAGTGCTGTGACAGGCTACTGATGATCCAAAATGCTGTTCTTGATGCCGCACCCTGGCTTCTTTGCTGGCTAAGGGGACAGAGTTGTGCATTGCATGGCTTTTGCCGCTGTGAGACACCGCTTTTGCCGCTGTGTGTGTGTTATATGTATACATATATATATACTGACTACTGACCTTAGGGTATTCACACACATGTATTGATGTGCTGCCTTGCTCTCAGCTCGTGTTGCATATGGCAATCATGAGGCACATGTTTGTGCACTAGACAGACGGTTACTAGGCGCATTATTGTGCATGAAACAGGCCCTCATCAGGCACATTATCTGTGTCATATCCTTACCTGAAGCAGCCCTCTGTCCACCATCTGCTCCACTCTGACATCAATGCGCTGAAAGAGCTCCAACCGAGGCCTTTGCAAGAAAAAGCACCTGCATAACACAAGCCAGCATGAAGCTGAATCAGAGGTGTAACGACAGAGCCTGATGACTTGAGAAACGGCGTAGCACCACAATCAGCCTGTTCAAGATAGCTACACATGACGCTGGTATTGCTGCCACTTACAGACTGGTTTATGACAGAATGCAGGAAGGCACTGCGGCATCATGAGATTTGCTGCTGCTGCTGGTCAGGATAACCTGGGCTGATAACATCAGCATGCAAGCATGCGCTGAGCAAGGCATGAGAACATAGGTAAACATCTGAGCATGTGGTGCATTTGTGCTGTACGATCATGAGAGAGCGTGTGTCTACAGTCCAATCATGCTGATGCATCATGCCATTGACTCCTAAGCTGTGACTGAGCAAATGTGCATCAGACACTGCAGATACAGATGCATCAACAAGAACCACAAGGCAGATGACGCAAACAGCATTGGCAATGCGTATTCAACAAACTAGGCCTCATAAGCAAGCAAGTAGATGACCTTGAGACTGCAGATCCCCTTCTACTGCAAAACAAGACAAAACAAACAGAAACCCAAAATGCATAGGCACCGACGTAACACCATCACTCCAACTGGTACCAGAGGTCGCTAACCTGAAGTCATAGTCAAGGGGTGCATCAGCTTGCGGCTCAAACTCTGCAAGAGGTTTGCCTGTATGCAGAACAATCTCCAGCACTCTCATCAGCCTGTAGTAGTTGTTCACCTCTGCACTGACTCGCTTGGCAGCAGCAGGGTCGCCTGATTTGGCAATGAGGGCCGTGCCAGCTTCCCACTTCTCCTTGTCTGTCAATTTAGACCCTTTGGATTGTACAGCGTCAGCCCAGACCTGCAGCAATCAAGTAAACTGGGCAGGGCTGATGATGTTGTGAAACTCAGCTGCTTGCTGCAACAATTAAAACAAAAGTCCAGAACAAAATTCTTGCTCGCTGAGGCTCAGACGGTGCGAGAGGAGCTTGATTTGCCACAACTGCACAACAAGCTTGCACGTGACGTTTTGTTCAGAGGCCTTTATTGGTTTGATGTGCATGCAATTGGCAGGTGATTGCCAAGAATGCGCTTGCTATTGAAGTCAAGGCTTCCTCAAAACATGCCAAAGTAGCAGTGCTGATTTGACATATGTACAACACCATTTCAGCTCAGAGCATTGATGTGACGGCACTCAGGTCACCTATTAAAACCAACAGTCAAGCTAAGTGGGCTGACAGGCAGTGCTCTCATGCAATGCAGGCTGGCACTGCTTGATGTGCATGACGCCAGTGTCAACACACCTGAATGAGAAAGCATACAAACAATCAAATGAATGAATGACAGAATGACTAATTGAATGAATGTCTTGCCTGACCACAGGGTCAAGCTAGCTCGTGCAGATGCCATTGGTTAGGACTGTGAGTACCTGATCCAAGGCATCTTGTGCCCGTGCAGCCATTAAAGGCTCAGATTTGGGGGTGTGGGGGCGGCCATGCACCAGCCAGCGCAAGTAGAGCCCTGTGCCCCCAACCACTATGGGCACTCTCCCCCTCTGCACCAGAACCAGTTTCAGTACGGCATGATGGAACGCAATAACATGGATGCAGACCATATGGTGAGACAAGAACGTATGTGCAACATTGCTGCAAGTATGCAGAAGTGCATCCCAAGCAAGGTCAAGCTTGGTCTATTCGACCTGCAAGACAACTTGCAATAGGGCTGCAGGCATAGTCAGACAGGGTGTATAGACAATTTGGGCATGGGCGCATGCTAATGTGTGGAAAGGCTATGACGTGAAAAGCAGCCAGAGGCAACTAACAGGTCAAAATTGATCTCTGCAGTGAGTAGCCCAAACCTGCAAGATGTCCTGTATTGCAGCTCGTGCCGCTTCGTAGAAGTGGCCAGCCGAAAACTCTGCGTCCGCGGGAAGAATGTCGAGTAGATGATGAGGCACACCAAGCCTTTCCGAAACGCTTATCTGCACAGCCAGCTGTACATTGCAGGAATCAAGCAGCAGCTACCCGAAGGAACTTCACGATGTCTGCGCCCACCTTGTCGGAACCAATGTCCAGGCCCTGGTAGACCTGCACAGAGTCTGCGCTGATAATCTCGCCGCAGAGCTGCTGCGCCAACGCAAGAGATAGCTGGGTCTTGCCAACAGCTGTGGGTCCTGTCAACACAATAACACGGGGAAGGGCGGCAGCTGCGATGAAAGTCGTGGCCTTGGAGCGGCCGCTAATCCCGCATGCCTCCAGCTTGCAAGGCCAGACAGCAACAGCTGTATGTCGCCGAAAAGTGCTGGAGGCCTGTTTGTACAACGAACCTAAGAGCAGCCGCATCACACCAATAAGGAGGAGCTAGGCACTGCATTGCTGACGACCTGCATCACACTGAACTCACGATCGGCAGCCGAAACAACAGCACACGTTCCTGAGTCTGTGCACTTTTGCAGCTTCGTCAGTCGGAGAGGCACGGAGTCGGAGGCACGGAGCCGGAGATGCACGGAGCACGCGCGGCTCCTTGTAAACCCCACCACTACAGATGTGGCTTGACACAGGGTAGGCACAGAAAGGAAAGACAGGCTGTGTCAGGTGTGTCATTCTTTACGGGATATAGAGGATGAACAACATTTCATCTTTGATTGTCCAGCTTACAGCCAGATTAGGAAGCATGCACATCTTTTTCAGCAAACTTGTACAGTAACAGGCTTCATAGCACTATGGGAACGAAGTGCGGCTGAACGCTGTCTGACCCATGCTGAAACTGTCACACTGTTTCGGAGTCTAGTCGCCTTTCAGCCCATGCTGAAACTGTCTCAAGTGGACCACTTCAGATAGGTCTGATCGTGTCTGTTTGTGCAATATCAGACAGGTCTTATCCTGTCATATCTTTTACATCAGATAGGATCTGACTGAGGCTGATAGTCTCACCAGATCTGTCTAGACCTTGTCTGAAACAGGCAAGTTCAGGCTGAAAGCGGGCTGCTGCACTGGCTACCCTGTACCTAAGGTTGTCTAAACTGCATCTGCCCCTAGTCTGCGAATCTACACTGATCTAAACACTGTACATGTAAACATGCACTCTGCCCATACCTGATGACAAATACTACAAGCAAAGGTGCATACACACTACAAAGGAAGGTACATATACAAGGAAAGGTACAAAAGGTAAGTGCTGTCACACAAATATGCATGCAAATGACACAAAAGCTGCAAGCAGCAGGAAGCATCAAGCCTGTAACACAGGACACCTAGGTCATAACACCGAACATCATAGCAAACAGCGTAGCCAAGCATGCCAGACATGCTTGCCGAATACATGACATACGCCAAACGCTTCATCAGGCCCTAGCAAGCTTCTGGTCTTCAGGGATGGTGCTGAGGAAACCCTCACACTCATGGCTACTGTTGCAGACCTCATTATTGCATACAGGCCGGCCCATCTCAGTCTTTCTCCTGCACAAGAGAAGCAAGTTGGTGCACTGTTGGCAGCATTGTAAGCCTAGCTCCAGTTTACCAACGACGTTCCCTTTCACATACAGTGTGTACAGCTGTGTGTACAGGTGTGGTGCATCTGGTCCCTTCAAGAGCCAGCTACATGTCAGTCGGCTCATTTGCAAAACACTTTTACCTGGCAGCTGATATAAACACCTCACACATAGCAAGCAACCTCAGCTACATGCACCACAGACATGAGCCAATGGCTGTACCTGGCTTGAGTAACTCTCAGGATCATCTACATTGCTGAGCTCACTGTTTGTGCCAGAGGG
>JAABUP010003951.1_pt1 | contig 25251 bp, 36 predicted proteins | sample 5559201 | NCBI WGS metagenome assembly JAABUP01 (sample SAMN10711887, study PRJNA513373) | rock metagenome | isolation source: Antarctica rocks | place: Antarctica
GAGGGAAGCAAAAGCTCATAGGTGCAGCTGCAGTCCCACACTTGGCTGTGTCAAGCTTGGCTTGCAGAGCAGCAGTGGTGCAGTCAGGATGCACAGTGTTTTGTGCATTGTTGTTCTGACAAATCTGCTGATCAGAAGCAGAGTTGTGCGGGAAGCAACAAGCTCATAGGTGTAGCTGCAGTCACACACAAGGCTGTGTCAAGCTTGGCTTGCAGAGCAGCACTGGTAGAGCCAGCATGCACAGTGTTGTGTGCATTGTTGTTGTGACAAATCTGCTGATCAGAAGCAGAGTTGTGAGGGAAGCAACAAGCTCATAGGTGCAGCTGCAGTCCCACACTTGGCTGTGTCAAGCTTGGCTTGCAGAGCAGAATATCACATGAGACATGATGCAAAATAGGCTCCTCCATGAAAATGTATGCGCACACACATTGGCCTATGCTGTTGCAAAAGCCTATGTTTATACTTCTGCTTTGCAACTCCTCCTTTTACTGGATCCTCCCTTCATGTACATTCCCTGCCATGTCCTAGCCACTAGTGGCTGTCGCAATGCCGGTGCTTGTGCGTACAACAGCAGGGGGCTCATAAGTGTTACTGAGGACAGATGCAGGAGCCTCATACAGTCTCAGAATCAGCTGGAATCCTGCATTGTTGGGAGCTGGCAGCCAATTAGCTGCGTTGGCTGTGCCCTGCTGCGGCTGGGTGGCAGAAATGAAGACTACAAGTGTGCTGTTGTTGATCCTACTGTACACCAGGCCACTTGTCTGCACATCAAGCACATGCATCATAATGTTGAACCAAATGTAGATAGCATTTTGCTCACTTCATGGCTTACCAACACTGACAGCCATTTTGATCCCTGTGGACTGCAATGCACATCACAAATCGCGGGGAACAACAGTACTACCATGCTTGGGTCACAAAACATAATCTTGCAACCTGCATCGAGCAAATCAGCCAGAGCATGCCAAGCTACCCGCCGTGACATTGACTTCTAGCACTCGCTGCATGCACAAGCTCCAATGGAATGCCAGTGTGGTAGTCTGAGCGCTCACCCTGTCTCCTATGTTGTACCGGTCGATGGGATTTTGAATCAGCAAGAAGTTGGATGAGTTGTAGAGGGTCAGCGACCAAAAGGCTTGAGCCGGCAGGGGTACGGTAAAGCTGATGGTGTAATTGTTGCCATTTGAAGCGTCCAGGGTCCTGTTCAAAGAGTCTTGGTTGGTCAAGAGATAGATAGCCTCTGTTGGAGGCAAAGTTCCCAATCCGGAAATGGCACTCTCTGCACAGACACAAAGTTGCATCAAGCTTGCTGTCAGACTGGTCGCTGGCACACAAGACTGCGGTTACTTGCTTGGAGATGACAACCGAATGGCAGACATGCACCCCCTGCTTCCCCTGCTTTGGCACAGACATGCTCGATACAGAGAGCGAGACAGACTGATACAGCGGATACGCAGACAAGCAGACAGACAGACATGTGAGGAACCCATGTGAGACACACCATGTGATTTCACCAATTTTGATTCAGTTGCAGCTAGACCAAGGTACTTACGCGCACGAAACAAGTAGTTGGCTCCATAATAGCCGTTACTTGGGTGTTGGACCAATCAGTTGTTGTGTTCAGACCTAAATGCGCCCCAGCAATGCACTGGCTTGCTATTTGGCTGGCCAGTGAGTCAATGGTTGTGTTTGATGAAGCACTCGTGGCGAGTTGCACCAGAGCTGTATCAAGAGCTGCTGTGCCATTGCCTGTCCCAACACCTGCAGAGTACCATGCCCAATAAGGAACATCAGCAAGAGTGCTTGAAGCACCCTTCTCCTAGGATGACACGATGAAAAATTCTTTGTCAAATCGTGATGAGATCCGCTGCTGTTGGATTTAGATGCAGCCTGATTGGCAGGATGCTGTACATTGCTGGCAATGCACAATGCATGCATTTTCAGCTTTTGCTCATTTTTGCTACGTCTGTACACTTGAGCATGGTGCACATTTGAGCATGATTGTCACAATGCAGCTTGTGGGCACTTGATGCAGTACATAACTGGTATGGCCTAGGTAATGGCTATTTTACGATGAAATACCTGGGGGATCAACTGTGACATAAGTAGCAGTTGCATTGAACCAGTTGGCTGGCCGCTGCAGCAGGGAAGCAATGTAACCAGCCTGAGTCCCCGATGAGCCATACCCACTGCCATTGAATGCTGCAGAAATCTCAGCAGCTTTTGTTGCTTTCCCTGCAATGTGCATTTTGGCTTAGAAACTGTACTCTGCAAAGCAATTCGCCTAAGCCTGCCAGACCGACCAAGATCAGCAAGCTCGGCTATCTCAGTTGCCACATTGTTTGCGCTTCAAGCTGAGTGCACTTGAGTACTGTGAAAATCAGAAAGAAAGACTTGCATGCAGGATCAGACCTGATGCGTTGTAGGTGCTGATGGTGATGTTCTGACTCAAGACATTAGCAGCGGCCTGGTCACTGTCGTTGAAAACAAGGACTCTGGCCAAGACATATGTCAGATCTGTGGGAACATGAACGATGCGGCTGTTGTTGAAATTTGAGAAGGTGGTGTTTTGTGAGGGACCTGCAGTGCAGCAATGCGTTTATATCCTTTCAAGGCAAGCATACAAATGCGAAGCCTGTGCTTGAGAGCCTGCACATTGACTCAGACAAACACATTCTGCAGGCTGCGCTGACCATGAAAGCATATTGGAACAAAGGGCCAAATGGAATTATCAAGGCCACTTTGGCACAGCCAAAAGTTTGTAGCAGATAGGGCAAGATTGACAGGTAGCAACCAGCACGTTGGAGATGCTTACCAGGGCCAACAACAAGGTATTGACCTGCTGTGCTGTTGAAGTGTGACCCAATAGCTGTGTAAAAATTGAGGTAGGAGTCTGACAACGGCACAATCCAATAGCGACCTGTCTCAAAAGCTGGAACTGTCAGAAGTTGAGGTCCCTGCATCAATTTCAAGGATTCGGGTGGGTCCAAAGCGAATCTGCGCTGTTTTACACCAACAACACCCAAGGCTTTCACGCCTGTGACAGGTCCAGCCAGGCCTGAGTGTACAAGGTGTCGTGACTCGGACCAGAAATGGTGGTCGTGTAGTTGGACAGCACCGCCCCTCAAAGGTTGAAAGCGTTGATCAAGGTGCCGTTCAAGGTGGAGCCGGTAAAGAGTTTGGCTATGATCGGGAGCGGGTATGAATATATGTATTCCCACGTAACCTGCAAAGACGATAGGCATAACTGCAGTGAGTTCAAGTAGCTAACACGGCGTTTTCAACAGGCAACCATGACGTGCAGTTGACCTCGATGGACGAGATCGACGAGACTCGAATGCCCCCGTAAGACGCTCACGTGCAAATGCAGATCAGGTTGCAACATCGTCATCGCACAGTCTTCGAGAGCTTCACGACGCTCAAGGACGTTCGAGGCCCAGTATTGAACGTTGGTGATGCTTTGCAAAGAGGCGCTGTTCGTCAAATTGCCAGGAATTGAGATACTGAGATCTCCCTTGCCGAGCTGGTTGGATGTCGACGTCGCTGCTTGCGTCAAGCTCGAGGTTCCCTGAGGGCTGACGCACTGCGCGCCCAAACTTCCTGGCAGAGTCGCAGATACTTCGACGGCCGGAGCCGGGGCGGGCGCTGTGGCAGCGTGCGCAAACTTGAGTGCAGTCACGATCAAGGCCAGAAACAGGGCAGTCAGTTGGAGAGGCCTGTGTAGTTGAGCCACCATGATGCCGGTCAGTTTGTGTAGTAGTTTGTGAAACGGAGTTCAATCATGGCTCAAAGCTCCTGTTTGCGTCCCTAGTTCCACAAGCTGAAACACAACCCGTGCACGTGTGAGCTTGCGCACGTGCGAGCTCGTGCTTTCATGGCACGCTCGCCTGAAACCGTGCGCCTTGACGCTGCGAGTTGTCGCTCAACGTGAATCGCGGTTGGGCTGTAAACTGACAAGCCTCTGGTGCCAGCATATGCAGCTAACAAGATTGACGTGCCGTCACTTAGCAACACAGCCAGTGACAAGCATTTTGTTCGTTGCAGCCCCGGATTAGACAGTGTACATGCTCATGTGACTGCCAGGTAGACTAATGCAGCTTACCAGCAGTGACGAATGCAAGTGTACCGTACACTGTATGCAGTACACTGTATACAATACACTGTGTATAGTGAAGACCCCTCCGGGCGAGTGAACTGCTGTGGCCAGCCATTGCAAACAAGGTCATATGATGACAATACGCTTCAGCATGGCGATGTACATCTCACAGGGTAGAAAACACGCAGCTTGACACGCTGGCACTGGACTTTTAGCTCCCGCCCCTTAGCAGGCAACAACTCAACAGTTTGATCAGACTCAGTAATTCAGGCTTGACGGCACAGCATTAGCATTTGTTATGAATCCACAAATGCAGCGCAGATGCTGCGCTGCATAACGTCTTTGAACAGTGCAGCTTGCAGCGGGCGCACAAGCTGAAGCATGTTACTGAACGCAATATTGATGAATGATGCTTGAAAACTCGGGTCAGAATGGCATTCGAGTTCTGCTGGCATCCTGAATGCGTGTGATGACTTCTGACATGGCCATGACGCCCCTGTCACCGTCCTCACCATATGTCCTCACAGACAGCTGACTGTTGCCTGCTTCCTTCTCCCCAACCACACACATGACCGGCGTCTTTGCCTTCTCTGCATTCCTGATCAGCTTCCCTATTCTCTCACCTACAAGCAAAGTCAGTGATGTTCATCAAAATTGCACCTTGCACAGCGATCTTGATCAGCAGCAGGCACAGTCAATCATCACATCCAAGCCTTGAGGAGCATCAGCTAATGTTGACCAGCAGCAGTGCTGCAGCTTGGACAATTGCAATCAGCAGCATTGAGGTCCCTCGGACATGACAGCATACAAAACAGGTCAGGCCAGCACACCATGCACATGTTGTCGTGCTGTGCTTGGGCATTGCAACAACGCAACTTCCGCATGAGGAAGCAAAGTGAGCAATGACTGCAGCCTGTTGCAACTAGAGTGACACAAACAAGCCAGTTGCCTTACCAGAATCAAGCTGCACTCTGATGCCGGCTTCTCGCATCTGAGCAACCACATCTTGTGCATAGTCCAGAACAGCATCTGTGACTGGCATGATGCGGCACTGCACAGGGGCTAGCCATAGTGGAAAGGCTCCAGCACAGTTTTCTATGAGAATGCCAAAGAAGCGCTCTATTGAGCCGAAGATCGCACGATGAATCATGATTGGCTGCTGCTTGTGGTTGCCATCATCTGTGTAGGCCTGTAACAAGATCACACACCTCACTTACTAGGCTTGTAAACAAGGCTTGCAGACAAAGCTAACCTGAACAGTAGAACAAGCAAAAGTACCTGAACTCAAAACAGACAGCTATGTGAACTTAAGCAGCTCTGCCGAATGATCTTTCCATGCACTCCTGGACTTTGCATTGTGACACCACATGACATAGTCAAGTGCAATGGACAACACCAGATGAACAGCTATGACTGGACAGCATGAGACAGCAATCAATGTCAGGGTTGTATGTTGCCTGCTGTCCATGTGTGAACACACTTCATGCCAGTAGGTGACACCTGTCTGGATGCCAGGCCAATGCCATGAGCTGGCACCAGTCTGGTCACCAGGGCCAAGACACAGCAGCAACAACAAAGCAATGACTGAGTAGTCAACTCGCCATTTGGAACCTCTCAGGCAGGTTGAAGTCAAGCTGGATGGTGCTGCACTGCCACTTGCGTCCCAGCACATCCTGGATCTTGACATCAATCTTAGGCCCATAGAACGCTCCACCTCCCTCATCGATCTTGTAGTCCCAGCCCTTCGTGTGAAGGGCCTCCCGAAGGGCATCCTCTGCCCTTTCCCAGATCTCGTCGCTGCCGACTGCCTTGGCAGGCTTTGTGGATAGGTTGATTTCCAGCTGGCTGAAGCCAAGGGCACTCATCACGTACTCCACCATGTCTAGGACTCCCCTGATTTCGGTTGCTATCTGGTCTGGTAAACAGAAGATGTGGCCATCATCCTGCATGAAAAAGCCCAAACCGTTGCTGCTGACGGCAACGCCCTTTTGCAGCCCACGCCAACTGCCTTGTGCAGCACACGCTGGTTGCAAGTCAAAGACCGAAAGCAGCAGGAATGTTGAAAGGTGCCTCTGACAAAGGCAAGTGCGCAAAGGACAATAGCAGGGAATGCATGAGCCGAGGCATGTGAGCCTGAAGAGTAGGTTCCGCATCAGGACATTGTGAACAGGGAAGAACAAGAGGTACACAAAAGTGCAAGACACACCAAGCGAAGCACGTCAATGTTCCTAGGGCAGCTCCTACAAATGCAACTACACCCCATTTCCAACTTATGTCTGACAGATGTGCAGTATACACAGGGTCATGAAGTTCCTGTTTCTTTGGTGCTTTATTGTCAAATGCCTTGAACATTCAGTGCTTACTGTTCATTGATTTCCCAGTTATTGTCTGTTGACCCCCCTGATGAGTCCTAAAGACAGGAAATGTAGATTGATTGATTGGTTGATTGATTGATCGATTGTTTGCTGGCAGAGTAGATCTGGAAGACCTACAAACAACATCTGCCTGACTTGCAAGGGACATGACACATTCCTTGGAAGGCTACATGCAACCTGATGGGACTACTACATGACTCTGTGTGTCTATACCTGTTTGTTGATCTGAGTACAACTCATCTGCCTTTCAAACTTTCGACCAGCTTTGAACTCCATGTCTTACACATGACTGCATGTCAGGCACAATAGCTCCGCACTTTGTTCGCAGCCATTTTGATTCATGACACAGCTAGTGAATGAGATCTGCGACACCCACCCTGACCCAAAAGAGAGAGCATTTTGACATCTGTCGCCTACAAGTCTGACCAAAGTATGTGAACCCTGACAAACTAACAAATGTGCCAATCAGATTCGTCTGCAGGTAATGGTGCTAGATAGGACATAGTCAGAAACAAAGACAGGAGAGACAGTTACCTGTGTGAAGCCTCGGACTCTAAACAGGCCGTGCATGGTGCCAGAGCGCTCATATCTGTACACCGTGCCCAGCTCTGCATAGCGCAGGGGCAAGTCCCGGTAGCTGTACTGCTTGTGCTTGTACACAGCAATGTGGAAAGGGCAGTTCATTGGCCGCAGCTGGTACAACTCCTCCTCAATCTGTATGGCATACACACCCAAACCGATTGCCAACTTGGCATGAAACAAGCGCGTGCATACTACAGCAGTCTGGTGTCCCGGATGACAAATTTGCGCTTCAGATGGCCAGATGACAGATCATGCAGAAGGGGACAGCATATGGAAACATCACGTTCTTCAGGCACATTGTATGATCCATGTTCAATGAGCCATTATGAGCTTTACTCAATTGGTGTGAGCAGGTGCAGCACTTGACTAGCATCTTGCATACAGACATCGGGATTTGAGATAAGCCTGCCAAAGCAGAGTGACTTGCAGCATTCACTGCTGAGGCACACCTTGATGCGATCAAACATGTTTTCAGCATAGAAATCTAGATGACCGGAGGTTTTCCACATCTCAGCTTTGGCTACATGCGGTGTGTACAGCAGCTGATAGCCGTTTTTCAAGTGATGCTCCTGCAAGATCAGCCAGCTCGTGAGCAGATAAAAGAATGCGCATCAAGACAAGATGAGCTTGTCAGTATCTCTAGAAGCTTTCCCATGGCAGGCCGATAAAGCAAAAGTGCCAAGGAATTGCAGAATTCTGCTGTTGCTAAAGCAATTGCTTGCGCTACAGCAGCTCAGCATGTTGTTGCCAAATAGTTTCAAGCAGATCAAGGGAGCAGTTGATAGCCCAGTTTGAGCAGGCACTAGTGGGAATATGTCTACATGTACAATCCTGGACATGAGTGGCTACAGATGTCAAACAAATCATCGAATTTGATAAACATGATGGGAGCGTGAAGACCGCAGTAGATATGTGCCTGTCACCGGCAACCTATTGGAATCTTGCATTGTGTCCAGAGTGTCACTGAAATTTGCACTAAGATTGCTGTCTTTCAGCTTGACAACGGAATGATGACAAAGTAAATGCAGCAACACATAGCGAGGACGAGCACACAGCAACATGGGGGAGGCATGGGGGGGAGGGTGGGGGTGCACAACGGGGATGTCTATGCAGCCTAGGCTCACCTTCCAAAAGTTCTCCAGGATGTTTCTAATGGCAGCCCCATTGGGGTGCCAGAAGACTAGACCGCCACCAGCTGACTCAGACTCAATACTGAACAAGTCAAGCTCCTGCCCTAGCTTCCGATGATCCCTGCACCGCATGTACTGCTTGTGACAAAACATATCGATTGTCATGCTTTCAGCTGGTCATGCTGCCCAAGAGCTCTTTAGGGAAATTGCATGCTGTTAACACTGCACTCTCTGCCTGAACTCAGGTTCTCAAGCATCAGCGCATCAGCGCTGTGAGTATTACACGATGGCATGCTGGAATAGGGCATGCCGATGCTCTACAGCCTTGAACCGAAACTCTGCACATTGAGCCTGCAGGGCTGTCAATTGCTGCATCTTGCTGACTGTACAGCTCGCCCATGAAGTGTGACAGTACACGTCAGCATCCAGGATGACTGTAAAGGCAGAAGTGAGGCAGACCTGCGTGCTGCCTCAACCTTGAGCTGCTGATAGGCTTTGAGTTGTTCCTTGCTCTCCCAGGCAGTCCCATAGATGCGCTGCAGCTGTGCTTTGGTTTCATCACCCCGCCAGTATGCACCTGCAGGGGCAGATGCATGGCGCAATGTCACGGCCACTGATGAAGGCCAGCAAATAAACCTCATCACACTACTTCCACCAAACAATGGTACGTTATTGACAGTGTTTTGGCTGTAGACACCACAGCAGATGACATCATGCGCGAATGCAACCGTAATTACCTTCTGAAGCAGCAGGATTCAAATGCGTGATATGTTGCTGAGCCCTGGCTGTACATTGACTGTGCATCATCTTCTTGCTGACAGCCTATCAGAGGCTCACCTGCGAGTGACTCCAGGTCCACTGCAGCAGGATTCAGGTCCTTGGTAGTTTCCACATGGGGGCCAGCACACAGATCCCACCAGTGCTCCCCCTCGCCCCCTTGCTTCCCCAGGTGGTAGATGGTGATGGGGTCATTGGGGTGGCGCGCTACTATGCTCTCGAGGATTTCCAACTTGTAGGGCTCCTTGATGGCTTTGATGCGCTCCTCTGCTTCTTCCTTGCTGACCTGTGCACATGCATTCCTCACTAACAGCGTGATTGGTCAGTACACCAAGGGCATAATTAGAGGGCAGCCAGATGAGTGTGAAAGATGCTGCTGCTGCTGCTGATGCCAGTGAAAATTAACACGTGTTGGGAGCTTGAGCTGGAGATTCTGGAAGCATGCATTTATGCAGATACTGCAGCATACCAGCATCCTGAGAGCAATCATGCATATGCCATACAGGCTGCCATGATGACATGCATCAGCAGTCCACATGCATGCATTGTGCCCTCAGTGCTCTGGCGAGACTGGGTAAACGAGTGTGCAGCAGTACCGCAGGACCATTGTTATGTGCTGCACCATTGATGATTTACAACAAAGCCCAGTAAAATCAAATGGTCCCTCACAATATGGTTGGAAGACAAAGTGCAAGACAACGTAGGCATATGCCAACATCAGCACCTTGCAATAGTCACAGACTCAATGGCATACTTTGGATAACCACCATGCCATCCTTTTCTTGCAGACAGTAACTAGTATCTTGCAACATGCGATGCAGGCCAGTATGCCTGAAGAAGGGACCAGGAGTGCTGACCTCCTCTCTGATAAATGGCAGGTCAGCCTTGATAATCCGCTGCATCTCCTTTTTGACAGCCTTCAAGTCCTGTTCTGTGATGGGTTCAGGCATATCGAAGTCGTAGTAAAAGCCTCGCTCAATAGCAGGACCTATTGTGACTTGCGCTCCTGGGAACAGCTTCTGAACAGCCATGGCCATGACATGCGAGCACTGCAGTACATATACTGTTGTGGCTTGCTGTGCACTTTCATCAGCTATGCAGCAGCTTGACAGTAAGAGGTCAGTTTGCTACGTTGTCATAGAGAGTGCGCTACTCAGCAGTGTTTCGCAGCCTTTTTGCTGGAACTTGTTTGAATATGAACTGCAGCAGCTACAGCATGCTAGATCAATACTCACGCTATGCCGTATTCTGTCTAGTTGAGGGGACTCGTCAGTAGTGGGCAACGATATCAGCTGATTCTGCTGCTTCGAAGATTTTTTCTCTGCTGTCTCGACAACAGCTGCATGTGGAGAACTGGCAGCCACTTGACAGGAGGTCGAAAGCCTGCAACCCCATCTGTTTGGTCGCCTGTCCTGGAGTATGCACGCTCCATGTGCAACGGGGTCACTCCGGGAATGATGCGCGACGTGCTGACCAGCGCACGACAGAAATGCTCTATGTCCCGAAGCTCGTGATAAGTTACAGGTTCGAAGCAACCTGACGAGACGACCTCCGGTCTGTAGCACAAACTTGCCACGAGCAATATGGCCAGATGAGCAGCTCATATCCTGCTTATGTTTTCATCTGTGTCCCGACTGGCTTGTTTGCATTTGATAGCCTGTGAAGCGTCGACAATGCTTACGTTGGTTGCGTGTTTGCACACGCGGAGCGTACGATACGGCGAAAATATTTTGCCAATCGGGGATCGCATGACGTCCACCTTGACATAAGAGCTTATTCCAGGACTCAGAGGAAACTGCGCATTCAGCTGGTTCACTTAGCCAAGGGCTGAGCTCAGGGAGGCATCATCACCATCGTAACCTATTTCATTGCAAGGGAACAGCTTTCAGGAGGGACGCAGGCACCCCTTCGCTTCTAGGTCACCCATGTCGGAAGAGTGTTTGTGATATCACCGCCCTGCAACTGAGGCTGTTCAAGAGCGCTTTTACGTTGTCGCCAATATGCCGTGCAACTGTTCAGGTACTGCCGTGCGTGACGCTCCTTGGTGCCTGCTACTGGCAGTCTCAGTTTTCACAGTTGTATCGCCCTGCGACATGTTGCTACGGGTTGTTAAGTCATGCTCTTATACGGCAGGGTCCCACATCTTTGGTCGACTACAGAAGTTGTCCAGCCTGCAGAAGTTGCAGACCATTAGCAAAAGCGGGTTATCCGCTTACAACGATCACGTCCAGAACACCGCAGAAAATGCCAACACTTTCGACAGGTAGTCCTGGTTGCTAATCTGGCCCTTACTTTCGTCGACTCTCAGCACTTTGAGTTCCCGAGGTACGGTGCTGATAAAAGTGTTCTTTTGCAGCTCCACGGCCCTTTACAGCAGCTGTTCATCCCCATTCGATGCTTGGTCTGCTCCGAAGCTGCATCCTCATGGGCGTGGGCTGCAGTCCACAATGACAGCTGCTGCTTTGCAACATGGTGCTCTCACTCACTTGCATCCCGTCCGTCTGTCGGCAAAGCGTCCTCACAGCACAGCAGCCACCAAGGCTTCACCCGCGTACTTGAAAACCCAGCAGCTATTCCAGGATGACAGGCAGTTTGCGCTGGAACAAGCACATTCATCTAGCCCACGAATAACTGCATCTCAAGAAATCTGCAACAGCCCTGCACCTAACACCCAGGCTGCACCCAGCACACAGCAACGGTCCTCCATTTCCAGAACACACTCAGACAGCTCAGCAAACTCAATGGCTGATTCAGTCAGCAGTTACCATGGCTATGCTGGTGTCAACTATCAGATGGGTAAGTCTGCAACAAGAGATTATGCTCTGTGCTGCATAGCCTGATGAAAACAGGCGCCTCATGCCGCTTTATGCTGTGGTGCAGGCATCAAAGACATTGATGCAGTGCCGAACCTGTGGGGATACAGCCTGAGTGACTACAAAGCCGTCTTTGGGGAGAATTATGTACATGGGTGTGTGCCATGGGAGGATCAGCACATCAGCAAACAGGATCAGAAGAACTTTCAGAAACTGCACAGTCGACGTGTTGCGCTTCTTCAAGAGTTGCATGACATTGAGCAAGGCATCAGAAAGCTGATGGACTAGCCACTATTTTCCGATCGGTTTTGCAGTGTTTGGTATGTGTCTTATGTATCGCAGTATTAGGTGGTTGTTCTGTTGTAGAATTTTGCTGCAAGGAAGATTGAACTGAGCGTATCTGGCCATCAGCGGTCACACTGTAGAGCATGCAGCAGGCGGCTGCGATAATTTTGAGAATCCTCCAGAACTGGCTTTTTGTTGCTAGGTTGTTGACAGTCAGGCATGAATCCATATGCACACTTTCATGCAACTGGTCACTAGACAATGTATAAATTGCAATGTTATGGCTAAACTTTGTACCACCACGTAATGATGAACGGTTTGTGTTATACTATACAGGCTGTCGATGTTGCATGAAATGTTTAGATAATACTTGGCAGCACACCTCTCTTTCTCATTCTGGCATGCACCACAAAAAGAGCATGACATGTCTGTTGCTGCCTAAATGTGTGAGTTCATCGAAGCTTGCACATTCATAGAAAGTTGGACGCTCTTAAAAACTTGCAAACTCAAAAAAGCATGGACATTCAGGGAAGCTTGCAGAAAAAGTTGCAAGCAAAGCAGACAAATACTATTCTGTGAAAGGACGGAGCAGAGACTGTTCCCTGCACAACCCCTCAGTGTTTTTTGCTCCTAGTAGTCTTCTTTCCCCTAGGCAGATCGGTTTTGCAACCCCTCTTACCAGCCCAATATGCCTTCTCGTCCTGCACCATGCATGCACTGTGTTCTGACATGCAGACTGTCCTCAGCACACAAAAGGGCTTCTGCAAAAAGGACCCTCATCAACACACCCAGCATGCTGCTGCAACACAACCCAACAGTGCATGGTGACTTTGCAGCAGCAAAATGCCAACTCTCAGGTGCATTGGCGCTAGCAAGCATGCAGCAGGAACCAGATCAGCAGGCTGCAGTACTGGGTATTGTAGTTGGCAGCTAAGGCAGCAGAAAGCTAGGCGTCTGACCTGCAGCTTATCAAAGCGACGTTTCCTGGCCTGGGACAGATCTGGATCAGCCAGGAGCTCCTCTGTAATTGTGCGCTTACGCTCCCTGTTGGATAGACGTCCTGCAGCAAACCAGAAAGGGTGTGTGCTCGTGATCAGCAGTGTGTATGCAGCGTCACACTATGCAACAATGGCAGCTCCGTGCATCAAGCCAACAGAGCTACATGCATTCATGCCACACCCTGTCTACGCTCTGTCCAGAAGAGGCAACAACTCCTAGTGCAAGCTTGCAACCTTGCCAGCTCAATACTGTTATGTCAAACATCTGGCGGCAGGATCATTCATTTGCAACAACAGGGGCCGTGCCTCTTTCGCCACACCTGAATAAAAGTCGGCAGAAGCCTCGACAACTGTCCCAATCTGGAAGAACTTTGGCAGCCCTTTCTTGTGGTCAGAGCTTTTGTAGAAGCGTTTGGGGTCAAAAGTGCCTCTCAACTGCAAGAGCTTCAGGTCTCGCCTGGTCTCATCTGTCAGCTGCTGTGCTGGCAGATCAAACCACTGCTTGCCAGCGCTCTCAGGTTTCAGCTTCCGTGCTTGCTTGTCAATGCTTCTGGTATCTCTTGGCGGCAAATTAAACTGCATTGGCGCCCCACAGTTTGAGAACTGAGTAGCATGTGACTGGCAAGCACGTCGAATGTTTCATGCAATGCTGCATGCAAGCAGCCTATAGGAACATAAGTAAGAATGTCCTTGAGCAAGACATGACTGTCCACACCATAGGCACTGCAATTGTCCGACTGCTCTGACTGCAACTGACTGCAAAACTTGAGTGGGCAGTGAGCAGAATAGGCAAATGTTGATGTGATGCCCTCATCAGGCAATTGACACTGATCTGCCTGATGAGTGCTACTCTGTACTATACGTAAAGATAGTGAGCATGAGCAGCACACCTGCTTCTCAAGCTGAGAGTGTACAGGTGCTGCTCTTGATGAGCTGCATGCCTTGGCAGTCAGAGGCTCAGGCAGGCCTGTCACAGGCTGCCAGTGTAGCTCTGTTTCCTCATCTGCCAATTAAAATCGAAATGTAAGCATGCGCTACGCATTCAAAAATAAGCTTCAGCCTATCAGTATGCGCAAGGGCATAGGCAAAGCATGAATTTGAGATCTGCAAGACGCAGATAGCTATCATTTGCAAACATGCAACTCAACATAACAAAACAACACAGAGACAGCCATTGTCCCAAGGACAGCACAGCTTTTGCACATGCTGCAACTTACCAACTTCTGTGTCTTTATTAACAGCCTGGAGGCCCTTTGGCTGAGCTTTCCTAAGGCTGTCAGATTGTGCTGCATCACGTTGTGCCTTTGTTGGCTCTGGTATACATGCATCAGTATGCGCATCTGGTCTCAAAGACGCCCACATACTCTCACTCAGCTGTGCTAGTATGTCAACATTGCTTTCTGCTTCGCTGTCAGAGGCATTTGAATCAGCAGCAGAATCGCGTGAGCCTGCATCTGATGCTTGCAATATAGCATCCTGTACAGCTTGAGCACGGCTGACTGGTGCTGGTTTTGTGACAGGCTCAGGGACAGTTTCCTCTGCTGTCGCTCCCCTTGAAATTGTTGCCAGTTCGGCAGGCTGAGCTGCTGCTTGAGTAGCACGCTCCAATGCAGGTTTTGCTTCTGCAACAACGCAAGAACTGCAGCTGTTGTACCAGCCCTTGCGCACGCTGCTAAATTTCTGAGAGCTTCAGGAGCTATCGTACCTGCAGAGGCAGCTGTGTCCTCCTGAATGCTTTCCAAAGCCTGTTGCCGGTCTTTGACTCGTTGAGACCGTCTGAGAACCGAGTCCTGACTTACTCGATCAGGAGTCATGCTCCTGCGAGCTGTTTTGCCTGACATAACAGAAGATGTTTGCTTGGATTGCCTAGCGCTCGGCTCAGCGGCGGCGGCGGCCGGCTTATTTTGCAACCGCAAACTGACAATTTGCACCAGTACGGATGGGTGGTCAGGGACAGCGTGCTCCTGTTGCGCCTATAGGCCTCACAAGCTCTGCGAGAACCTTTGAATGGCGAGGACCGTACAGTGGGACCGTACCGTAGTAGATATACCGCGCGTGATTTCTGCTTTAAACTAGTTGTTGGACAAGCTTGGAGACTACCGCTCGAACACCAATCGAATATGATTGCTAGTCGCTCACGGCGCAGCTATTGTGTCAACCTGCACGAGTGCTCAATCGAGGAGATCACGCACAGAGTCTGTGTCAGTTTGAGCTCGCTATAAAATGGGTGGCGACCGCAAACGCTTCAAGCTTTCTCCCCAGAGCAAAGGATATGCTGAACTCGACTCGTCGCACAACTTGCTTTCTGCGCTGAGAGATAGCCAGACCTCTTCATCTGAGAGGTATGCTCTCTGAGAGGTCAGATGAAGTGCTGCTGGATGCAGTTTGTACTGATTTGACACCACACTATTATGCAGGAGGCTGCTCGTGCATACTCTAAGGGATGTCTTGTCATCAAAGTTGCTCCCGCCCCTGCTAGAGACTCAGCCCAAGCCTACGAACCTGCGCCGCAGTGACAAGTGCTTTGCTTGTGTAAGTCTCCGAAGCAGTGACTTGCTTGTGCTGTGCATACACCCAGGAACACATGCTGCAAGGCACACTTCTTGAAGACATTGGTCAAATATCACAGCCTGTCAAGTCACCACTCTTTGACCTGCAGGCCTGGGTCAGTGACACACACGTGGTTGTGGGAACTAAGTGCAACAAGCTTGTGTGTGTTGATGCTGTCACACTGCAAATGCATGACATCATCTTGCCCCCCAAGCCTGTCAGATCAGAAGAGCTCCTCATGGCCAGTAGTAACCATCCTGGATGCGGCATACATACAATGGCTGTTAGTCCTGATGGCAGCATGCTTGCTGTTGGCGGCGCTGACCCCTTGGACTGCCAGATCATGCACATACAGCACCAGCATGGCAAGGCGCCTATTTTTACTCCAATGCAAGCACTCGTGGTGTGTTGAGTTATCTGTATCATCTCTGCTATCTTTTGTGTCAGATGGCTTAAGCTCATGCTGAATTGAGTCGCAGAGTCTCTGATGTGTGCTATGACTTGCTAGGGTCACCGAGACTGGCTATTTGGAGTCACCTGGCTCACTGACAGGCATATTGTCACAGGTAAGGGTGTGTGCATGCTTGGTGAATAAGATGTTAGGTAGCGACTTTTAGCAGCTTCAACCAACCAAAGATTAAGAAATGCTCATGCAGCCTGGGTTTCAACCATTCTGTATTGTACAACATTTACTGTGTATTCATTGTTATACATGACCCACACACTCTGCATGCAGGTTCAAGGGATCACTCAATTAAGCTGTGGCGCAATGATGAGGATAATAGCACTGCAAACTACAGGCCACTGGAATCAAGAACAGACCACAGGGTAACAAAAGCAGCATCTCAGCAATGACTTGTCCATCTTGTCAAAATAGTAGGCAGACACAAGTGGCATCTTTGCAGAGTCTGTCCCGTACAGAATCACGGTCACAGGCCGTGTACTTCACTGCCAAACAGTTCCCGTTTCCTTCTGTCTTGGTTCCAAATGTGCGCTGCTAAGCATTGCTGGCTTGTGCTGCAGACCAAGGTGAGGGATGTCAAGTACTGCAGAGACATCCTGAAGCTTGCCAGTCTAGGCGCTGATGGCACTGTCAAGCTTTGGGACCCAAACCTGTCGCCTGTTCAATCGGTGAGTTTTGCCCACACAGCAAACGTCTTGTTCAATGGCACTGTCAAGCTTAGGGACCCAAACCTGTTGCCTGTTCAATCAGTGAGTCGATCGTTTGCTGTGCGGCCAGTATTTGCCCATACGGCACACGTCTTATTCAAATTGACGTTGCAAGGTGACAGTGCAAGACCAAGTTGCATGCAGACTTGCTCAGATACACAACCTGAGCAGTATGCCTTGCAGCCCAAAGCTGAGGCAGGTCGAACCTGGTACGTGGCACCTGCAGCAAATGTGTTCTGTAATGCTGTGCAGATGAAGTTGCTGCATGACAAGGAGCTGGTGTGCATGGCAATGACAGGCAATCTGGTTGCTGTTGGCTCCCAGAGTCATGTCAGCTTGTTGGATCCACGCATTGCTCAGCCAACCATCCGAGCTCTTGACTCCATAGATCCTGGTCAGGTAAAAGCAGTACAGTGGGCAAGCTGAGCTTTGAGCGTTGCACACTACAGGCACACTTGCTGCATTCTTGCTGTCCTTGGTGGCAATTTTCATGTGATCATCAGTCGGTGCCTCAGCAGAGGTGCACTGAGGCTGTTTGCAGCTTCAGAAATATGAAGCAGGTGGCTGTGCATAAGTCATCCTTCTTATTGCACAACTACTGCCTGCCATTGTATTCAAACACAGCTGCTTCCAGTCATTGTTTCACAGCTTCTAATTGCCCTTTAAAAACCTTATAGCATGACCCAGGTTGCAATCAGCAGTCCACAAGCCATAAATGCAAGTGTTAAGCCCTAAACAGTTTGTAGAGGGTCAAAGCCCAAGTTTGCAAACTGCAGGGCGTGTGCTCTCTGGGGATCATGGACAACATTTTATCCTCTGGCAGTGGCCGCGGCCGGATTGCCTTCTTTGATCTGCGGGCAAATGACTACATCTCGGTCCAGCCAGAGGCCCTATCCCGCCCCCAGAGTCCAGTAGCTCGCCATGCTGCAAGTTCATACACACCTGCATACACACCTGCGTACACACCTGCATACACACCTACATGGTATGATGATTATGATGATGGTGATGATGCTTTTGGCCATGATGATGAACTTCAAGAAGAAGGTAATGGTGATGATGATGACAACGATAGTGAACATGATGATGATGATAACTCTCAGAGTCTTGTAAATGAGACCGTTCTGGCCCAGATGAGAAGGCAGCGAGCAGAAGTGGAGTGGCAGCTGATGGCTTTTCAGCCTTCTGGGGCAAGCTTCCGGCGGAACACACAACAGCTGCTGGATTTGCCTGGCCAATCTGCTCGGCGTAGTTGCTTCCTACAGACCGGCACGGGATGGCTTGATCACAACCATGTCTATCTGTGAGTACTGCTGTGCTCGTTCACTTGTGTTCATGAGCTTATCATGTGCATGATGATGGCATGACCTTTTACATTGGCCATCTATATGAATTGCTGGTGTACCATATATGGCGTATCGAGCATACAATTGTGTCTGCCTGTCAGAGAAGTTGTTGATTTCTTCACAGTGGAGTCTGCTGATGATTTGACATGTTGTTTGTTGGCAAGACACAAGCAAGCAAGATGCAATAGCATGTGTTTGCTAGCATGCATTTTGCTGGCTCACCAGCTGCCCAGTGCTGACTGCCATGTCGAGACCGCATTCAAAAAGTCACAGTGTCTTGTACATGACTGACCTGGCACTGCTGCGTGCAGGGACCATTTTACTGGTATGCAAATATGGAATGCTTGCTATGCGCATGCTTGGGACCCAAGCAAGACAAAGCTTTTTACATGTGGTGGTCCTCTGGCATTTGGCCTCATAGGCACATACATGGCATTGTGGAACTGACAGCAAGAAATTCATCTCTTGCCCTTGTAGCTGGAGGCTTGTATACTTGCTTACCAGGTTGTACTTTGTACCAATATTGCATGTGGCTGCTTGAGTACGCTTGCTGCCACTGTGCAACCGCGCAAACATGTTTATAAAACTTCATGTAAGACACATCAAACTGTGAGGCATGAAGGTGCATTGCATGGGCTGCAACATGTTGCTGACATGGGCAGTATGTGATGTCATACACTGTAGTGGCACTGCTCTCATTTGCATGTTTGCTTGACAAACTGATTGAGCAACACATTCTTAATGAGCCATGATCAGAACTGTTCTGCTCTGCACAGTATGGTGGTCATAGAGCACATGAGTCAGGTAGGCTAAGTGTGCTCTTGTGTCAAATGCCGCATTTGCAGTGCATGCGTGTTACCCGTTTTGAATTACAGCCTGAGCAACAGGGCCACTGACTGGCTTGCTTTTGGCACATGCAGTTGTTGATGTACCATTTTTCATGCAGATGCCAGAGATAAAGGCAGATGCACAATTGTACATGACACACAAGTCGCTGTGAAAACCGCTGCAAGAATGTTTGCCCATTTGCATTTCATTAGGCGCAGAATTCTGATCATGAGATTTCCCTTGTCTTCTTTCCTGAAACCTGAAACAAACATGCATATCACGTCACTCAACCAGCTCAAACTAGCAGGGCTTACTGCTCCGACGTCCTTGCTTCGCAGACGCAGCAGAACCATACGTGGGTTTTGCCTGCACAATTTCCCGGCTGGTCGAAACGGCTTTGGAGCACCAAGGTAAAGGTGCAAGGTTGTTGCAAAAGTAACACTTGGTGACGCCCACCTTAGTATCCACACGTGCTTTGCGTCGTAAAGGTGCTGCAATACCAGCGAAGCACGAGCAAAGCAATCCAACATGAAACCCTCACTCCAAACTCTCGTCCAGCAGACCTTCTCTCTAGGACCCTACAAGCAAACAAGAGCACTTGGCAAAGCTGCGCAATTCACTTGGAAGTTTGGCGCCTTTGTATTCGTGCTGGGTGAGCAAGAAAACAGACCATGCTCACTTCTTCGTACTGCATAGTTTGACGTGATCTTACAGCACTTCAGCAGCAGTTTAGCACCGCAGCAACATGCCCACGCAGGTCTGGCTATTCTCTTGTTTCCTGAGAAGCTAGGAGGGATCACTGAGACAGGCGCTTCTGCCGCTGGACAGAGATTTGCACAGCAAAACAGTGGTATTATCATCATGGTGGTTGGCTACTTTTACTTTGCTGCTGGACGCAACAATGCAGAATGGTTTTTTGCTGGAAGCATCCTGGATAGAATGGTTGCGTCCATGCTAGCTTTCTTCCTGTTTGTCACTGGTAGTGCTACCCTTGCACAAGTGGCTGGTCAAATAGCTGTTGATGTTGGATCTGCTATATATACCTACAAGCTCTACCAAGAAGATCTGGCAGACAAGCAGCTTCAGCATAGAAAGTGAGGGGACTGCAGTCTTGCCATGTACTACTTTTCGCGGCAGCCATCTGGCAGCCTTATACTTGTGAGCACGCTTGTTCCCCACTTGGTACATGACAAACAACCCCATCAAATTATGCTGTCATAGAAGTTTCTTGAATACATATGAAGGTGTGTGCACACAAGTTTTGGTGTAACTTCGGCTCCAAATGCCTGAGCTCTGCATGGCGTTAGACAGACGACTCAGATTAACTTCTGAAACATGCTTCTGGGCGCTTGTGCCAGAGAAACGGCCATAGTCAATGGGTTGCACACTTTGCAATAAGCGGGGTCCCTGTGTGCTTCAGCTATGTTTTGAGACTGCTTTGTTTATATGAGCTGCAGTCTGCAGTTCCTTTTCATGACAATGCTGCTAGCAAATTGAGCAGAGTGACTAAACGTGTATCTGAGGTCCAATCTACCAAGGGAAATTGAGCAGAGTGACTAAAAAGCAGTGTAACATTTGAAAGGCTCAAGCTCAATTGCATACTGTCATATGCTCATGCATGTGCAACTAATGCTGGTGATGCATCATAACCTGCTTCAAGCATCTGCTTTCCAGTGCAGTAGCTCTGGGTTGAACATTTTGGAAATGGGGTAGTCATCGCTGCATTTTGCAAACTAGGTGCATCTGCAATGGATCATCTAGGCTGTCGCCACATGCTGTGTTGCTTGATAGGCTTGTACCCCACTTGTTCCAGAAGCTAGTTTAGAGCCTGAGATGACTTTGCAGCATCAGCGTCTTTCACAGCGCGCTTGAGATACAAGATCTGGTACTCAAGCTTGCTGTTCTTGGCCTGGAGAGTGTCGACTGCTGTCTTGGTCTGCAAACCACAAGCTGACTGTACCATGGCAAGTACTAGGATGTGCAATGTCTATTACTAGCTGTCTTAGTACCATACCAGGCAATATGCCTTGGCAGGATGAACGTGACAGCTGCATGCAGAGAAGTGATGACAAACAGTCTTAGTCAAGCAAGCAGCCTGCAGAAGGACTTTATATCGAGACAGTACGCACCTGCTTAGCCGATTTTGTCAGTTGAGCCTCGCTCTTTTCTAGCTCGATCTGGCGCTCTTTGGCCTTAACCAGTAACTGCTTGACAGTTTGCAGAACCTGGATCACGTCTGGCGAAGCTCCGGTACGTGGTCCTGCGTCAGAACACATTGTAATCCAGCGAATTACAAGCGCAGCCTGTTTGTGAGCTTGAGGGGCGCAAACACAGACCTGCATTACCATTTTCCAAGACACTCAGACGATGTTCTGCATCTGCTGCTCGCTTCTCAAGGTCGCTTAGCAGCTGCTCGTTACTTAAGCCATTGGCGTTGGCCATCTGATCGCGGAAATCACGCTCGTTCATCAGCAGCCTGTTTCTGTCTCGAATGGTTTCGGAGCAAACAGAAGCTGCAATTCAACAGAGCTTCAGACTCACCCGGTGCGCACAAATACGTCAGCTCTTGTGTGATTTCAGCGACACCATCCGCCTTTTCAGAGGAATATCGCGTGGATTGTGAAGATTGCGATTAAGTTTGTTTGGAACGACCTGTCAAGCTTTGAACCCACCACCGCCGGATGACGTCCACGAGACGCTTCACATGCAATGATCTGTTCCAGTTCAATGGAGTCAACCTAGACTACTTCACAGAGACGGTAAGGTGCGCTAGCCATGAGTCTTGTCTGCTTTGTCTATGTCCACTCAACTGAGATGCTTGCTTGCAGTACAATCTACCCTTTTACCTTCAGTATCTCGCAAACTGGCCGGAGTACTGTATCACAGCAGACGGTCCTGGTAAAGAGATCATGGGTTACATCTTGGGCAAGTCAGAGGGTGAGGGGGTAAAATGGCATGGCCACGTCACCGCTGTTACTGTCGCTCCTGAATACAGGTAGCACAACAGCCGAGCGTTGCTTTTGTGTCACAACTGTCCCAAAGAAATAAGCAGGAGGGATGCTTACAGGCGGCAGCGGCTAGCCAAAAAGCTGATGGATGATTTAGAAGACATAACGGAGAAAGTACACAAGGCTTATTTTGTGGACCTGTTTGTGCGTGTTTCCAATGCCAGCGCTATTCGGATGTACAACAAGGTAAGCAGGCAGAGAGCACCCTGTGCCATCAGCATGGGATCTGTACATTCACATGAAATGCATGTCATTGCTATGGTTTGCTATGTTGATCAACATCTTGCTATGTGTGCTGTGCTGCTGCAGTTTGGCTACAGCATATACAGAACCGTATTGGGATACTACAGTGGGGATGAGAACGCTTATGACATGCGCAAAGCCATGTCAAGGGACAAGGAAGGCAAATCAGTCATACCCCTGACAAGACCTATTCACCCACACGAACTTGAGCATGATTGATTGCTGACAGAGTCTATGAGGCATAATGGGGAGTGTGTAGTTGCTGTGTGGCATCGGCAAACTTTCCGACTGGGGCTTGGAGGGCAGGGCACACCCTGCTTAGAGGGCAGTGCGTGCCATTGCAACTCATGCAGTTTGGGTCTTGCTTGGAGTGATGAGAGTACAGTGTGCAAAAATGGTAAAGCATTTTCATGGGTTTCTTGCCTGCACTGCAGCTGCAGTCCAGCTGTGTTGACTGGCAAGTGATTTGCAACGGCTTTGACTGGCTTTATAGATCTTTTGTATCATGATCAGCAGAACTGTGCACACCTTTGCCCCGAACTTGCACAATGATGGATTACATTAAGTTAATTGCAAACTCAAGATCGAAAAGCTACTGCTGCCTTTGCTGGTGGCTTTGCATTGGTGAGCTTCTGAGTTCACCAGCCAAGTTGTTTCCTGTGACATGCTTTTTTCACACTGTTGTGTGTTACAACTTCACTGGCAAAGTGGATTTTGCCGCCGATTCTTTACTTGTAACATCTGGCTAAGTATTGGCATATCATCACGATTGGCATAAGCAACAGCCGTTAGACTCAAGTTGCACAGCAGGGAACCGCAAACTGTGTGGCAATCTAGGGTTTACAATTTGAAATGTATTGGCACTAATTTGTCAATAAAACAGGCTACGTATTATGCCAGGCACATGGTACTGCCATGCGCTTCTTTGCGTCAGATACAGCATGCAGATGTGGATGTTATTGCGAGCAACTTGTGGATCCTGAAATTTGTGCAATCATGCGCAATACATTGTAAATCACCTGACCAAAGGTATTGTCAATCTGTTTTGCTCTATGGTCAGTGTGTGTAGAATAATCTGTTTTGTGCAGGACGGGCTGGCTGCAGATGTACAGCAAACTAAAGATGACATGAGATATACTCAATTGACAAGTACAAAAGCTGGAACGAAGTGCAAAAATTACTATTGTGGCTTAAACAGCAAAAGTCATGCACAAAATCGACCTTGCTGTACTTTGCAGATGAAACACAATCAGTGGTCATGATTAGGGCTATGACAAGCAGTAATGCTACCTAAGCGAGCTACCTTGTATAAGCAGCATGCCACCTGCAGAACATGGTATAGGTGTACAATCTGATCAGTGTTGATGCCCAACAGCGTCTGACCAGACAGTCCGGCTTGCATCATGTTCTTTAAGCCAATGCTCTACGTCCAGAGTGCATCTTAGTCTTGATCTCTGAAGAGATGTGTTCCAAAACATCAGCTGCTCCTGGTGGTGCAATTTCAAAGTCTACTTCCAGGCATAGTAATTGGTCAGCAACCTCAGTGGCTTCCCCACTAGTGACGCTGATGGTCACAACGTAAGGGCCCTGCAAACAGCACATTCAGCAATGGCACACCGCACATGTAGCAAACGCAGAATATCAGAGGTACTCTCAAACATCAATAGTGCTGTCTGCCTGCCGCACAACTTCTGTACAGATGCCAACTTGACAAAAGGAGCTGTCAATGGCTGGTGCCCCAAGGCTGGCAGAACATACATGTTGCGCATGCAGGGCCTTTGATGAGCAGCTGCTCAGCAGACATGATTACAGTGTGTGAGCATACTCACTGGAGGCACAATGGGTGGCAGGTACTCGTCATAACTCAGGTTTAGGGGACCCTTTTGGACAGGACATGTTGTCCTTTCACAAAGGTCCTTAGTCTCAGAGTAGACTGGAAGGCCTCTGAATGCAACAGCAATAGCAACAGATCCCTGGGCGACAGCAATTTCTGCAAACAGTTACAGAGCTCATATGCCGTGATGCTGTGCAGTCAAAGCAACGGTGGTGAGCATATACCAGGTCCGCACGCTTGTGCAATGAGCAGATGTATCCAGCAGCAGCTTACTTGACTCTGCATCGATAGAGAAGCTGATGGTGTCGCCAGCTTGAGGAGGGTCAGGTGACAACGCAACGTGGCTTACATCAGCCTTCCCTTCGGCACAAGTGTGCCACTCAAAGGCAGAAGCACCGCAGAGCAGAGTGCAAGCAACAAGCAAGCCGATGTATGCTCTCGCCATGGCTGCTTGAAGGTGCCGAATCGAAGTCAGCACAGCGTTCGTCAACGGTCGTCTCTTTCAGCGGACAGTTCGAGAATTGCAAACCTACTGAAAATTTGGCAAGCAGGGCCTATGCAATTAGCCATTTTCCCTGCCTCAGGCCTGGACTAGGGCTGGCTGGCACCGAAGTGGCCTGGACTAGGGCTAAGTTGCTGTCGCAGATTGGTTGCACAGGATCATAAACGTCCAGTTCTTTGGCCACTTTGGCAAGAATACGCTGCTCTGTTTTCCACAAGCGCTGGTATGATGAGGTCTTTCTTTGCGCAGCAGCATCACATGCGGGGTTTCAACCTTGTCTCGGACCCACCAATATTGTTTTGAATTCCATAAACATCACCTTTGCCTTCTTCAACATGTGGTCAGACATGCATATGACCCGTTCACACAGCTGCAGCCTGCAACAGCAATCACTGTGGCACTTGTCATGTGAAGCTCTTCCATAGAAGCTTTGGGATCATTGCTCATCCATTGGGCACTCACTGAACTGATTGACATGCAGCTTGGCCTCAGAGTAAGCATATGTGCGCTAGAATTCCAAGTGATCAACAGGACTGGTGGCTAGAAGACGGGTCTGTGTGCCTGTGTAATGACTGTTATGACCAGGTCTGCCGATGAGTGTCCAGGCAATCAGGGTTCACGGCTATTCTATTGCAGTTCTCCTTCGCCAATTGGATAATCAATTATCCAATAGTATCGCCGTTTGCTGCAAACTGGCATATTGGCGAGTTTGGG
>JAABUP010003952.1_pt1:0-7500 | contig 25245 bp, 25 predicted proteins | sample 5559201 | NCBI WGS metagenome assembly JAABUP01 (sample SAMN10711887, study PRJNA513373) | rock metagenome | isolation source: Antarctica rocks | place: Antarctica
ATGGGGGTGGAGATGGGGGTGGAGACGGTGGAGGAGGGGATGGTGGGGGTGGTGGTGAGGGGCACAAGCCGCATGTTTGACGGCAGTTGGATCTGCATGCAGGCAAGGCCTCAGACCAGGGTCACTTGCATGTGCATTCAATCAGACCATGTACCATCAGTGATGATTGGCAAAGAATCACACTTTGAAGCAGCTGGTGCAGCATTGACAGCAGAGTTATCAAAGCAGCTTGCTTACCTGAGATAGTCACCAATGCCTCCTGGCAAAGCACAATCATTATGCACGCTGGCGCAGATCTGGCCACAATCTGATGCCAGGTCCACACAGACTCCAGAACCAGTCAGTGGTGCTGGGGCTGCTGCTGTGCCAGGAGAGCTTGAGCCAATCACAGGAGCTGAGCTTGGGCTGCTTGAGGATCCTAGAGTGCCTGATATTGGCAATGAAATAGGTGAGACCTGTGATGATATGCTGGGTGATGCTGTGCCATTTGTGGGCACAGCAGGGGTTGCTGTCAGCCCAGGTGATGGGGAAGGTGTAGGAGGCACGCTAGGTGATGCCCCAGTTGTTGAAGCAGGTGTAGCTGTCAGCCCAGGTGATGGGGAAGGTGTAGATGGCATGCTAGGTGATGCCCCAGTTGTTAAAGCAGGTGTAGCTGTCTCGCCAGGCAATGTCACAGGTGATGTGCTGGGTGCTGCTGTGACACCAGGTGGAAATATGGATGCTGGAGAAGGTGATAGTGTTACACCAGGTGAGACTCCAGGGGGCATGCCAGGATGCATGCCAGGTGGTGATATTGCTTCAGGAGACAACTCAGGGGAGGTCTCTGGCTCAGGTGTACCTGTGGGTGTGGGAGGAAGAGGAATGGTGGAGCCTGGAACATCAGACGCATGGTTGTTGAGGGTTGATGGGGACTGGCCTGGAGATCTGACCACAATGCTTGGTGAAGCTGTTGCTGAAGAGGCTGGAGAAGAAACTGGTGAAGAAGGTGACAGTGAAGCTGGCGAAGAAGGTGCGCCTAGCACAGGTGCACCTGGTGTTGCAGGTGACACAGAAGTGATTGGCAAGATGGGGGATGACTGTACTGGAGTACTCATAGGACTGGGAACCGTCGGGGGTGCTACAGGGCTTGTTGGGCCTGATGTTGAGCTTGGCGTGCCAGCTGTACTTGGCGTTGTGGTGAATGTTGTTGGAGTGGCGGTAGCCACTGGTGATGGTGATGGTTGAGGAAGGCCAGGGCAGCGCCCGCAGGTGATCTGACAGTAGCCAGAGGGTGCAGCTGGTGTGGCTGGGGCTATGGAACTGCAATTTCCCAGGTCCCTCTGCATAGCAGTGCAAGGAGACTCAGTTTGGTTTCACTGATGTTGAGATGCCCGACATTGACCATGCTGGCTGGTAAGTTGCAATTACTGTACACTGTGAATAGGAAGCACTCCTGGGTTTCACTGCAAGGCTGCTCAGTGCTCAGCAGCAGATCATGAGCAGCTCATTGTTGTCACACACAGATGCAGCAACATCACAAAGACAACAGCATCCTTCTGATGCAATACCAGACTTGTGCAAGTCTCACCTGTTGTGAACAAGTGAATGGACCTGGTGGTGCAACGTCCACACATGCAAAGGAAGACGTCCCAGAAGTAGGGCTGCTGGGAGAGCTAGGTGTTGAGACTGTAGGTGCACCAGGGCTGGAGTGTGATACAGTGCCTGTGTTGGTTGTGCCAGGAGCTGTAGCTGTTGTGGGTGTGGTGGGTATTGCAGCAGGAGGTGTGGTTGCTGTGGAGGTTGTGGGTGTTGCACTAGGAGGTGTAGTGGCTGTGGGGGTGGTGGGTGGTGCCCCTGGGGATGTGACAGACACAGGAGGACTGGAGGGTGTGCTGGCGGGAGAGGGTTGAGCAGCGGTTGCAGTGCCTGGGGCTTCAATTCCAGGGGCTGAAGGGGCAGCAGGCCGTGGTGTTGGACTGCTTTGCAAAGGGCTGGGCGGGGTCAAACTTGTAGGAGAAAGGCCTGGAGTTGAGATGGGTGTACTGGAAGATTGCATTGGGCTTGGAGATGGATGGCTAGTGCTGCCAAAGCTCTGTATTGCTGGTGTAGTTGATGGCACAGGCACAGGTGAGCCTGGAGCTGCGCCTGAAGGTGTTGACAGACCAGGGCTTTTCACAGGCACATCAGACCTGCTGAGTGTTGGTGCAGGTGTTGATGTTGGCGAAATCACTGCCACAATTGGTGATGCGGCAGAAGAAGTTGTGCTCAATGTGCCCACTGGAAAGCCAGCACAGTACCCACAGTAAAGCTGGCAATACGCCCTGCAGCAGATATGCTTACATTACCTTTGGTACCCTTCAACAGCAAATGTCAACTCAAACACTAAAACAAAGTCTGTTTAAAGCATGCAAGACATGCACTTGTTGCTTTCTTACCTCAAGTAGTCTCCTATAGGAGTTTGCGCAGAGCAAGTTTCTTGAACGTTGCCAGGCTCCTGGTCACATACTGCTGAACAGTCAGGAGCAGTATTGATACAACTTGCAGCCGAAGTACTGGGAGCAGGAGCTAGCTGAGCTGACGATATAGTTGCAGTGCACAGCACGACCACCAAGGGCCACAGCCTGCCCGATGACTGAGGCTTCATCCTACGCAATACACAGAGCAGATCAGCATATTGTTGGTCACTGGGCTTAGCACACGTTTATGGCGGGTTGTTTGCAGACCGAAGCTCACACGCACCTCAGCAGCGCGTGTGGTAAATCAGCCAAGCAAAGACGTAGCTGAAGCGTTGATGGCCGGTGGACGGACGACACAGGACGTCGTGTGCCGCTCCTGCTCAACACGCAGCGGTCAGGTATGCAGTGCCTAGAAAGGCGGTAAGTCTCTGTGGCTTCTAGTGGACGTCACGTAGTGGCCGCAACGAAGCACACAATATTACCTTGAGCAAGGACACAAGCCCTGGAGGCTGTGCTGGGTTGCTTATGGCAATGCTGGGATGCTTGCGCCTGCCACGAGCACCAGGCGGTCCCTGTCTAAAGGCGGCTTGCGATCAGCGGCTATGGTACAGCAGCTGTCACATTGCCAAAGCAGACACTATGCTCGCACAAGCACAGACCACAAACGAAAGACAGAGACTGAAATGGACCAGAGCGAAATATGTGTGAGTCGTGCCAGCTTGCTTGCCCGCTTTTATGCTCCCAAACTTGCCGCTTGTTTGAAAGTCAAACAAGTTGCAGAATCCCTTTTCACGTGCGGGCTGACGTAAGGAACAAGCATGTCAGTCAGGGCATCAAGTACGTGAGAGGCGCTTGACGATGTTCCCAGACGCGAGCCTTGAGCTGAGTGACAAGACACAGACAGCAGCCCATACCGTGATGTCAATTTACACCCAACACAAAAGGTCTGCGCTTGACCAGCTTTTGGTTGGACCCGACATGGTGTTGCGCTCACAAAGCGATCTGCGAAACACGTCACCACCTGTCAACTATAGACAGCGCCATATCCAGATTACATTTGCTACATGCTTTCACGGCATAAAAATGCACTGTTCTGAATTCAAACAGAGTTCGAACTAAGCACATGGACTGTGCCGACTGTCAGCCCTGTGGTATTGCATGGGTGCACTACAGATACTTCCAGGCTTGAGTGTATCTCTGTGCTATCACGGTCACAGCCTCTGAGGGCAGGGCTGTGCATGCTGCAAGTTAGCAAAGAGTCCAAAGTTCAAATCCAAAGCAATAAAACAAAATACCCATTTCTGACCCCACTATACAAGTAGAAACCCAGTATGCTGTACAACCTTGCCTGACATACAGAAAGCACCACCATACATGCACAAATCCATCACCACTGCATGAGAGAACTCTGCCTTCATGGACGCGGGCCTTCCGAAATCATAGATGCCATCAAAGGGATATTCATAGTGCATAGCAGCTCCTCTTCCTGTTTTGGGGTGATCAGCCATGAGGCTTTGCTTGCTTCAGCATTTTCCACAGCTGCATCCGGCACCTCTGATGGAAAACTCCTTTGCTGTAGCAAGGTCTCAGCGGCTGCGGCATGATCATCAGCTGCAATGGCATTGGCTACAGCCAACATGTCTGGGAAGTACGGATATGACTGGACAATGACATTGCCTCTCTGAAACAATGTCATGACCTACAACATAGAGCTTCTTGTTCATTGTGCAGCATTCCTGTTTGATGTCGATATGAAAATGCACTGACAGCTGGGTGCATCACAGAAGACATGGATGCTATGTCCTGCCGGCGTGAGCCGCTCAAGAGTGACCACCTGCCTGATTGGAAGCAGGCAGCCACAAAAGTTGCTACCAGAGATTGCCTACTCCTTGGGTGTAAATGCAAAGTCTGAGGAAGTCAAGGCATTGACATCATGCCAGCACCATAATTTGCAGGCGTTGTGACTTGCAATGGCATATTGTGGGTCTGCACAGTAAGTAGACACTCACCCGCTTCCATGTTGCATACAAGAAGCCACAGGTGAGCTGGTGATCTTCCTGGATGTTGGCTTGCAGTCTGTCTAGGACTCCAGCCATTGTCACATAATCCAGTGCCAGCGCATGCTGTGTAGTCTTTGTCCCATGCACTCCCTGAATACAACACCACTCGTTAGGAGTGTCAAGCTCAGCGTACATTAGCAGCAGCACCAACAATTGGGTCCCAAGGCTTTCCAAAGACTGCAAGCCTTGGAGACTGCAAGACTGCTTGACTGCAAGACTGTCTTGCAAGACTGCAGACTGCAAAACTGCTTGCCAAAGACTGCTGCTTGCTTGAAAACAATGTGCTTGCAGTTGCGCATTTACAGCTGCAGCCGCCCTGCTGCATTGAACAAGCAAGCGTCAATGGATATGCAGTGGTCACCTCTAAAGTGTTGAGCAGGCTTTCCCTTTGCCTGAGCACCTCACTCATCTTGGAGAGGTAGTAATGCCGGCCAGCCAGCAACTCCTTCTTCTGCTGTGGACTCAGATTGATGGAGCGCTGCACATGCAAAAACAGAGCAGATTGATGTCTTTTCATGCCTAAACATGCAAATGCAACATGACCGCATATTTTTGGGGCAAAACGCACAACATTGCAACAGTTGAAGCTATGAAGGCTGCTGCAGACAAAAGGTATCGATCTCACAATGCTTTTGCAAACATCAACTGCAAATATATGTGCAACTGGAATATACATGCAGCTAGCATAAGCGCTGCTAGGAAAGCTAAAATAGACAATGAGCCAAATGAAAGATCTGCTCAGCTGCAGTAGTATGAGTGATTCAGCTGGGCAGAACTTACGGAGATGGAGAGCCATTTGCTAGAGCTGGGTCCCTGTTGCACCATCAGTGCTCCATCAAAGTTGGAGCAGTGCAGCGTGCGAATGGCTGATGGGTTGCTCATGGCCAAAGATGCACAGATGGCACTGCACTCATTCACCAGCCTGTCAATCTGAGCCTGTACAGCTGAGTGGTCATTGCCTCTGGCCTCCAACAACATCACTGCCAGCTTGTTCACATACTCCTGCAAAGCAAAAAGCTTCAGCGGATGCCTATTGTCATTTGCATGACAGGTGCTGACGTCTTCTCTGTGTGCACCTCCTCTGCTATGCAGAAAGATGGGTAGCTGACTACCATTGTGCAAAGACAGTACGCTGAAAACGCTACAGTATGTGCAAGTTCACAAACACGTCAACATGACTTCAGACAGAGCAAATATGAGAAGCATCTTGTTTGCAGAGCTTGAATTATAGACAGTGTGCCTGCAAATGCACAGATTGATGTTGATTAATAACAATAATAGTAATCATAATGATGATAATAATATTAGTGATGATAATGATGATGTTGATGATAATGATACTGATAATAATATTATGTTGATGGATGCAGGAAAACACCTTCCAGAGCTTGGTGAGCTCAGTTGAGGACATGCTCTTCAAGGCCTCGCAAGTGATGCGTGCATTATCTCTCACAGAGATATTGAGGTAAGCATTAGATCTATAGCCGTCTTGCATCGTGAAGGGTGTCTGCTGCTGCTGCAGCCTGCAAAGCAGCCGGAGTGAAATCATGTCAGGAGAGATCCCTGTCTCACCGCATGTATGCAAGGTTGATCAGTTGCAAGTCATGCAACGTGGTATGGCAGTGTGCTGTTTGTAGCCTGTTCTTTAATTGCAGCAACAGACTAGAAATGCAGACCGCAATTTGGTGGAATGTTGACAAACGGGCACAATGTGATGCATGGGAATAAGACACACAGGACACAATCAATTTGGGTATGTCCTGTGTGTCTCTGGTGCCCAGCACCTGATGATGCAAGGAATGGTCTTCCGCCTTGAACTTGCAGATTTCTTGATCCCTCATCACCAGAACCTTCTCCAAAATGTTGTTGCGGTTCTCCAAGGCTGACTTTTCTATAGAAACGTGCTCAAGCTTGGCTGAGAGCTCAGACAGCTTCTTTTCGCTGTCTGTCAGCTTGGCCTACACATGTCAGCGCACACTCCAAAGATGGCAGGGAATTGGCATAAGGATAAGCTGGCACTGACACCAACAACAAGAAGACGGAAAAACAAAACATGCAGAACCAACACGCACAGTACCTTTTGCCTGTCGCGCCACCTCTTCTGTGCAGTTTTGTTCTTTTCTCTCATTCTTGCAGTTCTTTCAGCTTTAGTGAGCTTTCTGTTGTCTTCAAAGTCACTGCCACTGTGCTCTCCAGAATGCTGCTCAGCAGAGTGGCCAATGCCAAAGAGCTCCCCAGAATGTCCTGAGTTTGCTGACTCCTCCACCCTTTTGTGCTTATGCCCAACACTTTCAGCAAGACCAAGTAAGGGGCCAGGTGCTGTATCTGTGACAGGCACAGGTTCTGATGCCCCAGGGGTTGGCACCCACTGAAAAGTGTGCTGCTGCGACATGAAAGGCCCATCATTGTAAGCTGCATTCTGAGGAAGTGCGCCTAGCGCGCCCGTCCCGTATGAGAGGTCGAAAGAGCTTTGTTGCTGAGGTGCCTGTTGAGGCCCTGGAAGCTGAACATTATCCGCTAGGAGAAAGTCGAGAAAACCCTTGTCGACATGGTCATTTGGATAGGAGCGTCTGCTTGCTTTAGCTACTGGAGGGCCGTAATGAAGGTCCGTCGACACTTGATCCCAGTTTTGGTGCATGACATAGCTCCTGCCGTTAAAACGGCGGCAACAACCTGCTTGTGATAAGCTGTGCGGAGACACAGGGACGCGTACGGTTAGTCAGAGATTTCAAGCCAAGCTGAAAAGTGCGTCTAGTAAGATTTAGATCCGGACATCTAGCTCGCGTGCCCTCGCAACAAAAAAAATCTGAATAGAAGCTGCCAGACAATGGAAACATGAATAATTGAAAGCAGGGCGCAATTGAGTATTGGCCCTTCAGGAGCCCGACGCTGCCTTTTGTCAGGGCGCTGCGGTTTTAGCCAAAACTTAGGTAATTGACAACGAGTGTAGAGCAACGTGCAAAGCAGGACATGTCGTAGAATGTCTAGTCCTTTCGACTCATAGC
>JAABUP010003952.1_pt1:12500-25245 | contig 25245 bp, 25 predicted proteins | sample 5559201 | NCBI WGS metagenome assembly JAABUP01 (sample SAMN10711887, study PRJNA513373) | rock metagenome | isolation source: Antarctica rocks | place: Antarctica
TTCATATGCTGGACAACTACTGACTGGCTTGTGTGTCCTGCAGACATGCACAACCATGCAGACAGCCATCATGAGTGTCCAGTCATACCCTTTGGCTGTAGATATTGTGGCTGTCATGAACTGCATCGCAGAGGATGCTGGCGAGCCCTCTCCTGGAGAGTTGATGGCGGGCTTTACGAACTGTAACTTGATTTTGGACAGCTCAGCATTACGCGTACCCAGTCCCGATCTGCTACTGGAAGTGTCCCACTGGAGTGTAGATTATCCCACCCATACTGCTTGACCTCAACCAAAAAGACATCTTTGTTCAGATTGTGGAGCGCTGGGGAGGTGATTGGTGTGTGGTCATGTCAGCTTGTTCCTGACATGTGTTTTTTGAGAATGGCCAGCATAGTGCCTCTGCTGTGTACCTTTGACAGCAACATTGGCGAGCTGCTTGTTTGTGGGGTCTGGCGTACTGACAATGAGGGAAAATTTGCTCTTCCTTTTCTGCTGTTTATCTCTTCTTGTTTTGCAAAAGTCTTAAGAGTTATTGCTTGACTTGCAAGCTAATTGAGCTTTTGGGGGGCCTTTTACTGCTGAATTTGTCACTGCATCAGACCTTTGAAAATTTCCTTTTTTTGGCTGCCATCACAGCTTTTATAGTTACCTGCATTCAGTTACTGGATCCAGCTTTAAGAGCAGTTCGGCTTCAATACTCCCTGCTGTCATTTCAATTGAACCGTTTGTTTCCATGAATTTTCCTCAGAACATGGTGTTTAGTATTGGTGTAGTTTATATCAGTTCTCCACATCCATTTGACGGGCTCAGTCAAGAAAGGCTTATGCTGCCAAACATGATAGGAGTTTTGAGGCGTGATGTTGGTATGAAGTCTTACTTGATCAAGTATCATGAGTATACCTGCCAAACAACTTTGTAACGAAACTCAGACTAGCTTCAACGCAAATATGCACAGCTTACTCCACGTTGCTGCAACAGCTGCTCAAACCTAGCCATGCACAATATCTCAGCCTCAGCTGACTTTGGTATCACTACGTCCCTACCTATATTTCAACATATACAAGGGTCCCAAAAATGTAGGCACCAGCTAACCACCCTAATTCATGTTTGCACAAAATGAACAAAGGGTTTTACAACCAGGGCATCCACCAGATATACATCTGACCCAGGTTATCCTTGTCAGTAGCCTCCTCTAAAAACGACCCCAGAGATTTACAACCAGGGCATCCACCAAATATACATCTGACCCAGGTTGTTCTTGTCAGTAGCCTCCTCTATGAGCCTATGAGCTTGTCCCTCAGTGGACAGAGGCAGGGAGGGCATGGAGCTGACACCCAGCAAAGTTCCGGTCAGACGCCCTGCAAACCACTTTGTTTTGTCCAGACTGCAAATCTTGTTTGTTTTCAGAACTGCATGCAGTGCTAGTGCCAATGATTGACCACACAGAGACTGTCAAGCCCGAGCACACAAAATTGGCATAACAGTAACGGCAATGACCGTCTTGGCTGAAGGTTTCGGAAAGAGCAGAGCAGAGCAGAAGAGCAAGGGAACGTGATCAAAGCTGGGTGTTTCACCTTCTATGGTAGCCATTGCATCTCTGGCCATGGCATTCTCTTGCTCTTCAGCCCCACTCTTGGCATTCTTGGGCACCCACTCCACCAGGGGGTCATGCACCAGGGTCTCCAACACACTCAGCAAAGTGTCCCTGTGCGTCCTCAAAACCTGCACCAAACCAGGTTTTTCCTCTCTATCTTTCTGACATTTGTTTTGATTTGTCAAACCCAGATGGCTTACTCTCACCACGACCGTGTTTCGTGCAACATGCAAACCACTGGAACTGTTTGCTGATGATGTTGTTGCCCCTGGATGACAGCTGGCAAGCTGAGAACAGCTGTGTTGCTGGCTGCAGCAGCAGTGAGTCGCCCTAGCGAGACCACATATCAACAGAGGTTGTGGCCATTCAGTCTTGGACACAGCACCAACACCAGGAGCAGAATGAAGCAGGCAAGACGATCATACAGATCTAGCTCATATAGAAGAATACCACACAAGACACAAACAATGGCTGCTTCAGTCTCACTTGGAACCAAGAATCACAAGTCAGAGGTAAGAAGTATGAAAAAGCCTCGCGCCTTCTGGCATCAATTAAAAGGAAAGCCCTTCTGGCACATCTGTAACGAGACAGGTCTGTCAATGCTTGCTTTGTCCGATGGTTTGCCCAGCATCATCACGGCTTGGTGAGTGGAAGCAGTACGCACATATGGCAAAACATGTGTGCAATGTCCTTCTGTTCTCATCAACAGCAAAGGTCAAGCTCAGATAGGCCAAAGACAAGCTAGCAGATGCTCTTTAGAATACAGAAACATCCCTGTGAGTCCAAGGAACTTCTGTTCTGCAGGCGTAAATCTCTACTCAGACAGGTGTAAATCTCTGCTCAGACAGGCCTAGAGATGAGTACCAGGAGGTCTCGTTTTGAGGGGATGCCTTGAGTGAGCTCAACACCAGTGTGGATTCATTGCTGTTACCAACATCAAAGCGGTGTCTCAAATGATAGCTCAATGCTAGTGTGAACTGACTGCTGTTGCCATCGACAGCAGCATCCGATTGCAACCATGTGTGCTTCAAAGCAGAAAGATGCCTGATGCCTCCCAGCTGGCTTGATGCTCCAAGAGTGCAGTAACAACAAAAAAGGCTTTGTTGATCATATCACACCACAAAATAGAGTAGATTTTCGACAAGACCAGTATATACCTGCAAGGTGACCTCACAGGCTCTGCGAAAAGCTCCTTCATAGCCAGATACCCCAAAGGCATCCACCAGGTTCTGCGTCAACCTGAAAGGCACCATCTCTGGAATGGCCAGCGTCAGTCCCTGCAACCACCACCCCTGTCAGGTTACAGACTGGATAGAACGAAAAGAAAGAAAAGCAACAACTAGATAGAAAGAAAAGAATAGATAGAAAGACAAGAAAGAAAAGAAGAGACCATGCCTTTCGGCGTCAATGTAATGAGAAGCCAAGTATAATGCTGGGCTGCCCAGGTCAGACTAAATACAGCAAGCCACCCTTGCATCACTGTTGCATCCTTCTTGGACTGATCCAAGGCTGCTTGCAAAAGCCCCAGCCGTGCGCAGATCCAATTGGCTGGCCCAAAAACAGAAATTGCTGATTGGCAGCTGACACTGCGTTTGTACCATCCAGCAGCGCATCTTTAAGCCAGTCCCCTCTTGCTTATGGTGTGACCATCCACTGCAATCTCGTGTCTACACAACATCATCAAGGAAAGGACATCCCTAGAGAGCAATACATATCTGCCGTTGCTCTCTAGATTTCTCCTTTCCTGGATGATGTTGTGTAGACACAAGATTGCAGTGGAGGGTCACGTCATAAGCAGAAATGCATTGCAAGCTAGAGGAAACAGGAGGAACAATGTGGCAGGCTAGAACAACCTCAAAATCATTTTATCCCTGGACAGCCCGGTATCATACTTGGCTTTTCATTGATTTGACGCCGAAAGGTGCAGTCTTTTCATTTCTTTTCCGTCTGACCATCCACTGGTCAGACAGCAAAGAACCCTACCAGGTCAGGTTGCAGGTTTACAACGCGACAGACTGACATGCTTGCGCAGTCAAAGCCATGTGACCTGCATTGCTGACAGTAGCATCAAGCAGTATGGTCTCACAAACGCAACTCCCCAACATGTGATGTGTCACACAATGAACAGCTGCCTCTTTTGGGCATGATTTCTGGACGTGTTGGCACAAGACAAGTCTCAAGCTCCCTCCTAAGCAGCCTGGTAACATACTTGGGTCCTCATTAACACCGAAAGCTTTTCTTTTCTTTTCTTTCTCTCTCAAGCTCCCTACAGGGCAAGTTCATGCTTGGTTTCAGGCTTACCCGATCAAATAAGAAGGCAAAGTCGACATGGACTGTATCCCCAGTGGTAGCGTCCAGCAGAATGTTCTCCCCATGCCGGTCGCCCAGACCCACAATGTGACCCACCATGGACCAGACGGCAGTAGTCCGTGTGAAGCCCAGCCTGGCGTTGTGCCAGGTGGCAGGCTCTGGGAAGCGTGCCAGAAACCAGCGATGCAGCACTGGAGGGTACATGGCTAGGAGCTTGTCTAGCAGCTCACTTTTGCGTTTGCCCTGCAGGAGAAAAGAAAAGAAGAGTGTACGGCTTTTCAGGGGTTCATATAACTCTGCTCGTGCTCTGGAAAGCGCGCTAGAAACCAGCGATGCAGCACCGGAGGGTACATGGCCAGCAGCTTGTCTAGCAGCTCGCTCTTGCGTTTGCCCTGCACAAGAAGAGAAAAGGCTACCCCTTGCAGCATTGGTGAAAGAAAAGGCCGAGGATGAGATGGACTGGGAAGCGCGCTAGAAACCAGCGATGTAGCACTGGAGGATACGTTGCCAGCAGCTTGTCTAGCAGCTCACTCTTGCGCTTACCCTGCACAAGAAGAGGAAAGTCTATGGCTTGCGGCAATAACAACAATAATGATAATAATAGTGATAATAATAAAGAGAAAAGTCTTTGGCTTGCGGCGTCAATAAGAGATGCACTGGGTTTCCCTGAACGGCCTTGCACAGGAGGAGGTGTGTGTGCATCTGCAGCCTGGCACGTAGCTTGTTAAGATAAGCCAGGGTTGTCATTGTCCTAACAACAGGAGCATGAGTATGTGTGTCTGCAGCCCGTTATGATTGCTGAAAAGCAGAAACTTTTATTTTCTTTCTTTCCTCTTTCTGATTGCTGCAGGTGCTGCGAAGTGCAGCAAAAGCAGCAGCAGCAGCTCAGTGCTGACAACTGTGCACAGCATTTACAGAAAACTGCTAGTATTGGCTTCAGCTGCTGCAGTGCCAGATTGAGGTAGCTGGATACATTGAAGATAAGAGACGCAGAGTTGACGGAATCCCGTTCAGCATGCACTTCCCTGCAGTATGGACAGGTGAGCCAGGAATCCAACCTAATCAGATGTTACTGTACCTGCAATTTACAGCAACACAGTGTGAAGTATACATCACTGTTTCACAGGGATACACTGTATCCTTGTAATACAGTAATACAGTGTACTCAGTGATGTGACTGTGCCTGATCAGATGTGACTGTACCTGGAACCCATCATAGATCTTCTTCACAGTCATGTTGACGGTCCTCTTGTCGTAGGTGCCGTCAGCAATGTAGATGTCCTGGCAACAGTGGCGCAGTCCGTGCGTGTGTGGCACCCACTCAATGATGCCTGTCTCCTCTGTCAGCGGAATCACTGCAAACCTGCCACCAGCAAAACCAGTTACACTGGGTTTAATCAGTTACACCGGGTTTTGAATTTGCTGTCTACTTCTGTGTCCTTCCCTTGTTCAAAGAAGCTTGCGCAAGGCATTTTCCATTCTTATTTCTGTATTGAACATGTCCAATGTATATAGTAGTGATGATCCAGGATGAAGACCACAGACAGCATGAGTTGAATAAATGCACACAAGGGGAGATGCGAGATGTGAATGACAGAGAAGAGGAAGAGGACAGGTGGTTGCGGCCCTTGGGCAATGCATGCAGCTAAGGATGTTGTTCAGTGTGGTTAACTGATGCATCATACGCAGCATGTAGTTGACCGCCACTTCAACAGCGTTGCAACTCTTGAGAGCCCACCAGCAGCATCAACGCAGTGCACATGCGTTCAAACAGTACACCATGCAGCCAAGCATGTCTTGCTGACATGTGCAAGAGACCCCTGGCGTGACACAGCAGCTAGGCACAGACACACAAGCTTGGCATATAAGCCAACAGAAGTGCGTCACATCATCCTGTCACACGGTCGCAAGCATGGTCTGGGCAGCCCGGTATGATACTTGGCTTCACAATAACTTGACGCTGAAAGATGTAGTTCTTTCTTCGTTTTCTTTCTTGCGAGCATAGTAAGGAAGCTGACCAGACACAGACAGATACAGACACAGACAGATACAGACACAGACACAGACCAGACACAGACAGAGACAGAAGATAAGGAAGCTGACCTTCGGATGAGCAAATTACGCCGGCGCGAGGCAGGGTCCTTGGCAAAGAGGCCGTTCAGGATGGAAGCCACCTCCATCATGCGGTTGTCCTTGCGCAGATCATCCTTGGGCTTTGCTAGGAAGCGATACACCCTGCCATCACTGCCTATCAGATCCACCTGCAGACCATTACTCATAAAAATAATGATAATGATAATGATAATGATAATGATAATGATAATAAAAATAACAATAATTGATAATGATAATAATGATTTACAGACGTTCCAGCTGATTGCTCTTGCCAGGTGATACTCATCACCTAATGTGATTCTGTCATTGTGACTGTTGTTTGTTAGGTACTCATTTGTATGCTTATTGTTTTGTGTGTATCATGATGTATCATGAGTGCTATCGATTATGAGTCATAATGATGTTGTTGCCGAGTCCCTTCACGCTCTTCTATGGCTTGTCAGAAGCACAGGACAGAAACTAGAAGCTTCTCATGCTTCCTGATGGGAGGGAAACATACAAGGGAGGGAAACATACAAGGGGGAAACATACAAGGGAGGGAAACATACAAAGGGGAAACATACAAAGGGGAAACATCAGGAGCCAATGAGATGCAGCCAACGTTGCTTCTTGGGCAGACATACCTTCTTGGGTTTCTGCAGTGAAGGCAGCAGCTCCACCTCATCCTTGATGTCAGCTATGGTCACCACCTCTGCAAAGGGCTGATGCTGCCTTTCGGTGCAGCCACTAGTGGGCAGCGTCAGGGTCAGGCCTGTGTTGACTGGCATCATCACATCCAAGGGCAAACTGCGCACAAGAGCTGCAAAGTCCTTCTTGGCTGAGAATGATCTGCAATGGCACAGCCACAATCAGAGCCAGATAGGCGCAGGTACCTAGCTCATCATGAGCTGGAAAGCGAATGTATTCTTATTATTGTTTTCATCATTATTATTGTTATTATCATTCTTATTGTCACTATTATTGTTGTTATCATTGTTGTTGTTGTTATTATTACTATTGTTATTATTATTACTATTTTTATTATAGGCGGCAGATGTTGCTCAGCTAGAGACTTTGCAGATTGGTGTCTATCCACGATGTCAGCTTGTTTCTGGCAAAGCGTGATTGGCTCAAGTGTTGCGTTGTTTCATTGGGGATTGTTGTTGGCGCATCACGCAGGAGTAGACCATCAGGCTGGTGTGTATGCCTCCACTGGCAAAACTTGCACAACACAGAGTTTGATAGGAGAGAGCCTCATTGACTGGCGTGTATGGTGGTGCTCACCAGATATCAGAGACAGTGCTGAAAGTGTGTTTTACTGCCTGTTCTGAAACCTATGCCTCGACAACAGCATTGTATACAGCTGTCCATTGCAAGCTGCTACAGATCTGCTCTGACTCAGTCTTCGCAGGTGAGTTACATAAACAAGCCCTGGATAAAGCGGAAGATTGCAAAAACACAGGACTGAAGACTGTATGACTTCATGAACCAAATACCGAAGGCCAACATCAAAGGAGCACCCACTGTAGAGCTACATATGATTGGGATAGCACAATGGCCACAATAGCACAACGACCATAACAGTACAATGACAAGCCTCAGTATCAGTAAAGGATGCAGCAACATACTTGGCTTTGGCGGGAGGCTGGTGATTGCAGAGGCGGATGAGCTGATCGCACAGACTGGGGAACTGGTCATACAGCTTGCGGTTGTAAGGCTTGGTGCAATGCTTCTTCAGAGTGTTCATGATGGCACTGGCTGCCTGCTTGCGCCCCATCACCAGACTCTTCTGCACTGCTGCTAGTGCCCACAATGCCTGCAGCCCAGCCATGAATGAATTTCAAGATCTGAATCAAAAAAGGAGAAAAACCCAGGGATAAAAAAAACGAGAAAAACCCGTTTTCCCCTCTATTTCTTCTGTACAGCTGCATGAGCGTATGGCCATTGCAGCTGCTGTCAGCATTCCAGTAAGCACTGCAGCGCTGGGTTCTCAACCCACATGGTGGCAGTGTGGATACAATGACATAGGCTGCTACATCACATGCATGCATGCTTTGATGACTCAGCATGCATGGTACACAGAGCATGCATGGTACACAGAGCAGCATGGTTGATCACAGCTACAGACAAACAGCACACGCTCAAGAGGGCACCAACTGAAATACTCTCACATACGAACACATCAAGGAGGTCATGCCTTATACATCTCCAGAATGTCTGTGCAGAGCTCTGACACAGAGCTGCACACACTGCATACATACACTGATGAGGGCACCTACCAACAGCCCTCATGTAACATCAAAGTCCCCGGAAGCAATACCTGTTGGGGGTAAGCCTCAGCCACATGAGTAATGATGTGGTTGGTGACCGTGTTGACCTCTGGATTAGTGTGGCAGATCCTGGAGATGAGCTGTGGCAGGGCTGTGAGCCAGGCATAGCTGGGGAGTGCCTTGGCCATGGCAGCCATGATGTTTGCCACTGCAGTGCTGATCTGACGATTCTGCAAAACCCACATCAACAGACATTGTGCTTGGTGTGCTGACTCCCAACAGATGACCTTGTGCGGTAAGCTGGGCTGGTCAGGGCTGGTTGTTCTTGACCCTAGGTGATGGGTGGGTGGGTGGGTGGGTGGGTGGATGGATGTATGGGGTGAATGAATGGGTGAATGGATGGGTAAATGGATGGGTGAATGGATGGGTAAAAGGATGGATGCATGGATGCAAGGATGCATGGATGGGTGAATGAAGATAGCTGTGAACCAAGCGCAGTTGACTTTTGCAAACAAGTGCAAATACGTTGCTGATGCATTTGCACATGTATACACTGGTTCCTCCAATGCTGGCGACAACACTCTTGTCTTGGTCGCACAAACATTTTGCAAGTAAATGCCTAAGCATGACACCAAACTCACAGAGCACAGACACAGCTGATTAAAGCAAGTGATACAGTGCAGGTGCAAAACATACAGCAGTGCTTGTGCATTCAGCAGGAGGGAACATGCCTTCTGAGTGACTGTGATGCTCTTGATGTGAGAGCCAAAGTCGAACCAGAGAGTGAGCAGGCGAGGCAAGGATTGGAAGATGTGTCGGTGCCCGTACTGGACTGCCAAGCCATAGTTGCGTATGACTTCAGGCAGGATCTCTAAATGTGGTTGGTCCTCCCCTAGTGGTATCCTGTAGTACGTGCCAAAGTGTGTTTTCAATGTCTGACAGAGCGTGACCAAGATGTTCACTTCATCTGTCATCGTAGGGAAAATGGAAGGTGGGTCTGTTTTGGTTCTGTTCTGTTGTGTAACTGTTTCTGTTCTTTTCTGTTCTGTATACTGTTCTGTCTGTTTCTGTGGTTCTGTTCTGGTCATCATCAAGCAAGAGTGGACACTGCAGTGAGCTGATGGAATACAGGCTACAATGCAACTGCAGCGAGTAGAGATGTGTGCCTTAATTCAGCTAGCAGACTACCAGTATGCGACACCCCAAGCCATGACTAAGTTCTGTGTCTGCTATTTCAGTCTGTGGCGAATCAGAATGCAGAACATCATGCAACAGCCTAAGATGCTTTTGCACAGACGATCCAGATTTGGAAACTTTCTGATTGCAGCATTGTATGACACAGCTACTGGGGGGGGGCAGGCTTGCCTAGAGCGCCCTCCCAAACGGTCCATGGGCTTTGCAGAAGTTCTGGAGGAAGCTGTGAGGGCTGTTTGGCGCTGCCTTGCATCCCGCATCAGCTGATCCAGGTACACAGCATAGCTGAAATAGCCCTTCTCCCATGACTTGTCCAGAGCAACAGCCCTTTCGAACAGACCTGCAAACAGCAGCACAGGACTCATGGGCTGTCACATGGGCATGTCAGCACAGAGAGCCTGGTATAACACTTGGCTTCACATCAAAGTGATGCCAAAAGGCGTTGTCTTTGCTTTTCTTTCCTTTTCTGTCAGCACAGACAATATGGCACAACAAAACACAGGCTGTGCAGCAGGTATGCATGAGAGGCTGGCCTTAAGAAGGTAGAGTCCTAACGCTGGCCTTCTGTCAGCTGTCTTGCATGTGCAAAATCAGATACTTGGTGAATACAACTCGACAAACTCATGTGCATTGATGCTGTACACAATAGCGGGGCGTCAAACTGCAGATGTTCAAGCTGAACAAGCACTTAGTATGAGCTCAACTTGCTCTTTTCAATCCCAAAACGTCTGTTTATATTCAGAAACGTCATCCCTACACTGGAAATATAATCTCAGGAACGCCTGGGGACAGTGAAAACGCATTTCTACAGTGTGGAGATGTTTCAACAAGCCTGAACAAGCAGTCAGTATGAGAGCTCAAGTTCGGAAGTTTGTGGCAGACCTGTGATGTCAAATTTGGCACCTTGGCCTGTGTTGGCCATCCATGTTGCCAACTGCAACACCAGCTTGGCTTCTGTGCGCTTGTGGCTGGGACCCGGGGCGCTGCTACTGCTGGCAGCCATGTGACCCACACCTTCTGTCTCCCGCAGGATCTGTGGCCAACACACATACGCTGTGTAATGACAATAAGAACAACTACAACGCTTTCCAGCTCATGATGAGCTAGGTATGTGCAGGACAAGTCTCTCCGGAGCCTGTCTTGTGCATCACTATAAGGGCTAGTGATACAACAGTTGAGACAGACGTTGTGTGGGCGATACAAGGCAGCTCATGCAGGGGATTCAAGTATGTGACCCACAGATTCTGCATCCTGCAGGATCCATGTCCAACCCACATATGCTGTGTGAGCGATACAAGACAGCTCATGCACATCTGTGACTCGCATCATCACTGCAAGGTCTTGTACAATTTGGTATGTTCTGCTGTCACATACACAGCTGTCACGCCAGAAGCTTGCTTGAAAAACGCTCCTGCGACTTCAGAGTATGGGTTTTATTGCTTGCAGATCGATCCTGTGAAGGTATCCTGTGCAGCGCTGCAGTTGAGCTACAACTTTGACAAACAATCGTTATGGAATGTCTGTCAGGTTGCTCAGGTACTTCGCACAATGGTATCGGTCAAGGCAGCAACATACGGCTCTTGACAAGTGTCCAGCAGTCATGAGATCATGGAATCGACAGTAACAGGTTGGTAGACACTGTCCATTAACAAGAGACCTTCATTTCCTTCATCCTCTTCTTGCCTTTCAAAACAAACAGTCAGACCATTTTTGAGGAGACACAGTACCTCCTGCAGCATGATGATGGCTCTGTGGGGCTTGTCCATATCCTCTCTCCCTTTTGCTTGCAAACAACAGCCCAAAACAACAAACCCAGACCATTTGCGAGGTGACACATTACCTCCTGTAGACTGATGATAGCTCTGTGCGGCTTATCCATATCCCACAGCAGCTTGGCGCGCTCCAGACCTGCCCCAGGGACCTGCCTAGCAAGAGCCTCTAGAGAGGCCGTTGTGGCAGCCTCAAAATGCCCACTCACTCTGCACAGCTTGGCCTGCTGCAGCCAGCACTGCCCAGCTTCTGCATCTGCCCCACTCACCACTGCCAGCTGCCGCCTCAGGGCCAGAATGGGTTCCTGTACCAAATGTGAAATGTAGAACAGGGGGTGTTAACTACATAGCCCAAATCGGGAGACAAGACAAGGAAAGTTGGCCTGCTGCAGCCAGCACTGCCCAGCTTCTGCCCCACTCACCACTGCCAGCTGCCGCCTCAGGGCCAGAATGGGTTCCTGTACCAAGGAGGCAAGCTGTGAAATGTAAACAGGGGGGTGTATACGTGACAGACTGCAATCATGCACTGTCAGACCTCAGCTGGTCTGCATGGTGCAGAGTGAGAGTGAGCATGAGTACTATGTAGCCCATATCAGGAGACAAGAAAAGAAAGGACTGCGCCTTTTGGCATCAAGTTTATGAGAAGCCAAGTGTTATACTGGGCTGCCCAAGGCCCGAGTTGGGATATCTGTCAGTGCGGTGTGAGGTGTGTGTATCAGTGCAGTCTGAGGCACAAATGTCAGTGCAGTGAGGGTGCATGTCAGTGGAGTGGAGAGCGTACAGTCAGCAGTTGAGTCGTTGCTTATCCAGGCATGGCTGGCAGTGTTGTCATCAGGTGTAACCGTTGTTGGGCAACAGATCTCAAACATCTTTGACAATGAGCAGAAGTCAAAGGCAGGAATGGGCTGCACAGAGCTTTGTGCTGCTTTGTAACACCCCAGACTCTTGGCCGGTATGACGGGCCAGCCTTACATTTGCTCCACGAGCCAAACAGCTATAGTCCAAGCATGACAGTCACTCATATCGGCAAGCGTATAACACTCATATGCCATAGCCTCCTCAGTCTCGCTGCCAGGGGACAGGTGCTTACTTGAGTGGGCAGGGAGGACTGGGTGACTTGCAGCCTTTCTGCCCATCGCAGGCGGCGCTGCCTATCAAGCGGTCCCACCAGGCTGCCCTCTGAGAGAACTGCTGCTGCATCACTGAGCTCCTGCAATGCATGCATACAGACACTTTGCTTCCTGCACTCACCACCAAGAATGCACTGCCGTGTGTAATGCTGCATTGGACCACAGAACTAGGTGCTGGACACCACACTGCTGAGTACGTTGCAACTGTATCACACAGGTCAGAAAATTTGACATGGTCACCATGACTTAACATCATGGGTGCCAGGACAAGCATGCGCCGCTCTTCTCTGTTCTTCTTTGCTGTCTTGAGTACAGACCAGAACTGCTGTCCTTGCACCTGGGGGGGGGGGGGGGGCGGTGGAGGAGTGGGAAGCGACAAGATTT
>JAABUP010003953.1_pt1 | contig 25243 bp, 33 predicted proteins | sample 5559201 | NCBI WGS metagenome assembly JAABUP01 (sample SAMN10711887, study PRJNA513373) | rock metagenome | isolation source: Antarctica rocks | place: Antarctica
AGCAGGGGGTGGGTGGGGGGGTATTATATCATTGACTTTCCTTACTAAGGCTACTAGCTACAGACAAACTCTGCAGATCTGCTTTAAAAAAAGTGGCCATTTCATAGATTTTTCTCTGTAGCAGGTATCATAGTCTCACTTCTCTTATTATCTTTTAAGTATTGAAGTATATAGAGAAATGTTAAAGAATGACTAAACCCCAAACCCTCCTGCTGACCCTAAATGCAAGGGTTTGATAGGGTTTCTGAGCCGTGACTAACATGAATATAAATAACCTACAGAGAATACAGAAGCTTCCAGAGCAGCTGCAGATTACGTACAGATCACCTAATCTGATTATGACTGATTAATCTTAATCTTTCCTGTGAAGTGGATCAAAGTCAGTAGTCAGCAAGGTACTTATATATAAATGTCCATTGGGACCAAACAGACAAAAAATTCAATTCAGTGTATTCATACAGAAAGAAAAGAAAAGTTTACGCTTTTCAGCGATCATAACGGGAGCCTCCTAAGGCGGCAGCCCGGAGCTATGACCACACGCCATAGCCCAAAGGGGTGAATTCATACAGTCGAAATTTGCCTCCTACATGCAAAGCATATGCATTCCCTAAGGAAACTACCACATGCATTTGGTTCACACAAAGACATAAAGTCTGCGATAGTACAGTCTGACTAGCTTAAATTTTCAAGGAGCTGCTGATGACACAGGGCAAGGCATTGATGGTGAGCTAGATCTCAACTATGAGCGCAAGACTGAGGTTTGGGTGCGCAGTGGGGTAAAGTGGCAAGCATTGTCATCAATGACGCAACTCAGAATTGACCACGCCTCAAACAATACAGGTGCAGAATTGTTGGCGCTTGTAGGCTTGAAGCACCTGCAAAAGGTGGAGTCTGTGTGCAGTTGCAGACCTGCCATGGAGCACGATGTCAGATGGTTTGCTGCCTTTGTCCATCAGATGGCTTTGCAGCGTTCATCGGTTGAGATCATAATCAATGAAGGGTCTGTCGCAGATGCTATTGCTGACATGTTAAAAATTGCAAACTTTGATTGGAGCATTGAACACAATTCATACTCTTCAAACATTCTGGCAGTGACGCTGTGTGGAAGTTGCAATGCCTGTTTTGACACTTATAAGTCACATGCATGTGATGTGTTTGTGCCAGGTATCGAGTTACAAGGTAATGCCGATGGAATCCAGGACAGCCGCTTTGGCGCGTTCAGCCTTGCGTGGCAAAATTGGCTCAACCAGAGTTCAGTTAATGATCAAAATCCCACCAGCAAACCAGAAAAAAACTGCTCCTTAGGAATAACAGCATGCGTACGCACCGTGAATGCTTCCTGCTCTACAAATTTTCCCAAGAGACCCGTCTGATGAGCATGGTAAAGAGTGAGGCAGGAGCTACACATGTAGACAGCTGCAAACAGACCTTGAACCTCTTTAAGCCAATGTGCCGCTGACTTTGAGTAGAGTGTCTTAAGAATGCATGCATCTCTATCTAGCTCGCAAACTCCCAGCATGCGGCATGCCCAGTGACTGCTCAAAACCAGCCTCAGGCTCTGAATCTTTTTCAAAAACAGAGACTCAGCTGAGGCTGGAGCATTGCTTGTGTTCAGGCGTTTCCCTGCCACCTGTACAGTGCAAAGTGAGTACAGGCATTGGCGGCAAGAGCACAGCATGAAAAGCATGACACATGTTTCACCTTCATCGTATGGTCCCCAAGCTGCAAGTCTGCCTGATAAAGCGTCACACCAGGTGAGCTCCTGGCCAACAACGCTCTGAGCTTGAGATCCGGGGGGCTTATGATGAACATATTTGTCATACTCCACCCTGCAGAATGTGAGCCATTTTGGCACAAACTATCAGATGCACACATTCAGGCCTGAGATATCTGAGGTGTCTGAAGCTTGATGTTGAAAACCACGAACAGGGTTGCAACATCACTGGGCTCAGCAAAGATATGCGTCAAGCATATCACTCTTAAGCTGGCGGTTTGATGTCAAAGCGGGGCAAGCACCTGTGAACTGAGCCTCACCTGACGTTCCGGGTTAATCAGAAAGAAGTTGCGGTCAGAATAACACCCACTGTGGCCAACTGAGGTCAGAAGTTCATGTACGAACCGCTTTGGCACCAGTTGCAACAGCACTAGAGGATTGCAGGTTCAGTGACCAAGGAGTGTAGCACACGGTCAGCCGGCCTGGCAGTGTCAACCTACCAGTCAAACGCTGCGGGCAGCATTCAGTGAGGGCATCTCAACTCACATGACGCTCTAAGCTTTGGCTTTCAAACTTGGTCACACCAGATGCAAGACCATGCTGAGTCACTGGTTGTCACGGTCTTCAATGGCAATGTACCATGCCATCTCCAGCAATGCAAATAGCCTGATCGGGACTTATGGGCCCCACAGTGGGGGGCCCCCACTGTACAGCCCACTGTATATTGATTGATTGGTGGCAAACACGGAGAGCTGCAGTGTAAAATCTTAGCTCAATAAGCTTGCGTGACAGCGATCTGCGTCAGTCTTGTTCGCGAAGGAGCAATTTCTCTGAAAACAATCACTCATTTTGCCTCAGCGCCACCCGTTGTGCAAGAAGATTGATGCAGGCTTGCTGTCCTTGCCCTGCTCTCTCAAAATGGTTTAGCTTTAGGAGACAGACCAACGTCCCGGTTGTCACAATACAGGCCATGATGCTCAGCGCGTGCAACGTCATAGAGCTGCAAGACATGCCCTTATCCAGCTAATCACTATCGGTCAGAAGGTGTGAGTCGGTGGTATTCATCTCACTGCCTGGCCTCGCTCAACGACAGTCTGCTCTGCGAGACGGCAAGTTTCATCTGCAGAAGACCCTTTAGAAATCTGCGCAGGTACAGGGACAGGCTGCAACAAGACATTAAACAGGGGACTGCTTTGAGGCAAGACACTACTGCTAAATTCAAGTGTCACTGCAGCCTATTGTCACTGGCAGGATTCAACACAGTCAACCAAAGTTGCACCTGCTTCTACCTATATACGATTTTTAGGCAGAGCAATGTTGCTGTCAAAGACATGTTATAGACAATTTTTACGTTGTGTTTGCTGGCAAAAGGTGTGCAAGCAGTTCGGCTGGCACTGTGAGAACTGACATATAATCTACTTGCAGACGCTGTCATGGCTAGAAGACGGGTGCAGTATGGAGTTGTGGATGCAGTAGATGCTGATGTGACTGCTGGAGCGCCTGGGTTCCGAGCCACCTGGCAGTCAAAGGTTGATCTGAAAGAAAAATTGATGTCAATAGATGATGTGCCCAAAGACTGCAAGCTGTACTTCTGGGATGGCCAGCTCTGGCTCAGGTGGGAGGACCTGGACGATTTGCCAGGGTCAGAGCACGACCCCTTGCGCATCAAGGTTGTCCGTCCTCAACATGCAGGTGAAATGGTTTTCTCTCAAAACTGCAATCATGTTGACAAAGCCTTGATGGTGGTGCCTTGCAAGCTGCAAGGGCTGCACATGCCTCCCGCGCTGCCTCCTGCACAGTCCTCTTGTGTCCAGAGTATGTTCCACAGAAGATGTTCTTCTTATGGACCCTCATTGGCATCTCTAAACTGAGCGTCTTGGCTCAACTTTGCTGGACACTCATCTCAATAGCATCTTTGCACAGTATCTGAGCAGCATCAATGCACCCTCTTAGCCTTTTCTGTTACTCGAGGGCTTGTTGTTGACTTTTGTGTACACTCAGCTTGAATGGCACATGGCACGCATGGCAAAGTTTGGCTGCACATTTAAGAAGCATCTCAGCATATTCAATGCAGTCACTCAGCGTTTTGGCGGCCTGAGGGCTTGCTGTTGATATTGACGCGCACCCTGAATACCGAGCTCAGATGTCATTGTTTCAAGACAACCTTTTGTTTTCAGCGGCTTCAAGCTTTGCTTTCCTGACCTGAGCTGTCATGCTCAGCTTGTGCTCAAACTGTTTGTACAGTCATCTTGAGGGATCGTCTTGAGGGATAGTCCTCACTTCAGTACCCAGCATGCATGTGTCTTGGCACAGCATTTAAGCAAAGTCACATCTGTTTCTCAGCTTCACGCTGTCAGGCCGGAGTAATAGCTTGAATGTCTACAACCCTTCTGCGAAAAGCCCCACTGCGAAGAAATGGTACTGGTCAATCACATGCTCTTTATTTGAAGCTTACAGACCGGCTGCTTCTCTGCAGTGACTCATTTCAGCAACCCAAGAAAGCAATTTGGATTTATTGGACTCAACAGTGTGATGCCGTATTTGACTGTGTTTTTGTGTGCAGGTGCATTGCCCAAAGCCACAAATGATGAGACCCCATCAGAAGGTATGTTGCATTAGTCTTTATCCAATATTGACCGCATTTTCTGCCCGCCTTCTGCTAATGGCTTGACATGGCAACCATGTTGTTGTGCTTTAAAAGGCTTTGAAAGATAGCAAAGATATGTATAAAGTTTTTTTTTTCTCTTCTTGACCACCTTCTTTTCAAGTTTCATGCTATTGGCTATTGTGCATCATTGTGCACCTTCGGCCTGCTGAAATTGGCTTTGTAATTGCGCAGCATTGACTGCCTTTGCCTCTGTCGTCTTCAAGACCAACATCCTCCTCAACACCAAATGGATAGACATGCCAATTCAAGTTTCACCGGACTCAATGCTGGCTTGCTATTCATCCGAGAGGAATACAGAGCTTTGGAGGAGGAAATTGAACACCAAGCTATAAAAAACATAGTGGTCACGGGAAATCCTGGAATTGGCAAGAGCATGTTTGCCCTATACATGCTTATCAGGCACGTCATTTGACCCCTCTTCTTGAGAACCAGGCATCGGTCCGCGCTGCTGTGATGCCAACCCCCACTGTCTTCTTATACCCTCCTCCCATGTTTTATAGGCTTGTTGTTTTGCAGGAAGATCAAGACCAACACCGTCTTGTGGCAGGCTGGAGTGGATGATCCATACTTTTGGCTTTTCCATGATGGTGTTGTGAGAGTGATTGACAAAGATCATGTGCGACAAGTGAGCAGCACAGCTACATTGTCAAGCGCTAGTCATGCCATGCACTCCAATGTGGGATGACATCTATGTTGCTACTGCCCAAAGCATTTTCAAGTGTTGGATAGTGTGAATCATGTTGAATGTCAAAACATTGCAGAAGCAGCCATACGAAATCTTGCATGGACTGCACGGCGTGGCACATTGGGTGAATTACCACAAGGCAAGAATGTATCAGTTGCTCTGTCCCTACCGGACGGCTAAGTCACCTTGCACATGCAGAAATTGGACCTTAGCAATGTAGTCTATCTGGTGGATGGCTCTGCGCCTTTGTGGCCAACAGCTAAAGGGTTTCTCCTGTCCATTGTGTTTCACTACCCCCAGAGACAAAGGTACAAAGAATACTTGAAGCAAGGCGTCTTGCTCATCATGAATCCGTGGAGCTTTGACGAGATGCAGCAGTTGGCAGATAGATCATATCCAGAAAAGCACAGTGAGTTGCTGGCAGCAAAAACATGTGGATGTGTGCCAAATTGTTTGCAATCTGTTTGCATTACCATCAGCTCGAAACTGGGTCTCTTACGATGATCATGTGGGACCTTCATGTTGTGCTATGCAGTGGCGAGAATGGTACAGCAAAAGAGGAGGAGTGCCTCGCACAGTGTTTGCGGACGTTTCTGACTCTGAAGACGAGATAGTCCAAGATGCAGTATCCAACATGAGTTTGTCTGCAATCCGTAGGGCTACTCAAGTCATTACTGGCTTAAACCCTGGCAGCCATCAGATCTTTGTTATCACGAGGGCTTCAGGTGGTTACGCACTTGCAAGACAGTTACAATCTCGATGTGAATCATGATGTAGGTCCAGTGGTCCACCCGCACTGATTTGATTTTGTGGCACTTCTTGAGGTTGTGTCACCTTCTGAGATACTGAGAACAGCTTGTCATTGCTATTGCCAGCCACGCATGTAGCATGGCGTGGCTTTGTGACTATTTTGGTACATGCTTGCAGGATCCTTCACTAAGTTCAATGTAGGCTTTGTTTCCCCATGGGTGAAGAGTCTTGTGAGCAACAAAGCTCACCAAGACTACCTAGCTGATCTACATCAGTTTCTAGCGCAATCACCTGAAGACCAATCCCAGGTGCTTGTTGTTCTGTAGCCTGTTGTGTCTTTGCTTGCTGCGACTTTTTGGGAAGGAATCAGGAACTAGTGTTTGGAGTACAGTCACTTGAGGGCATCAAGGGAGCTTTGTATCAAGGGGAAGCAATTGCTGAGCTAAGGGCAGGATGCAGTGTTCTAATCAGGTATGTTGTTTCACTCAACCTATAGCAAGCTGTACAGATCAAGATATGCTCATACTTCATAGTATTAGTGCTTCTATGGAATGCAATGGCATGTTTGCAGGCATCTGAAGTTTCCACCCAACACATGCAAAGCTTTTGCTGAAGGAGATCCAGACTTTGTTGGCTATGTTGAAGATCTAAATCAGCGGCCGTTTCATGAGGTTCAGGATGTGCAAGACGCTAGGGGTCTTCCCTCCAACACCCTTGTGGTGCCAGTGGCTCAAAACTTTCCTACCGTTGATGCTTTCACCATGGATGGAAACCTGTATCAGGTAATCATAGATGGGCTCAAGGTTCTCCTTTCGACTTGATCACAGTCTACTCACCAGCATGTTTGGCAACGTAAACAAACATATTTCCCTGTTTTGTTGGCTTCCTACAGTTGTTTTGCATGTTATGATATACACTGTTAAACAATCGCTTCTGACCTCTTACTTTCGCATGTGGCTGCAGTTTACTGTTAGCAGTTCCCATTCACTCGATGTTGAAGGCCTTCTCAAAGTACTAGAGGTGTTGCCGCTTGGCACCAAACCACGGTACTTTGTTTGTGTCCCCAATCTGCGCACCTTCAATAAGTGGTACGCTTTCAAGGAAATGTTGTTAGACACCAAGGCTTCTGGCAAGGCGAAGCAGTTGTTCTCAAAGCTGCAACAGTATGTCATGCTGCTTCCCGTCCCTGCAAGAGACATGAGTTTAGCACAAGCAGCCTTGGTTCCACAGCAGCTAACTCAAGCAGAGAGGCTCCAGCGGATGAAGGTATGTTACATTACTTGCCAGCTTGTTCTCTTTACATTTTCCTCTGGCGCTCATGAACTAGCCTTACTGTGTTCTTAGAGAAAGGTTTTTCAACGCAAAAGACTAAATCCATTTTGGCTTTGATATGCAGGTTTCTGAGCTAAAAAGGCTGTGTAAAGAGAGCAATATCAAGTTCAGCAACAAAGCCAACAAGGCTGCGTTGGTAGACCTGCTCCTCAATAGTCTGGCATCTGAGACAGCTATCAATGTAGACGCTCTCGGTGGTGTCAACCTTGACAAGACTCAAAATAGACTGCAAGCTGTCCATAGCTGCAGCAGGCAGTTTCCTCGTAGCAAGATGTGGCAAATGCCAGCATCTTTCAGAAGCCTCCCATACGTCAACAAGCATGGCAAGAGAGTGGTCGAGATGTCAGCAAGTGTGAAGGTGCCAAAATTCTTGTCTTGCTCTGTTAGCATGATATAGCCATAACTTTCTGAGACAAATTTCAACTCTTCTCAGCTCAACCCTACTTTTGGAATGCAAAATTGATCATGCCACAATCAATACAGGTGCAGAATTGATGGGGCTTACAGGCTTGAAGCACCTGCAAAAGGTGGAGTCTGTGTGCGGTTGCAGACCTGCCATGGGACACAATGTCAGATGGTTTGCTACCTTTGTCCATCAGATGACGTTGCAGCGTTCATCAGTCGAGATCATAATCAATGACGGGTCTGTCGCGCATGCTAATACTGACATGCAAAAATTGTCTAACATTGATTGGAGCGCTGAACACAGTTCATACCTCTTCAAACATTCTGGCAGTGATGTTGTGTGGAAGTTGTGATGCCTGTATTGACATTTATAAGTCACGTTTGCTGTGTCTGTGCCAGACCTAGGTTTACTACGTGTTGATTTACAATGTGTTGCCGATGAAATCCAGGACATTGAAAAAACACAATGAGAACTATCCCAAAAAGGTGTTGCTGTAGACGTCCACGCCGCACCTGGTGCATTGTGGAATATGAGCAGTCATCTTCCAGTCCATGGCGCTGCTTCTACAACATATCATCATGCACATGTCTACATGCTATATTCGAGGAGTCACACTGCATCTTAACCAAGAAGCTGCCAAAACCTAGGACAGCAAAAAAAGCAGGCAGGGGGGGGGGAGGATGGCCCAGCTTGATAGTTTGTTCACTCCCAAACTGTCCCGAACTGTACAAAGCTCAACTTATTAGCAAGCCGTAGCAATACAAAGCAGTCATAAAACGCAACAAGCTAGGCAGAAGATGGCAAAACAGGCCAAGAAATATGTTTGAGCCCCACAGACACGCTAACTCCAAAAGTGAACTGTGGTGCTGTGGCACATGTGCATCATGATCAAGAGGTCAGTCTGTCCACAAAACAGATGACATCACACCAGGCGCACCCAGTCAGCACACGCACATTCACAGCAACAACACTCAGATCATGTTCAGCATGCAACGCTGCTGCTTCGATTGCTTGCACAATCAAGGAAGACCTCAGCAACCTTGCATCTGGCGCACCTTCCTCTGCCAATTCCTCTCCTTTACAAACATCCTGCTTGGCAATCTTAGTGCTGAACACTAGGTAGTTCATAAATCCACTGATCTGCAAGACTCTGGTCACCAATCCTGCTGCTGTGGCACCCTTTTGCGCTGCTTGTATAACGAGCTGATGCACAGCCACGGCTGTTGCCAATGTCTGAAAGGCGGGCTCCAGCAATCCATCTGGGCAGTTGCTAGCGGCCAGTGGCTGCGACTCAGACACAGAGTTGTCCAGCATGTTGTCCTGTGTGGCTACTGCACGCAACCGCTGTGAGGCAGTAAACTGGTTCATGGACAGCAGCAGTGCATTATCCTCCCTCCCTGCCTTTGCTCTCTTGGCTTTTGGCTGCCTGAAGGCCGCCAGCCAAGGCTCTGGATGCTTTGGCAGTGTCTGCAGAACACCAGCTAGGACCTCAGGCCAATCAACAATGCAGTGCTTTGACCTGATAGAATGTGTGCACTCTCAAATGGTTGCAAGTTCAATGCATCCATGCAGGCTTGACCGATTCAGCACCTTGGAAAACATGCTCTGTAATCGCATGCACGTTGTAAAGTCTACCTACACTGCATCCCTCTTGGGGCATGACCTTTGCATGTGATTCTGCATAAAGGGGTGGTGAGAGACTACCTTGATTGAGCTTAAACAATGCAGCTTGCAGCCCTGGAATACTTGGTTGAGAGCCTGCGCCACCATTTGTTCTGCTGCTAACTTCTGACCCTCAAGACCTCCTGGCGCAGCCGCTTCTGAACTTTGCAGCTGCTGTGCTGGCACAGCACTCGGAGACACAGAGAAATTGAACATGCAAGGGACCTGACAGGCACTGAAGTTGGCAACTTCCCAGGGTATACTTGTCTCCACCAGAAACACTGTCTGTGGATGGGCATCAGACTCACAAGACAAAGCTGCTGAGCTTTGAGCTGGTGCAGCTGCTGAGGCAGGTCCATCAGCTGCAGATGTGAGTGGCTCACTTGCTGCAGCAGGATCAGCAGAAGCTAGTGCAGGCACAGGTGGTGCTGAGGTGGCACTGAGTGAGGCAGCCTGGGAGCTCTCAGCAACTGAGTCAGATCTGGTGACTCCTGAGTCAGGTTGGGTTGCTGATGACTGCTTTGCCAGGGCATGCCTGAACAGACTGAGCAATTTCTTGGTCTGTTTGACATGCTGACTGCTAATGGCTGCAGCACGAACATGTCTGGGCTTTTGACGGGGCGAGCTAGCACGCATGGATATCTTTGCAGGATGTGCATCGACGTCTAGCTCATGATCACTTGACTGCAGCTCGATGGTCTTCTGAAGCCATTGCCAGGTACAGCCGCCTGCAGAAAGCAGCAGCTGGTCTGTGTACACAGTCCTTTGGCTGCAGTGTGCAGGATGATGAAGGCTCCTAGGCATTCAAAGTCAAGCCTGAGAAAGCTGTTATGGGCAAGGGATTGTTTGTGTCAGAGTCACTAGTGAGTTTGTTGATGTTAAACACAGCATGCCTGAGGTGTACATTGAAATTGTTTGTGTACTACTGCAGCTGTGAACAGACGGCTATGCCTGTATACTCACTGCGAATGCAGCGTTGAAGCAGCAAGCTGACTTTGAGACAAGCAGATGGAGGGTTGGCTGTGCATGCACTGTTCTCTTGCTCAATGATACAGATGAAATGCATAAAGTCCACGCACAGACATGTGCTTGTTTGGGTTGTAACACATTGTGTGCTGAAGCTGAGATTGATGGAATGCTCACAGTGCAAAGGCAGGGCCAAAGGGCAGCTGTGACTGCACATGTGCCCTTCAAGTTTGCTGCCAGGGCCCTTAGACAAACACAGGAAGTATTTCTTCGCTAAACCCTTGTGAGGAAAGTCCACATACAGCCCTCCAGAGAAGCCTTCTGCCCTGGCAGTCTCCAGCAGCAATGTGACTTGATCCTCGCCTGCATGTAACAGCCTTGAGGCTTGAAAAGAATTTGTTTCATGTCAAAATCGTTGTTCTGTTAGACACAAATGGCACCCACGTGGCGGTGAAAAGCAGCAGCCTTGAGGACGTGCAGCAAATTCCAGCACCAAATGCAGAAGCTGTCTTGCAGTACGTGGTGAGGACAAGTACTCATGAAGTACGTGTTTTGAGCTTAGTGATGAGTCATGCAGGTGCAAGCTTTGTTGCACACAGCACGCGACACCTGTCAGATACAATTGCATCACTGCCTTGCCCTCAGGCTTCAAACATCTGTGAAGGCTCCTGAACAGCCGACGTAGGGCCTTGTGTGGCTCTGAAGCATGGCATAGCCACTGCACTGCAGATATGCTGACGGCTCCATCTATGCTGTTGTTTCTCAAGGGAATGCCCTGAGCCATGTCACTCTGCACGACAAGTCCTCTGCCAGCTGCTGCATTTGCTCTGCCCGGATGCTTCGCTGGCTTATGATTGAGGCTGTTATGACCAGTTCTGGATGTAAATGACAGGGTATCGTGCGGCAGAGCTGCTGAATCTGGCTTGAGTCTTTTCTGCTGAGGTTGTAAGGCAAGCTGGCCGTCAGGCAGCATACTGGAAGATGTTGTGGTCCCTTGCGCCACTGCTAGCATGTCTGATGAGATGTCACACCCAATCCAGGCATGGCCGTGTTTGGTGAGCACAGCACCGCTTATGCCTGACCCACAGCCAAGGTCAAGCAGAACCTGTGGGGCAGCCTGCATGCACAAGCGTTGCACATGAGTTTGCAGGCTTGGATGCAGAGCAGCAGTTTCAGATGTGTACTACTTACTGGTAGGTCTAGCAGCTGCAGCGCTGCAACAGTGAGTTCTTCTTGCAGCTGAGAAGTCTGGTGGCAAGTGCTGTAACGAAGTGCCTCCCTGCTGTCATAGAAGGATGGAGCAGTGCCCTGTTGTTCCGGCACGAGAGCTGACATATTGTGGTCAGTACCTTCTGCTGACGGCCAGTGCTCATGTCAGAGCAAGAGCGTGCTCAGTAGTTTCCTCACTCATAGTGGTGGCGGTGCGCTTGCATCCGCGCGCTCAAGCTTGCAATTGACGAGCAGGCGCAGCTGAAATGCCAGACCCAGCGCCAGGCCTGCCAGATCGGGGTCTATTGCAGGCACTCAAGTGCCGAAATCTAAACAACATTCCCCTGTCTGGTATTTGACTGTGCGATTTGGTTGTGACTGCAGAGTAAACAGATCTTGCACTTATCAGCGTCACTGCAGACGCTGATAACCCTTGTTTGATAGTCAATACATTGCGTGATATCTTCTGTAACAAGAGCTTGGTGTTTGACAACGTTCAACACAGGCAATATGCTTTATGGTATGGACCATAGGTTTATGTATCTCATGCGCCCGCCCACATGCAGTGGCTATGTCGACGACAACAACACGAATTATGCAAGACTATCGTTGGCGTGTGCAACAGGCTACCGCCGTCTAACAATCTTGTTCAGAACCAAAGAAACAAATTGATGTGACAGTTTCGACAGAAATGAAAGTCTTGGTCAGTCACGAACACTGGCTTGATCGCTCCAGCGTGCTACCTTATGGCAAGCTTGCATATGCATGCGCAGCTGCGTAAACACCTTGCCACACACTCTCTTGACCTGCCAGCTCTACCTCCAAACAGGGAAACTGCAACAAGTCAGCTAATTCAATAGGTTCTTCGCATGTTGTACATCCGAGATGTGCTGAGAGCCTCCATCAAGTCAGGCCTGACCTGCCATTGGCTGAAAGCTCCACCGCTGCTCTATTGCTGTGCTCGATCTTTGCAATGTGTAGTCAGATGCAAACCCACTAGCCCTCAGATACGCTTGTACGGTCATTGCATCCACTGCATCTACCATCAAAGCTTGCCTGCTTTGCAGAGCCCCCACACCTGAAGCAAATGCAGCTACATGAGTCCTCATCAACCTTTTGAAACTAGAAGAGGTATGTGTACCCTTTCAAAAGATCGCAAATATACGTTCTCATGCTTGCTTTGCGTGTGCAATTGCAAATCCCCCCTCAGGTGCCAGATGAGGGGATACACGAGGCTCTGTTATAGGCCGAAGCCCACAATGTGCACCAGATGATCATCTGCTATAACAAATGCGTGTTACAGGCTGCAGCGTGTGCAGTGCATTCCTCTAGGCATGCTATGCTAGCTTCCTCAAACGCACAAGATTACAACACGCTTTGCACATGTGTCAGCTTGCTGATGGTGCTGATGCTGTTTGGGATTGGGCGTGCACACACCACTGATGCTACATCATACCCTAGCATGCAGAGTGGACAGACAGCATCACCAGATGTAATCTTTCGTATTTGACATACAGCACCACTACACGTAGTCTTGCATCTTGCCACTGGTACTTACACTTACAAACCACTTACACTTGTCAAAACATACGGCATCACCAGATGTGGCCCTGAACGCAAGACATTGCCACTTACCCCAGAGATTTGCAGGAGCCTCCATGCGCACTGTAAAGGCGCCTCCACCATTCAGCTTGTTTGCTGCTGAATTCTCAGCTGTGACTTGTGCCTGCAGCAAAGAAACATCTCTGTCAAAGTGACAATGACATTCAGGACCACAAGAGCTGAAGGTCATGTAGTCAAAACATCATATGCACAGTGTATGTACAGCATATGTACAGCATGTGATGGCAAGCAGAATCTCTATGCTGCTGCTGATCAGTGCTGCTTGAGACGCCTTTCAAGACACTCACATGGTTTTCCCATCTCCCTCACCTTTATTGTCTAGGAAAGTGAGTTCAACAAAGCCTGAAAGGTCTGGTGACCAATGTGTGTTGACTACAAAGTGCATCAGCAGGCACTGACAGACTGGGCATGTGCCATGAAGGCAGACCAGCATAACAATGATGAAAAGCAAAAGCAGGAAGCAGGTTAGCCACCTTGATGGCAAAGCCTCTGCCCACAAACACGTTGAGTAGCTTCTGCACTCTCTCTGGGACCAGAGCTGACTGGGAAGCTGTCAAGGGCTCAGGGGTGCCGGGGAAGGTCTCCTCCTACATTTTTGATTCCAAATGCTCAATCAGGACGCCTTCGTCTCCATGGGACGCGAACTGACAGGCAGACAGCATGGCAATGTTGAACCTCTCCATCCAGAGAGGAGGGAATGAAGCAAAGTTCAGACACATGAACTTGGCTCGGGACCATACCTTCAGTGAGACAAGGAGCATGTAGCATACACTTGCCTAGACTATGTTGTGCACAAGCAGCGTACATTGAAGCCTCTACTTGTGACTGGCATTGCTTTATGCAGCACGAGAAAGTTTGGGGAGACTATCACACGTCACTCACTCGGAAGCCATTTCTGAGGCCATCATATATGTAGTCTCCAGTCCTCAATGCCACTTGTGCCGGCAAGGCGGAATTGTCCTTGAATGTGGCGTCACGTCGCACTGTCTTGCTTTGATCTGGGCAATCTTCACAGAACTCCTGTGAAGACATGCTCCATTTGTCACACACATGGCGGGTACACACAGTCCCCACAACTGTGCATAAAGTCCGGACAGCATCTGAAACATGCATTCTCAAATGGATCCCAGGATAGGACCCTGATGGCACAAGGCTTGTCAAGGTCACAGCTTGCTGGGTGCTGAGTGGATGCATACAAGACGCCACAGGCATGATGTGTTGCAGGATGAGATATGTGAACAAGCTTGCAGCTCAGAACAGCAGCAGGTCTCAATGTGAACAGGCGGACAAGGAGAAACCTAAAGTGTCATGTCAAAGAAAGCCATGCCACATGCCAAGCCAGGGCAGGGCAGGGCAGGGCCGAGGCAAAAGCAAGACAAAGGTAAAGGCAAGGCCAGGCGCACCTTAAAAACCTGAAGACCCTTTGGTATGATGGTGCCAACTGTGCTGTACTGCGCAAAGCTGATGAAGTCAAAATACAGAGGATCTGTCAGGTCACCCTATGCACACAGAGGAACTTTACTTTTGAGTTGGACAGCCATGAGCAGATAGGGGTGAGATGCCATGTGTGTTAGCACTTACAACCACTTGAGAGCAGTATTGCATGTGGCGGTCAACATTATCTGCTGGTCACAAGTAGACTTGCAGCACGGAGATATACCTGCCGCACTCTGATTGGGCTGTACTGCAGCAGGTAAGGCTCATACTCTGCTTGTCTGGTTTTCCAAAACTGTATCTGAAATTGGTCCTGCAAACTGTAGGCCAATTTGGTGCCGCTATGCTTACAGACTTCACAATTACGAGTCGAGCTGCTTTATATGGTCGCCAGCAGGGTCACACCAGATAGAGTTGAGGTGCCTGGTCCTACCATTGCAATGAAGTCTAGGGCGTCTACTGCGTCATAAGTAGACCGTAACAGCAGGACTGCAAATCTCTGATCCAAAACTTTGCGTGGAAATGCCACAGGCTCTGGCGGCAATAAGTGGCTGAAATCCAAGCTTTGCGGCAGGGAGAAGCTTGCTGCGGTCTGCACATGATGTACCATGTAAGCACGTCTGTCTTCAGCATTGTGCTGCTCAGCGTGCAGTAGCAAACAGCTAGATCACCTGAGGCCATGCTAAGCTCCACGCAGACGAAACGAGACTTAACCCGCCGAGTACAGCTTCTCTTCTAGTCGCAGCACTACCTCTATCGGGAACAGCCTGCACTGTCGGAACCAGTCTCGCTTGCTTACAGCGTACTCGGGTGGGTGCGCGCGAACGCGCGGCGACAGGCCTGGCCTCAGAAGAGTTGGTCACAACGCTGCAACGCCAGGGGGGCATAACTAGCAGTGGCAGGTATGCTCGACTATGTTGCAGCGAAGAGACCCGTAACGCAGGCAGGCCCGGTTACTAAGTAAGGCCTACACTGATAAATCCCTATGCAAAATTGACAATTGCTTTGCATCAGACAGCAGTCAACGACAGTTGGCAGCATTATCTAGGTGATTTTCTGCATGGTCATTTAGGACAGCAGCAGCTTTTTCAAAATTTTGACATTGCATCTGTCATAGAAAGGGCTAAGCATCAGCATGCATTTGAGTACTTTGCAGATGTTCAGCACAGCAGCTTGATGTTATATAGGACAATGCACCCTGAGTACAAATCTGCAGAGTATTTGTCTGTTGTCAAGTGTGCGTCAAATAGAAGGCTAATTAGTAGGTTTAGGACTGGATGCCATGGTCTGCGGGTAGACAAAGGCCGCTGGGCAGACGGTGTTCACCTAGATAGGACAGGCAGGCTGTGTCTAGTGTGCAAGTCATTGGATTGTGTGGAGGACGAGCAGCACTTTGTTTTTGATTGCCCAGCGTACAGCCACATCAGGTCACAGCATTTGGACCTCCTGCAGCACTGTTGTACTATTGCAGACTTGATGATTTTGTGTGAACCAAATGCGTGTGGTGGTTTCCTTAGGGAATGCTTTGCATGTAGGAAGCAAATCTTGTCTGTATGAATTCACTGAACTGAACTTCTTGTCTGTTGGGTCCCAGTTGCCCCCCAGGACATTAAATATATTGATTGATTGATTGACAATGACCATTTGAAGGCTCTCTTCCCATCTGAGCACTTCGTCTTGTGCGCGCAGCCGCCCTTCAGGCAAGATTTGGCACAAGTAGCAAGCACTGCCAACATAGTGTCGGATGTGCAGCTGCAGCAAGGCTACTCACAAAAGTTCACATCATGAATTGGCAGTTGCTGCCAATGTGGTGCACAGCCTTGTGGCTGTTGCCTCAGGAAAGCCATTGCTTCACAATGGCGTACATACACCTGCATCGCTTTAAGATCTTGAAGGCATGGCTACGACCAACAACAAACAAAACACAACAGTCACAGAATGTTGGTACAGGACAATAGCTGAAGGCCATGCTATTAAGATCCATACACCAAGAACTCCAGTATTCTGCTACTCCAGGTGGAATCTGATCTTGACACTGCTTGCAAAGGCAGCATCTGGGTGTCTAAGGCAAAGGTCACAGGCAGGTCTGACTCTACATCCAGCAAGCTGGTGCTCTCCACGTCGCCAAGGAAAGCTTGCTGCTGCTCATGTTGCTCCTGTTGTCTCTGTTGATGCTGCTGTCGTTGGTGTCTGGCTATGGCTGTGTACAGGCTTTCCTGGTCCATCAAAAGCTTGCCTGCAAGATGCATCTTAGTCCAGCTGGCACGGCGCCAAACCACCATGCTACATTACAGCAGTACAAGAATTGTGGCAAGACAAGATCTACAATTTTGATGCTTGACATGAAGCATGTCTGCAGTTTGCATGTGCAGGTGTCATGTTCCTAAATGTTCGCTTGGAGGAAACATAATGCTGCTCTTCAGCCATATGCTACACACTCATGTACCCGATTTGAACGGCAACCCGTTTTATCTTCAGTGATAATCTTACCACTTCTGCTGCGATCCATAGACAATGCTCGTAACAGATCTGGAGAATTGCAAGCTGCGCCTGTTGTCATGGATCTGCCTGGAAGCAGCTGCTGCAGGAAGGTGATGGCAGCTTCCAAGGTAGCTACCTGGTCGTGGAAAGATTTGTCAGTTGCCCAGCAGGCATCACAGCTCAGCATCCTAGTACCAAGATTTTGGTCCAGCGACAGGCACACACAGCTTTGCAGACTTTTAGTCGAATGACACGTCATGTCACAGACGGTGCCAACAACAATCATAATTGTGCATTGCAGCAAATGCTAGGTGTGTATGGTACCAACAACTCATCAACTGCAAGGCTTCGCCCTTTGTTTCACATGGTTAGTGGTCACATGATGTTTAAGAAACGCATTCAAGCAAGCAAAGCTGCAATTGGAATCCTACATAATAAGAATCTGGTTCCTAGCAAAAAAAGGGACCAGCTAGCACACCTGTGAACGTTGAAATAAACGTAGACATAGTGCAAGTCGTGCCTGTGTTGGAGCATGTGCGTGCGCAAATGCCTTAGTGAGCAATGATGTCCAGGTGAGCACAAGCCAGGACGGCAGTATCAGGGCAAAACTCATACAGATGTGGGTGTGCATGTACTATGCAACACTTGATATTGCTGCAAGGGTGATTTACATTGGTACCTGAAAGCCGGTCTGCCCTGCCCAGTCTGCATGCTTGTGGAAGGTCCTCACATATGCCAAGCAGGCATGCAGGTGCAAGGGCTGCGCTACAATGATGGCTACTATGAACAGGGGTAGCAAAGAGTCTGAGGACAGAGGGCCCACACTCTTGTCACTTCTCCTAACAAAAAGCACACAATGGACAGTGCTCAGACCATCTGCTATATCAATACCAGCTTGCTTGCACTGCCGGGTGACATCATGGCAAGCTTGAACACAGGAACACAAGGCAAAGATCCAACCAGCAATGGCCACTTCAGTTTCAGGCTGCAGTTCAGATTGATCACTCAGCAAGGTCCCATGGAGACACTCATGCGCATTGCGCAAGCAGCCTGGACTCTGGCAGGCATTGCAGCAAGCACCAAAACATCCAGCAACCAATCACAACAATCCATCAGATCAATCAACTAATGAGAGCACAGGGATGCAGACACATGCTCAAGACAAAGCCCACCTGACTTTACCTACTGCTTCAGTGATGGCTTCATCTGTTTGATGCAAGCATGAGACCACCTCCAGAGGGCACTGCACGCTGTCAAGCTGCTGCAGTCTGTTACAAGCCAAGCGCAAGTCAGTAGCTTGTAAGCCTACAGGCACGCCGCACAACTTCCAGACTTGGTCTGGTAATGACGCCTCTGCCTGGCTGCCTTCTGGTTGCTGATGTCTGCTAGCTTCTGGCAGCCCATCTGAACCACTGTCCTGTATACATGGCTGCCTTTGTCAGCGCGTTGCAGCACGAGATTTATGATCAACTTCTAAATCAACTACTAAATTACTGGTTGCAAGTGCTATATCCTGCATGAAAGTGTGCTTCTGAAGCATGTAACGACCCATACATGGCTTGATCTGTATGTACACATATCTGTGTTGGCTATGCGGTGTCTCTAAAAAGGTTGTGATGTGCAAATAATACAGTGTGGACTGTCTGATCAGGCATGCATGACACCATTGCGGCAGGGTATGTGCAAAGGCACTGAAGGTCCAGATTGGTGTGCTGCAGGGAAAACTGCTTCACAAACACTGTTGTCATGAGTGGACAATGAGAAGATACTCATGCTCTTGAAAAGAACTAGCCACTACAATGCATCCATGTTTCGTGCATGTTGCATGGTACCCATTGGCCACACTGACCTGTACATGCAGGTCTGGGCTTGTGCTATAGAGATTATACTGTCCGGCCATCAGCTGCTCCAGAAAAGTATGCAAGGCAGTGTCCTCTGCCTTGTGGATCTGGGCAATATTGTCAAACACCTGATTGTGTATGGCAGCCATGACGCAATTTTCCAAGGCAATGGCCGCTTTGGACCTCTCTGCAAGACAAGGTTCTTGTTGTTGTTTTGGAGAAGCAAGTGTGCAAGAAATTGGCGGTAGCTACATTCAGTGTTTGACAAAAGCAGCGTATACTTTGTGGCACTGCAGCACCTGAGGTTGAGCTGTGGGAGCCGTCCAGTATTCGCAAATTTCTTTGCACACATATCTCAACATGATCAGCAGCTTTTGCGGCCTATATACAACAGCAAACTTCAAGGACAAGGTGGCAAATGGCAAATGGTGTCACGCGTAATGCTCAATTGGTAGTGCAGGCAGACAAAGCAGCAGAGCGCCTGCCTGTAATCTTACAGACTGCTGTGCTTGGTTGACGGCGTACTTCACGGCCTGTCGACCTTGAGGCAAGGCTTGCAAATACTCTGTGCAGTCATGGATGGTGGTGAGCGGGTTTGTGCTGGCTTCTGGCTGACTGTCTGAAGCTGCATGAGGTGCTTCCATATCTGGTAGATTTCGTGCGGAAGCTCAACTCGCAGATGCAGATCACAACTTGGACCTCCAACAAGTGACTAGCTGTCAGAAGCGACAAGCGCTTGCTCTATCGCGAGGTCAAGTCAAAACCGTTGGTCCGATGAGTGGCAGGCTGAGCTAGACTATATGCACATTTCATGCACTAATAAGACCACTAAGAAATTGCAAGGCGCGTTGCTCTGTCAGGCACAAGGAGAAGCATTTCAATTTAGTTTGCGTTGCGGTTATTGATTGTGCAGACTGGATGCAAAATTTTAGTTCAACCAAGCAGAAATCCCGAGCCTGCATCCCCTTGGGGCTCCACTTGTGCTTAAAACCTTTGTTCGTCTGCTGTCCTGCTTACTAATTTACATCTTGTGAGTTGTGACCTAATCTGAGCGACCTGACTAAGTCTTGTCTTCAATATATAATGACTCAACAGGAGACAGACCGCACTGGCAGCAGGTGTCAACGGCTTCAATGACAGCAGGTGTCGTAACGCGACTAAGTCAACTCAAGCTGCCCATTAAGACTTGAAGCAGAAGATGCCCTAAGCAAGTTGAGCTTGCACAACCTTGCGCGCATCTTGCACTCCTCTATATTTCAGCGTTAGTTGACTTTGCCAGAATGTTGTACGTCAAAGCACGGTGGGTTCTTCAGGTGATTGCCCTTGCCTGCGGATGCACATTGGGCCGTGCCAGCAAAGTCCTTGTGTTTACGATGCCTGGTATGCGATCCCACCATATGAACATGGTCAAGCTTGCTCACGAATTGTCAAACAGAGGTCACACCGTCAGCATGCTTGTCAGCTCCTACGACGAGATCGGTCAGAATGTGTATGTCACCCGAGGCTTCGCTGGACTCGACGAGATCAAGTTTGCTGGAGCTCCAGGGATGGGGACAGAAGCATGGGCTTCCAAGCTGTCCCGAGACTCGGCAGAGGTATGCTCTGATTGTGGCACACTTACAATACATTTACATAGCATTGCGGAATTTATTTCATCCTGTGCTTGCTTTGCAGAACACGGCCCAGCTATTTGAAATAATAAATGCCACAGCATACGCTTTACAAGCTGACAAGCCGCTTTTGCAAAAGTTGCAACACACAGGTCTGGTAGTCTTGCAGCACAATCTTCATGCAGCGCCCTGCAGACCTACGTTTGGACTGATAAGGCATAGTAACCCATTGCATAGCCTGAAGCTATTATGATCTGATATTGTGTGACCTGACCAGGGTATGACGTTCTGCTACGTGACACCACCTGCTGGCCTGGCAGTGTGCTCGAAGAGATTCTGGGCATTCCAAGCGTGGAGTTGATTCCCACCATGATTGCGATTCCTCTATATGCTACAGACCTTTCCATACCATTCTCAGTAGCATATGTACCACAGTACGGCACCGGCTTACCTCCCATCATGGTCAGCGCCCTGACTGTGCATTGTGGCTCCACAATGCTTTTGCTTCACATGTCTGCATAGACATGTTCAAGTATTGGGCAGCGCTGTATTGCGCTGTCTATGCAGCAGCCACGAGTGCTGTTGCAGTTCATGCAAAGTAAGACTTGACATGTCCATGCGCCATCTGATGACTCATGACCTAATGTTGAAAAGCTTGTTGACTGTCTCTGAACAAGGTCTTCAGACTGTACTGCCTCTGTTTTCACTTTGAATGTCTATGATGCAGAATTTTTGGCAGCGTACGCAGAACTACATGCAAAACCTGCTCATGCGGTATTTCATGACATACGTCACAGCCCAGCAAGACGACTTCTACAAGGCAACAGGACAAAGCTGGGCGGCATACAGGGCAGGGGTTTCCACCTCTTCAGCTGTGATTGCCATAGTCGACTGGGCATTTGAGGTTCCTCATCCCATGCCGCCAAGGGTCCATGTGAGTCACATGGACGTAATGCAATCTACATGACCCCCTGCTGAATGCCTCGGCACAGATTGATGCTGTCCATGTCCTCATCTTCAGCCGCTGAAGCTGTTGCTGGGTCCCAAGGATAAGGCATGCAATTGACAGATAACTATTAAGCTTTTCTGTTTTGCAGTCATGCTTGTGCACCTTGCAACAGTGCAATTGGTGCTCTCATTCAGCTCACTGTACAAGGCTTGCAGTGCTTCTGTCCACAAACGCTGCTCACTTCCTGCAGGCTCCATCTGTTCTGGAAGTTGAATGCACTGACTTTGTCATGACTCTTGAGTTTTTAGCTCACAGAGCCGAGCATTGAGTCATGGTTCAGGTGGTGGGTCCCATACTAGCACAGGACGCCAAAGCATTACCTGCAGACCTGGACAAGTTTCTGAATCAGGGCATCAGTGGTCCTGGTGCAGTCTACATTTCCATGGGCACCCTGGCCAGGCTAAATGGAGAGGAGTTACAGGCCATGGCCGAAGCCCTGTCTGCCCTGCCCAACCCTGTCCTGTGGAAGCTGGACACTGCACACCTGCCAGGCATGTCTGCCAACTGTTTGTTTACCTCTGTATTTTGATTCCCTACCTGAGTGAGTCTGTCTGTCTGTCTGTCTGTCTGTCTGTCTGTCTGTCTGTCAGTCTGTCTGTCTGTCTGCCTGCCTGTCTGCCTGTCTGCCTGTCTGTCTGTTTGTGTCTCTGTTTGTCTGTTTGTCCAAGTTTGTGAGGGTCTGTCTGCAGCTCTGTGTGTGTTTTCTTGTCTGTCTATCTGTGTCTGTGCGTGTCTGCATGCCTGTAAGTGGCTAGGCCTGTGTGTGGCTGGGCCTGTATTGCGTGTGCTTTTGTGCTGGTTTGCAGAGAGGCCAGACCCTTTTTTTGGATTTCTTGTTCCTGTGTGTTTGTCTCTCCATTTCTGTCTACACAACCTGCAGAAAATGATCATGACATCGTGGTATGAGAGATGTTTAGATTGTGTTGTCATGATCAGTCGCAAAGCATGTACGCAGCACTGGCATGTTATTTGGAGGGAATTGCAATCGTGCTCACATCACGCATGCTTCAGTACATTCATACCGAGAGCGTGTGTCAAAGTCTCGTACCATGCACATCTTATGATAAGGACGGCCCAGATGCATGCAACCACAGGGTGGGAGGAAATCAGGCTTGTTCAGCTGTCTGCGCACTTCGTGAACCCCCTCTACAAGTGATTTGATATGTATGACATCAATGCAGCATATCTTTTGCAAGGTATTCGTGACAGAAGCCAACACCATGAGGCATATCCAGGCTCATCTGTGCTCTGCTGGCAATGTGACCTTGCAGTCTCCAGATCTTGTGTCGACACACAAGCCATCAAAATTTGCTTAGAATTCCTATACATGTATTGCAGGCAACATGACTATGCAGTCTCTTGGCCTTGCATCCAACATCTGGCTGGTCCCCTGGCTGCCACAAAATGATGTGTTGGGCCATGCTGGGGTGAAGGTGTTTGTGACACAAGCAGGAATCAACAGCATGTATGAAGCAGTGTATCATGCCAAGCCTGTGGTCTCGCTGCCGTTGATCACTGAGCAGGCTGAGACTGCTGCAAGGGTGTGCTCGTTTGCCTGATGCCCCTCTGCTCTTTGTCATATGTCTTTCATGCTGCAGACATGACACACATCACTACTGCATAGCTCTTTGTCATGCATCACTTGTGTTGTTCACATGACACAGATCATCATTGTGTGCCTGTTCTTGGTCATGCATGACTCAACCTGTGTGCATGACATGTTGTGTACACACATCCATATATACAGTAGCTGCCGCCTGCAGAGGTCATCAGCACCGTGCACTCTGCGGCAAATATGCCTGCTGTTCAACCTCACAGCACAATGATCTAGTTTGTAAGTGCACATGGCACCAGTGATGACAGCGCAGATAGCTCCTGATGCTGGTGTTCATCTCAATGCATGAGTGCAGGCTGTACACCATGGCTTTGGAATCACTGTGAAGCCAAAGGACCTTGTCAAGGACAGCAAGAATATGCAGAATGCCATCTCCACGATTCTGTCAGATCCCAAGTTTGTGGTACGATCCTGTCCAGCTAAGTTCTTCCTGACATGCCTCAGCTTTGTTGCATGCACAAGCTTTGTTCCCAGACAGACACTGTTTGGCAGTAGCTAACCAAAGCTGATGAGTGGTGTGCAACTTGCATTTTCCACTCAAGTTGCAAGGACTGTCACAATGCCTTGTGTCAAACGCATCATGCATTATTATAGCCTAATAGCCAGCCAGCAGAGATCAGCCAACATTCATTATCACAACACTGTCTCACTTGTCATCACAGTGTCTGATAAGTCTGATTATGTGTCTGGTGGTTGTAGCTAGCTGCAAAGAAGGTGTCAAAGAGACTGCACAACAAGCCTCGCTCACCCACTCAACTTGCAGCAGATGTCGTTGAGCAAGTGCTCAGGACTGATGGAGATCCATATCTTCAGACAATGGAGCATAAACTGACTTGGTGGCAGCTTGCCCTTCTAGACGTGAAGCTGTTCCTGGCAATGGTTGTAGTGGCACTGCTGTTTTTGGTGGGCTGCATAGTCTGGGGTTTGATTGCGACGCTGAAGTGTGTGAGGAAGGCATCAAGGAGGCCGGCACAGAAAGGTCAGAAAATATTCAAGTTGAAGTCAAGATGACGGTCTGTTGAGTGCACAAGAAGTCACCAAATGCCTTGTTTGACCAGTGACAGCAAAGGCAAAACATGCCTGGGTGCCTGATGCATGAATGGCTCTATGTGCAGACTGGAACAAATAAGGATAAACTGTAAGGACAACTTTTGGTGCGACTCAAAGCTGCTTAAGTTACATGTGAAGAGCAGTGCATAAACAAGGCTTGTGTGGAATGGTGCACGCCAATCTTCAAGCAGATTTGCAGTTCTGCTGTTGATGCAGAGATCTATATTTCCTAGTATGGTAAGGCAGTACGTAGCTGAGGATCGCTATCACGGGGGCTGTCTGGTACAGTCTGGTAAGCTGAGTATGACTCTTACTCTAACCTTGTTCCTGTTGACCCAAGACGGGCTCGTCAGACTTTACAGCAGTGTTATGCCACTTAGAGGGTCACCGCCTATCCCTTATAGCTGTCAAGCGCATCAGATGGCCAGGAGCCGGCGACAGACATCGTGTACCACAAAAGTCGTGTAATCTCGGATTCAGTTGTACAAAACGGCGTTCTCTTCGCGACACACCAAAAAGGCAAGTTGTGGGCACCCATCAATATCTTGTGAAGATCTTGTCATGTGATACAGAGCTGAAGGTCAATGCGTCATTATCGTATAATCGTACGATTGGATAGACGAAATATCTCATGCTGACCCAGCTTATGCTGGTACAGTATACACTACTCACAAATGCACACAGCTGGATGCTGCCTACGCACATGGCCTTGATGGCATGCATTTATTTGATGCATCTCACGGTGTCAAACACTCCTTTCATGGCCAATTTTCAGGCATTCCAGCTGCCTCATATTGCGTTTGCACAGTAGTGAGGTAATGCCTGCCAATTACTGCCTTTCATGTGAAGTGACATCTTCAACATCGGATGATCTTCCAAAGAGTCGCTTCATCAATCAAGCAAAGACCATCACGACTGACATCGTACAGCTGCCGTCAAAAGTCTGCTTACAGTAATGGCACTGCTTCAGCAGAAACCTTAGAGTGAATGCTGTGCGCAATGCAAATGGCGGTGAGGCCAGCCAGTGTAGCAGACGAGCCTGCGCACTTGCTGCTGTGACCATTGCCGTTGAAAACGCTTGTGCCGCAAGCTGCAAGGCTTTGGCTAAAGCAGGTGAGTGAGGCAAGAAAGCTGGTGTCAGCCAACAGTCAGGTTCGAGGCTGCCCAGCAGGCAAGATTCATAGGAAG
>JAABUP010003954.1_pt1 | contig 25221 bp, 37 predicted proteins | sample 5559201 | NCBI WGS metagenome assembly JAABUP01 (sample SAMN10711887, study PRJNA513373) | rock metagenome | isolation source: Antarctica rocks | place: Antarctica
GGCCGCTGTTGGGACTGGGATGGCTTAAGAGTCAGCCAAATGGTGCTGTTGGCCTGATCTGTCTGCCAACGACTGATGGAGAAAGGCAGCTGCTGTCGTACTGCTAAAAGGACACCCTCACCAGCTCACCAGCAGCCATCAGAGCAGTCCGAGACACAGAGAAGACGAAAGGGGAATGAGTAATTCTTTAGTAAATTCTTACACAACTCTGACGCGAGACGCATTTTGTGCCAAAAATGTGACCACCAAATGCCGTTTGCCGGCCAAGCAACACGGTCCTCTGTTTGGAACTTCTGCACATCATACATGCTTTAGATGCTGTGATCACCTCTTGATGGCAATCGTGCAAGCAAACCGCCAGCTGCAGCTCAGACAAGCTAGCTAGGCAACCGGTTCCTCTGCAGATCTGCGGTCTAGACTTGGCAGTCAACGCTCGTAAGGTCAGTAACATTGCGTTCTGCGCTCGTATATTTATATATTCTTGTTGTGCAGCATATGTGTCATACTGCAGCGTTGAAATCAGAATAATGGCCGACCTCAAGGATACAAATCTTCCCGATAGTGTCAAGCGGATAACCTTGGACGGTGAGCTAGAAGCATGGCTGAAGAGTGGATGCCCGACGTTAGGAGGCCACATGCCAGTGGAAGAGATGAGGCGAGAGCACCAAGCATTCGTACCGGTGGAGGTGCAGGTACCGTCCGCGTCGCACCCGGTCATAAGGTAGCAATTGCAAGCCCGAGATCGATATTTCATATGAAATGCATGCGGAGGCACCGGAGATTCGTACATCAAGGCGTCTTGCAGGAGCATGCAAACCAGGCTTGCCATCAGATTGATAATGCCCAAAGGCAGAACAGCATGACATGCATGTCAGCTCCGCTTTATAACGTGGTGGATCTTGCTTCAAAAATTGGTGGTAGATGCTGGTTGTGTCTTGGCCTGTGCAGTCTGTTGAGTATCTTGGGATACCTAGTTTGGATGGCAAAACCACGACAACTGTCAGGTGCTATGTCCCAACCAAAAAGAACATTCGGACATCTGATGCCTTAGTGGGTGCCCTGGTGTACATCCATGGAGGTGTCTGACAGCCTAAAGATGCCTGGTTTGTAGCACAATAGCCTGGGCAAGCATGCTGATTGCTTTTGCTCTCAAGTGGTGGTGTGAGTGATTGCCTGAGTTCTCAACAGTGAGATTTGCTGCCATCTGCGTTGCACCTGGTCATGACTAGACTGCATGCTGTTGCTGCCAATTTATGCCAATGCTATGCTTGCAATCAGAGCATCACTCACAATGGTCATATGGGAAAGACAACCACTTTTCCACACCAGGTGTATGTGCTGAAGAAGATCTTGACATGATGATGTTGTATGTTTAGTGCCCTAACGCTGTCTCCACAGCAGCAAATGCTGTCCATTTTGCCATTTTGCCCAGTACCCAGCACCTACATCATATTTGCTAATGACTCAGGATGCATCATGCAGGTGGATGGACAGTAGGGAATCTGGAGGAGTTTGGGGGGTGCAATGCGCATCATTGCAGAGGAGTCCGGACATCAGGTCAGTCTTCCAATGCATTTGGCACATGTTACACAACCAGCATGGCAGTAACCGGCATGCTGATCCGCAAGAGAGGCATATGCAAAACCACATCAGATTTTGTTGTCATCAGGTCCAGCTTGTGTAGTGTATGCATGTCATCTTCATGCCTTGCTAGAATCTGCATCACAGAGGGTCCATCCGGCGGGACAGCTGCTTTGTTGTTTCTTCTACTTCTGGAGCCAATTGGAAGATGTTTGCTCATGAAAAATAGTGCCCTGTGCAAACAGAGCACTGTATTGTGGTCTGTGCCCTACATTTGACGCGCATTCCACCCACATTGTGCGTTGTGTGCCTCCTGTGCATTGTTTGACAGCTTTTTCTACACTGTATGTACAGTATATAAACATGTTCAGCCTACAGTACAATCCCACTTGTACTCCGGACAACATTGTGCAAGCGTCAGTCCCATGAAAGCATACATCAGCACATAGCTCTCAGGCAAACCGTTGTGATCATGCACAAAGCTGACAGTATGCATGCAGGTGTATGCCATAGAGTATCATTTGGCGCCAGAATTCAAGTACCCTTACCAGCTGAAGGAGGTTCTGACTTGGTTGGTCAGAAATGGCAAAGCACGCGGCGTGGATCCCTCCTGCATCTGCACAGGTGAACTATGTACTCAGCTATGTCACTCTGTGTTTGGGAAGAACAATGATGTTATTGCCATTGAGGCTGCAGCGCATGTGCACCATACATCAGAGTTACACATACATCTCATGTTTGCACTCACATGTCATTGCAGCACAATGCAAAGCAGCTCCATGGATACATCCATATATACGCAGAAGTGTTAGAATGGCAATGCAGGTGGGGACTCAGCTGGAGGTAACATGTCAGCTGTGACATGTCTGAGGGCCAGAGATAGGCAGGAATCTGGCTACAAGGGCCCTGACCTGGCAATGCAGCTGTTGCTGTACCCTGAAACAGCCCTGCCCTTCACCACACTGGCAGGCTCAGAAAAGTGCACAGGGTACTACCTGGAAACTAGTGGAGTGCTGCTGTTTGCATGGAACATGCTTCCTCACGGGCAGGCGATCACCAATCTGCCTTGACTTCAATATTGATTCCAATATTAATTCCAGCATTTACTCCGATTAACTCCTATATTGATATGCTGCAATTAGTGAGCTGACAGGCAAGCATGCATAGTGGCAAGTGTCATATGATGCTCTGGTGACGTCAATGCACAATGAGCTGTCTTTGCATTTGCTGGGTGAGCAGGTTGTCCTATGATGCATGGCAGAGAGCTGTTGCAACTTTGCTACTGTAGGGGCCCTTGACACCCCTTTGGATTGCGTCATTGCAACCCGCAATTTGCCATGCAACTGATGCTGTCAACTCTGGGCAGCATCAGTTGCATAGCAATTTGACTGTGAGGTCATGCGTATGCATGTGTTAGGGGGCTTCACATGCTGTGCTTGTGTGCTATGCAGGATCACTCAGTGCAGTGGATCACGCCTCTCAATGCCAAATCACACGGCAACTTGCCACCAGCGCATGTTGTGACTAATGGCTTTGATCCTCTCAGAGATGTGGGACACAGCTATGCTCAAGCACTGTAGAAAGATGGCACTACGGTCAGCTTTGTACATCACGAGGACATGACACATGGCTTTATTCAATTCACAGAGAAGTCTAAGCGGTGCTTGCAGTTGACAAAAGACATTGGGCACGTGCTGCACGATGCCCTATGATGCGGCGTTGCTCAGTGTGAGCATGGTGTCATGTATTTCATTGCTCTAGGTGCATCAAATATGTTTGATGTACGCAAAGTAGTGATGCAAGATTTCGTAACCATGTTGAGCTTGGGGGTCGAGCTGGGGCTGGGAGTGGCTAGCTAGGAGTGACTCAAAAATTTCAACCGGGCTGCTTGCTAGCTATAGCAGCGCTCCTAGTGCATGCATTGTGCACATTCAAAGCATTGTAGCCTTGTAGATGTCCTGCCAAGTTGAAAAACATGTTTCTAGAATCTGCATCATGCAATTTGATGTACCCATTCATACTTCTACTTACAATCAGCGTCATCGACAGACATTCTCTGACTGTTGCATAGCTATGAAGTCTCCCATTTGAAGTCTCCCAATTGCAATCTTGCAAGTGACAAAGTTCATGAAAACTTTTTGCCATGTACTTGCTTGCAGTTTCCATCAACTTCAGACACTTGATTGGGCAGATGCGTGTTGACATTTGATAGCCAAATGCCCTGTGTAACAAAACCGGTGCAGAAACTCGAGGCAGTCAACAAGTGCCAAGCCTGGTAGCCAGTGGACAGGATTTGAATGGCACAGAAAACACCAAAGGCATATGTGGCAAGGATGACACCAGAGTAGACGTACTTGTCAGACTGATGTGGGACCTCGAGGTGCCAAATTCTGTATAGAAACAGGCTGGTGGTCACAAACATGCCTATCCAAATGGGAATGCTAGCTTCTGTTGACAAGTATGGCTTGCCTGCTAAGATGGCATACATGAAGCTAGCAGGAGTCATTGAGCACGACACTATTGCCAAGCCAGCTTCTATCTGGCTTGTGCCCAGGCTTGCTGCCAGCATGGCGTTGGAAGCGGTGGTCATTAAGTAGAATACAAAGTTGTAGGTGCTGACTCGTGAGTCAATGTACAGCCAGTTGTCAAAGATATGCTGAGCAATCTCTCCCACACTTGCTAGTACAAACGCAAACATGGACACGATCACCAGCGGGTATGAGCGCACGCTGAGCTGCAAACGGGGCTGAGCTTTGAGCAGCAATGGCGTCAATGCCACAGGTGCCAGCAAGAAGATGATGTGGGCAGTGATCAGTAGTGCAGCAATAGCAGATCCTGTGGCGAAAGCTCCGTTGGAACACCTGACTTGACCAGTCAAGATGTCTTCTATCGGGTAATGGCGCTCGAAAGGGACTTCCATCTTGACAGACAAGCAATCCCAAGCGACAAAGCTCCCACCCCATCTCGTCAGCTGTGAAGGCTGGTTTGTCATGACACGGTGCGAGTAGGGACCACCCTGCAACGCAAAGTAACTCAATGGCGAAGACGAGTATGGGTTTTGCTGCAGATCTATCTTTGGTACTGAAGAACACGGGCAACCAGCTGCTGCACCAGCACGGAAGCAGGTTTTGCAGCTGACCACATGCAACTGGTACCACCGGTGGCTTGATGTTAGTACAGAAACCTGCCTCGTCGACTCGTCTGTCCGCGGCGCCTGAACCCTCAGCAACCAGCAGCAACAAGACAGACGGTTGCGAAACGCTGGCCTGCATCAATTTGCAAAGGTTGACACGGCCTGAGACAACTTCTATCCTGGCTTCCCAATTGCAGTCAGCTTCCAACTTCAAGAAGAGCAACACACTAACAAGAGCAGTACACCAGGCAGTAGACATACGGTAGCAAGACCGCATTGCTGAACTCACAAAAGGTAAATAGCCAAGCTGTATCACCTATACTGAACACATAACAACCCACAACAAGCTTGCCAGTGCAAATCTTGGATACATAAGCTTATTGCCTTAAGGCTGCCAAAACACACTGGACCATTGTGTACACACTATTATGTCCATGAGCATGCACACAAAAGGTCCGTCATAAAAGGTGTCATGTGGTGTACAGATTGCTCAAGCTGACGTTGATCCTCAAAGGTCAGCAACCACCTCCTCAAGACTTTGCGCTACCCAACTACATTCCCATACGTGGTCACTTTTGGTCACATCATTCAAACTGAAAGCGATTATCTAAAAACATACGATGCCAGAGAACCTTCATCCAGAATAATCATTCAGAGTGATGTACAAGGGAAATAAACTGTAGCCCAGGCATTGCCCTGAGGCAACACAACTGGGCCACAGCCTGAAACATGTGAAGCACACGACAAGTTTATGCAAGTCTCCTAGGACAGCAGCCTGAATATCCGAACTGTATAGCTTTACTGCACACATGCGACCAAGCAGCTTGCGATACAGATCTGTCATATATGCCCAGGACAGTCAGGATAACTGGATACTGCAGTGAGGATTGCAAAGTATTCCAAGTTTCAAAAACTGCCTTCTTCAGCTTCTGCCTCATGCATCAACTGCTGCTCCAGCTGAACTCCAGGCTGCCGCCTTGGATTTCTGCATGATTGTTTACCAAAAAGCGTGGGCTTAGCTTTTTGTCCCAGATGCACAAATGTAATACATGATGAGGCTCACTGACACATGGCCATTGCCTGTGCAGAGCACGCTCCAGCTCCCATCTCAACAATCTACGCTGCAGGATGAGCGGATGCTTCTGAAATCCATTGTTCAAACACGGCACACAGAAGGCCTAGTGCTTGCGATGATGCAAGTGCAACAGGTTTTTCAGCTTGTGCGCATCCTCCTTGTTGGTGGATAGGTCGCCAGCCCCGGCTGGATCTGTCACCCCACCTGCAGCAGCCCACCACATTCTAGAATTTTGTGGGCCAGCTTGATATTGGTGCAACACAAGCTGCTGACCAGGACATGAGAAGAGCTGCAATTGCAGAACACTTTTGTTGCGCTGCAAACACTAGAGCACCTCTGTGCAGCGTTAGAACACTGCAAAGGTGGTATGCGCTAGAAGGCCTGGCAAGCAACAGCAATGGTGATGAGCGCACCTGTCCCATGGTGATAGCCGCTTGTTCCAGTGCCAGCACCAGACACACCTATGCCAGTGTTGTGCCCAGAGCCTTCATTGTTCACGCCAAAGCCAGGACCAGCCCCGAGTGGTGTTGTCATGTAGCCCTGACCGCTGCTGACCACATCTTGAGTACCCATATAGCCTTTTACATTGTCGCCTGTGTCATACGCGCTGCCGTGGGAATAGTTGGTCCCACCTGCACCTGTGCCAGCTGCTGGGCTGTTGCGCTTGTCAAGGGCTTCGGGCATGCCTGCAGCAAGCGAAGTACGGTGATCCGCTGAGCTGACAGTTCTGCTGACATTTCAGTCTGCTGAACTGCTGGACAAAGGTGTCTTGCACTCGGCTCAGGCAGCGCCCTCACGACACTGCCAATCAAAGCATGTGTAGACAGCGCGTGAACACGAAACGTTGCAAGCTGAGACAAGATCACCTTCCGGGGCCTGCGGAGTGGACATCCTCGTTTGACCTGTGATGCTACCTGGGCTGCGGTTTTTGTGGAACTTTCTATCACAGGACGGATCGCTCTCAGCCAGCCAATGTCGCGTATGCGCTGAATAGCTCAATTCGCGACGCTGTGCTGCGCTGCTGCTGCTGCGGTGTCCTGAGCTTTGCCTCTTGTAATACAAATAGAAAGCCTGATTCTGGCCCAGAATTTCTGCGCTGTAAAAGCCCCTTGTCAGCTGCCCTGTCAAACCCTGGTTGCGAGTAATAGGGGGTAGGATGCTCAATAACTTCAGGCAATAGGCTGAACAGAGTAGCTGTAGGAGGCAGCCTGCTATTGAAACGGTGGCCTCATTGTGTGCTGCAACCTGGAGAACAAAGTGCTTTAAATTTAGACTCAGTGGCACTGAACCCTGCACAAAGTGAAGGGGCTTGCAGGCTGTCAACAACACACGACAAGATGGACAAAACTGGCGTCTAGCAAATGGCGTCTGGCAGATGGCGTCAAACTCTAATGTGTATCATGGAATGGTCACTGAGTGAATTTATATATTGTACAATATTCTGATTAAATTCTGGTCCAAAGAAGAAGAAGAAGAAACTCACAATTGAAATGATGCAATTGCAATGATCAGAGCTGATGCAGAAGCCGCCACGACGAACGACTCTCGATCGCGCACGTGAAGGGGCACACGCCACATGCCAACACGTGCAGAGGTGTGCACTGTCTTTGACGTCGCCTTGGAGGGGCAGCAATTCTTTCGCAGCTGGTCGCGACGTGTGGGTGCACATTTCCCCATACATCGAGCACGTCTTGAATCCAGCATAGTAGGCATTGCCAGGTATCCTGTTCTCGAGGTCGACTCGTGTCGACCATCTCCTGTCCAGCTGCGCTTGTAGCATAGCCCGCACATAATCTAAGGTTCAACCTTATCCAAATCCTTTTCTCTGTTCAGGGCTTCTCCTTTAGCAGTGACCTGCGAGCAGTAGCCGAACATCCCTCGGGCGCGTACAACTGTTGCGTTGCTAAAGGTGCGCAGCCTCGCTGGCTCGCCGCAATCATGTCTTGCACCTGTGCGCGTTGTGTAGAGCTGCGCCACCTTGCCTAAAGCCACAAGCGAATCGTTGAGGTTTTTCTTATTGCTGCAGGCTCATGGTGGATGCAGACTACCACCTAGACGGGAACCATTTGAGTAACCGCAACCTCGACAGTGCTGTGGAGCTTGCGGACGTCAGCAAGTATGGTGCTTCGGGCTCTGGTAGCTCTGGCAGCTCTTCCCATACCCACGAAATTCAGGAGCCTTTTGCTGGTGCCCACAATGCAAAGAAGTACAAGGTGGAGTGGCATGAGCCAGACCATGGTGTCCTGAATGACCCACTAATTTCAGACATCACCGGATGGCTTAAGCACAAGAGGCAATCGTAAGAAACCTTATATTGCACCTGTGTAGCATCAAGAATGCATTTCTGCTGCATGTTACCAAGCTCTACCACAGACAAGCATCCACAAGACGTGCTTCAGACAACTGCTCACAGCAAGGCTCAGTGCATGTACTGTCATGATTGACAACTTCACTGTGTGTATAACCAGCATGTTGACTCACCTATCATAGCGCAGTGAATTTCGCTGAGCGTCATCAATCGGTTGGGTTGCGGCAAATAGCAGCCGGCCTGTCATGGGACTCTGAAATCGTGTCAAGTTTGCCATCATCTTGATTGACTCTGTATTGGTCACAGCAAGCATTGAGTGCTGTTGTTGCTTGATGTGCTGCAGGACCAGGTCTGAATGGTCTCGCTACAGCTGGCTGGACATCATCGGCATCTTCTTCCCCATTGTCAACTGGGGACGCAAGTATAACATCAAGCAGAACCTTCTTGTAAGCTTTCCTCGCACACTTGATGCATGTTGCTGCAGTGTACTGCCACTTGTGCTTGTCGGTGTTCACATGGCAGGCCTGGGATTTCAGCAACAGTGAACAAATGCATATTGGCGGCTCAGAGAACCATGCTTGAGCCTGATGCTACACCATTTTCTTCAAGTGACATCAACCCACGCTTTTGGCCAGGTTTTTTGCAACACCAGGCTATCACTGTTGAATGTGTCACTTGTTGTGCCCCCCCTTACATCAGACAGGGCACCTGGCCCTGTGCCCTGTCAAAGGTGCCCTGTAAAAGGTGCCCTCAGGTGCAGGGCCCAGGCACAATGCATCTTACATCTTGCCATGGTGGTGCAGACAGACCTGATTGCTGGGATCTCTGTTGGGGCCATGGTTGTTCCCCAGGGCATGTCCTACGCCAAACTGGCTGGATTACCCAACGTGTACGGTCTGTATGGCGCCTTCGTACCTGTGATGATCTATGCAGCCCTTGGTAGCTCTCCCCAGCTGGTAGGTGTTTTTCACATCGTCAATGTCCCTAGCACTTTGTTCTTGGCTTGATGTTGCTTGTATTTCTGGCCACAGTCTGGTGTGTGGGAGTTGACTATGACTGCATTGTTTGGCTGGCAAACTCCCTCTGCCTGTGTCTGCGTTGGCTGAAACAGCCCTGTGTAGCTGGTGGGCTGTTAGCGACAGCACACTCTAACAGTGTTGATAAGTCCTTGACAGTCACAATGCTGCATGATCAGCCATGCTCGTCTCTGCTCATATGTTCCCCACTGCACACAGTTGACATCTTTCATCTGTTACTTCTCACCAGTTGTGGGGTCCTGTGTGGTACGCTCCTTGTCCTTCACTTGAGCTGTGCCACAGTTGCCAGCAGCCTGAGCTAAATGTAGGATTGTGATTGAAGTGTGGAGTGACAATGCCTGAATGCGACCATGCAGTTGACTGTGTTGTGTCCTGGGCAGCCCGGTATAATCCTTGGATTCTCATTGAATTGACGCCAGAGGATGTAGTCTTTTCTTTTCTTTTCTTGACCTTGTTGTGGCATGCACAGGCAGTTGGACCCGTGGCTGTCACCTCCCTGCTTTTGGGTTCTGGCTTGAAGGACACCATCACCTCACCTGTTCAGGCTGACCCCAACAACCCAGCCAACCCTGCTGCCCAGATGGAGTACAACATGGCTGCAATTCAGGTGTGCATCAGCAGCTTGTCACATCATTGAGCTTGAGGCATTGGCATTGTTAACTGCAACACCGTGCATAGGCAGGGTCAAGTCTCAGGGGTCATCAATAACAGCAGCACTTTGCACCTAGTCTGCATCATCGTGACTGCATTTCACCCACATCATGAGCACGAGGGTACTTGAGGTCGATGTAGCATCAAACTCTGGGCACTGATCAGTGAATCTTTAGCTCGAGTGCGCAGTTTTGATCACCACCTTCAAGAGCTCCTGGGCTGATTTCTTGCTTGGCACAGAGACCTTAGCAGTTCATTGCAAGCAGAGCATTGTGGCGAGCATCTTTGAATCTGCAGTGCAGACAGTAAGGGACAAAGTAGGTCAAGCATCAGCAGGCTGATCTCTGGTCCATGCACAGGATTATAGACCGCTGCAAGTGGCATTGCTAGCTGTTGCCATGCAACGCATCACCTCACACCGTAGTCAGCACCTTGACTGCCCCAAACAGGACCTCCTGAATGCATTCAGGGCTGTGCATACCTGTGGATATAGGGATAGACACACATCTCATGATTGAATGAGTCGGTGATTGTGTGGTGCAGGTGGCATTGCTAGCTGGGTCCTTGTACACAGCAGTGGGTTTGTTGAAGCTGGGATGGATTACTAACTTCCTCTCTCATTCTGTCATCTGTGGATTCATGACTGGCGCATCAGTCATCATTGCCTTGTCCCAGGTACACCCCCTGCCTGGACCCCACCTGGACCCCATTGCATTGTCAAGCTTCTCATGCATAAGGAGTTTTGCATGTTTGTGCAACCTGTGGTTTTCTTTTACAATTTACCCATTCTTTACACGCATTTGTTGAGTTGTGTATCTATCACCTTGGCATGACAGCTCCCTACACTTGCGTTCCTTGCCTGAAGATATGCATGCACATGGACAGCACGTACCTCACGATGACCTTTCCCTAGTCATTGTTTGTTGATTCCCTTGACGAGCCCTCAAGACAGGGAATGTAACATGAGTGGTTACTTGTATGACCTACAACATGGTTGCATGCACGCAGGTCAAGTACATCTTTGGGTACAGCCAGTACGTAATTCCCGCCACCAAGACTGTCAAGGCCGTGACAGTCACCTTCCCTAGGCACGATCCTATTCAGGAGCAGCTGCGCGACCTGCTGGGACACCAATGGAGACCCTACTTCCACTGGAGGGAGTTCATCATGGGGGGCACTTTCATTGTCATCCTGATTGCCATGAAGCACATTGGAAGGAGGTGGCCCAAGTGAGTCTTCACATGCTGCTGTCATACTCACGACGCCTGGAATTGTTATTCTCTGTCATGTCATGTACTTTATGCTCCTCTGAAGAAAGCCAAGTATTGATTATCAACTCGGCAGCTGGACTTTGAGGGAGGAGTTGGCTGTTTGATATGTCATTTGTGGTTGTACAAGCTTTTTGGAATTACCATTTGCACATGCCCAAGCCTTGAGCATGTGCCATTGGCAGTTGGGAGCGAGGCAAAACAAGCTGCTCCTGTCTTGCAAGAGCTTGTTGGCAAACATCAAGTCTTTGTGGCTGTGTTCAAGACTCTGGTCTACAGTCCAAACATCCCCGATGATAGCAGGATGCATATTGCTGACTAAAAGGGTGCTGAATTGGCATATCAGCAGGAGTGGCATTCAAGATGATGTGCCACCATCACATCCACAGATTTGTGCCTTTGCCTCGAGTAGCAGTCCCAATGTGCTTAGTTGTGATGTAATCTTGTGTTGCAGGTACCTGGGTTTCTTCCGGGCCATTGGACCAATCACTGTGGCTGTGCTGGGCATTGCCATCACCAACATCTGGCATCTTGAGTGCCCCACTTCAGACAAGAACAAGGTGTGTGGGCGTCCGTGCCTGTGTCTGTGTCCATGTCTGTTGTGCGTGCATGAATTGTCTGACGCTCATGGCCATGCAACCTGCCCTTTCAGCATGCTGTTTGCTGTCCACACAACAGTCTGTTGACTGGCAATGGCTGCAACCTTGTTGCCAGCTCATGTGTATCTGTTCTGCGCAGCCTGTCAGGTTTGGCTTTGCAAGCATGCATCCAGGGGCTTTGCCTGCATCACATTGTGTGCATTGCATCCTTTGCCATGCTGTCAACCATGTTGTGCTCAGCGGCCTGCAAGACACTCTTCACTCATGTCAATATCTTCCGTGTTTGATGATGTTACTTAAAGATTGTGATTGTCTCTTCCAATATTGTGATCACATCGTCCAGGCATATGTTGCATTGTGCGCTAGCATTCTTGCTTTTGTTAACAACACTGTGGTTTGCAGGTTTGCGCACACACAATCAGAGTGGTGGGTGTCATTCCCAAGGGGCTACCCCATGCTACAGTCAGCTGGTGGAACCCCCCCGGGGGCATCCCCCGGGTGGGCAAGAAGTTCTCATACGCCATCATCATCTGCCTCATTGCGAGCATTTCCATTGCCAAGGCATTGGCTCTGAAGAACAGATATGAGATTAGGTAAGCCTTACCTGGCTCAGCCTGTCTGCATGCTTGTTTGCATTTCCTAGTACGGCCAAAAGTTGCATGCACATACCATATGATGGTTCAATGTGTTCGTGTGCAATACCGATAAGGCACACTACTGTGTTGCCAAGACTTTGCTGATGGAAATCCTACTCATGTGTTGTGTGTCATGCATGTACACCTATGACGACACATGCATATATGCAACTGGCCGTCACAGGTGTCAAGGCATGCTGCTGTATCAGACATGTGGCCTTTGTTTGCTGAATGCATCAAGGAATGCTTGTATGAATGCCAATCAGGACGTAACAAACGCTCTTTATGCAGGCCGACTCAGGAGCTAAGAGGCCTTGGTGTTGCTAATCTATTTGGCGCCGCTTTCAACTGCTACACAACCACAGGATCATTTTCCCGCTCAGCCATCATGGATGCCAGTGGCGCCAAATCTCAAGTGGCGGGAATCACCAGCGCCATTGTGGTCATGTTTGTGCTGCTGTTCCTGACACCTGTCTTCAAGAACATGCCACAGAACGTGCAAGGAGCTATTGTGATTTCAGCTGTGATCGGCCTGTTCAACTACAGCGAGTGGTTCTTCCTGTGGAAGGTGAGCCCGCTGCGCTGTGCATGCTGTGCTTTGCATGCTGTGCTGTGCATGCTGCGCTCTGCATACTGTGCTGTGCATGCTGCGCTATGCTGTGTATGCTTTGCAGGCCGTGCTGCGCTGCTTCTCCAGGTGGCGCTTTGCATCCCTCAGGCTATGCTGTTAGAGTTTAGGCTGTGGTGCTGACTGTACAGCTTTGGTAACCTTCAGTAATCCCTGATGTTTCTTATGCAGCAACAAAGCACTGCGCAAAGTTCTGCCCTGGCTTTGAACTCCTGCTCAGTCTCGCCTCTCATGCGCAGGTGAACAAGTTTGACTGGCTCGTGTTCAATGCTGCCTGGCTTGGAGTGATGTTTGCTGGGGTTGAGAAGGGCCTGGCTATTGCCATTGGTCTGTCCGTGCTGATTGTGCTGTACAAGACTGGGTTCCCCCACCTTGCTGTTCTGGGGCGCCTCCCTGGGACAACTGTCTACAGGTAAAGTCTGCTGTTTTGTTTCTGAATTAGCTGTGATTGGCCTACTGAACATGGCATACCTGATGGTTGCTGGCCTGAAAATTCATTACTGCCGGGGCTAAGGCCCTGACCTGTGAGGGGGCATCGGCTAGCAATCTCTGTGTCTGTCTATGTAGCAAGCTGACAGAACAGTCAGTGTTGCAGCAAGTTGCAGCAAGCTGATGTGCATCTGCAGGTGTAGCAAGCAAAAGCAGATCCACAATGTAGAGTCGCGTTTTTTTGTTTCCAGACATTTTCTGAATTGGAAAAAGACGGTTTGGGATTGGAAAGATCTGAGCTGTGTCTGTTGATGTAGGAATGTGAACCAATACCCAGAGGCAGAAGGAATAGATGGCATGCTGCTGGTCAGGATTGATTCCCCCATCTACTTTGCCAATGTGGCCCCTATCAGAAACGCCCTCATGTAAGTGCTTTTGCATACAACCTATTCCTTGCCGTGCCTCGCCTTGATCCACTTGGAATTGTCTTTGCCCTTTGCAATGTCTAGCCACAAACACATGCACATGTGGCTGCAGCAGCATGTGAACACACAGCGCAGCACTTGCATGCTGGGTCTTGCATGCTGGGTCTTGCATGCTGGGTCTTGCATGCACCGTGCCTTCCTGGCCTCATCATTGTATATCATCACCATCATTTTTTCTCATGTTTTTTCTCTCTCATGTTTGTGGGTGTAAAATACAAATAATCATTTCATGACTTTTGTCATCTGGTTTCCTTGTTGCTGTGCCTTCGTATCATGGGTTTCATTCCCACATCAACTTGTGTACATCTGGTCTGCAGGAAGTTCCAGAAGAGGGCAGAGATCCAGCTGTCAGCTCGTGCACGCAAGCTGCTCTACATTGTTGTGGACCTGTCTCCAGTGACAGACATAGACGCCTCTGCTGTGCATTTCCTCATGGTAAGCTGCTTCTCTCCACTTGCCATGCCACCGCTGCTTCTTGCACATGAGCACAGATGAGTCATGCCTCGAAGCTTTGTGTTGCATGTGTTGCTGACAGGGTGTGTCCTGTCAATTGCTTGTGTCACCATACGCTGTGATTAGGGTTTGTGATCAGGGCGCGAGGTGCTTGAATGGTCACTGTCTATGTCCTGTGTTGTGGAAGGGCGTTGGCAACATCTAGCCAAAGTCTTGGATAATGTCTGTCGACTCCTCTGATGAGTGGCCAAGAATGGAAATGTAATTTGATTGGTTGATTGATTGCCACAGGAGTGGGTGCGCAACCTGAAGGCCAACAACATCCAGCCAGTCTTCGCCAACCCTTGCCGCCAAGTAGTCCGTCTGTTCGAGGCTGCGAGCCTGCCCAAGATCATTGGTGAGGAGTTCATCTCCGTACGCATCCATGACGCAGTAACTTACTGCCAGGAGCTGATGGCAGAGGGTCAGGACGCCTACACCAGGATTGAGGTGATCTCCGAGGGAAAGGAAACTGCTGAAGACCACCGTAGGGAGGCACACAAGCTTGCCGGACAGACATACATTGGACCTCCAGTCTAGAGAACAGAAGAATAAAGCGTCCATGCCACTCAAGAGGTTTGATGGGATCCATTGTAAGTGACAATGGGAGCCTGAGCTTTTTTGGAGATGGTTATGGTCACATTACTGAGCATTGGCTATTTAAAGGAGACCAGCATTTGGAGTACGTTTTGGAAGCGACTATGCAGGATGAATAATATGCTGAAATGACGTGTTGCGCAGCTTGTGTTGCAGCACTGATTCAGCATTTGGAGTACTATTTGCAAGTGATCGTGCAGGAAAACATCATGCTGAAGTGACGTGTTGCACAGCTTATGATGCAACACTGATTCGGCATTATTGAGTACGCTGTTGAGAGCTTTAGGCGATTGTTGATAACACTGTTGAAGTTTTTGCGTGATTGTCAATGGTTAGGTATTTATTAGACAGGCAGCAACCTTGTACAGGGCTGAGAAAGATTTTGATCGAGGCACTCTGATGCCTGGATGTAGTTTACCCATGGCTACTGCTTGGGTATATATATTACTGGAAGTCTGACAGTTCAGTATGCAGCTTGCTGCATCTGAGTTGGAACACTGCTTGCTTTTTTGGACTGTTGGCCGGTTGTAATTTACGTCGATTGATTAACCCGCACTGCTGTTTCAAACTTCTTACTAAGAGTCCAATGCCAGTGTGCAGGTGCATACTTTCCACTTTAGCACATGTGACAGGACAACTGTCTTGTCGCCACCAGAACACTTATTTCTGAAATCAAAAGTGATTACACCTGCAAATCCTACTCAATGCCCACCTTGGTGCTATGTAGCTCTGAACACTGCAGTGGTCGACATTGTCCTAGAAGGATGACACCAGAGTGTATTTGGTACTTATACGTGGGTGGCAAGCTCGGCAACTGCTCATAAAACTCACTGAGCGCGTTTGGGGGAAGCCTTGAGGCTTACAAAAGGTCACAGGGCACAATCAGTGCTTCAGATGGCGTTTCCTTACACAACCCGCAGTGTATGCTGTGCATAGTTGAACATGCTTGTATGTGAGATGTGGGTGACATAAAACCCAAACCAATGCAAATCTGCAAACCAACAGAAATCACTGAGCTGTACCATGCATTGCCGTTGGCCATGGGGACCAATTTCAATTGGCAATTTGTCATGCTCAGCACGTATGGGGCTCATGCGTGGTATTGCATACGCCCTCTATTGTCAGGTGGCTTCCTGCATGTCTTAGGCACAGCACACGTGTCATGGAAGTCGTGCTGCTGAAGCACTACATCAGACTGAACCAACTGAGATGTGTAACACTGCTTATCAACTCATTGGCAAGATGGACCCAAGCAGGGTGACACACCCAATGTTAACCAGTCAGCCTTCAGCAGATGACCACCATCAACTGGCCTGTATTGATATTGAGGTAAGAAACTGTCATCAGCACTGCATGAGAAGAAATTCCAACTGGTGTAAGAGTCGAGTAGCCTTTTGCTGACATCATGTCAATCTGACAGCCTGGACTAGCAATTCTGCCTGGCCCATGCGTGCACCCATGGTCTCTGCCTGATACATGTACAGTGTTCTACAGTGTGCTGTGGCTTCGTTTGCATTCAACAGTATCCTTCAATACTGCCACCTGTTGGCTGATGCCGTTGTTGCATTGCTCGTATTCACTATGGCTAAACTGCTGCACTCCGCTGATTTGCTAACGGGAACCTTGAGGCTGTAGTAGTCATGGAGGAGTAACAGATTTTGTTCTGGAAGAGCTTCTGGCTGACGTCACAAGCCTTACAGAAGCATTGTGACACTGCATGCTCTTGCACTCACAGAGCGTATTGAATCAGTCCAAAACACTGACTCACGAACGCTATTGCAGCTTCTGTATTAGCAAATTCGACCTTGGTTTCATGTGAAGCTTGAGAAAGATGCAACCTTGGTTTGATATGAAGCTTGAGAAAGATAGGTATGCGTCATGAATGACAGGTACGCGTCGTCCACACGGGGAGACTGGCATGACTGCATCATTTAGAGCTAAATCAGGTGTGAAAGCTATCAGGATTCGCCTTACTTTATAAGTACAGTCTTTGTAACATATCAGCGCACTCGCAGTTCACATGTCGCAGAACTAGTGACATGTATTTTTGAAGAAATCTTGTACTGTTGCTCGCGAGCTGGCGCTCTGAGCCTTTGATCCAAGCCTATTTGTACCAGATCGCACAAAGCAGCAGCAGCTCCTCCTGAACACTGCATGTATATCAATGAGACTGACACTAGTAGCATTCTTGTCATGGTTATGTGCCAGTACAACCCATCTTGCGCTGTTGCAAGAGCGCACAACATGTCTAATAGTTCAAGCTGCAGCCACGTTGGCAGACACGTGCTGCCAGCTTGGCGCTACTCGCCATCGCCGACTTTGACTTGCACAGGCCTGCACCGCTCACCTTTCAAACAGCTTCAGCACCGGCACCATCGCCGCACATTCCTCGTTGCGACTTGTTGTCTCGATCTCTGCTGTTACAGATCGCTGGCAACGCGTCGGGTCATTAAAGCAAAGTCAAGGTCAGTGTTTGCTAGGTCAAGATTTCGTTGAACCAACTACTTTGGAGTTTCCGCAGCAATTTGTACTCGATGCATGCACTCAATCCGTCACTGTTTGATATTGCTTTGCATACCGGCTATTTTCATCAGTGCTCTGGATACATGTTTGGCAATCAAGCTGACCCTTTGGCACAATCAAGGTCCAATACATCAGCACGCACTCACGGCAGCCCAGCTCTATGCAGCTTGATGCCACCACTGTTTTGGACCTTGGACTCAGTTACGGGACTAATACATCGCGTACTTGCAGATGTCTGACCTTCAGAGGAAAGACTTGAGCCCAGCCTGGAAGGCAACAAAACCTTTCCTCAATGGTGGCCTCAGTGGTATGGCTGCCACTTGCATCATCCAGCCAATTGACATGGTCAAGGTCAGGATACAGATTGGAGCAAAGGGAGGTCCAGTAAGTCTCTTCCACCCACCTACGGCACATTCCTGCTAGAGTGGCAGATGGCTCTTCACTGTGCAATTTGCATCTTGCCAATGTTCAAAAGCCTGTTGATGTGAGCGCATGGCAGTGACTGCAGTTGTGGTTTGATCTGGCTTCATTATGGTCTGGTTGTCCTCCCTCATACTGCTGCTTTTGGGGTCGCTGCATCCCGCCTTGCTGATGCTGTGCTGTTACTGTCATCTACAGATGGTGACGTTAGCTTCGTTTGTTCTGTGCAAAATCAAAAGTCTGTTAATGATGTTTTTACTCATGTTGCAGCTAGCAGTGGCCAAAGAAATCATTGCCAAGGATGGTGCCGGTGGACTGTACAAGGGTCTATCAGCTGGTCTTTTGCGACAGGCGACATACACAACTGCCCGTTTGGGAATCTTCCAGATCTTCTCTGACATGCTGAAGCAGCAAAATCAGGGCAAGGTGCACAGACTGTCGTCATATCTTGTCTTCAGCTGGTGTCCTTTTTATGTGCTGTGCGTCTGTGTGTACCGAAATTGTGGTCCTAGTGGGATTCAAAGTCACAGCAACAAGATATGGAGGGTTCTCTATGAGACTGCGCTTGACATGCATACTTGTTCATCAGATCAGAGTGTACAGCAACTGCTACGTCTGCAAATGGCTGCTTTTGTGTTAAAGCTCTTTTGTGCGTCAGCCTGCAGAATTTGCCATATCGCAGCCCTCTGCAATATTGTGCATGGTGCTTACGAGTCCAATTGCTGAAGCAAACACCAACAATACCACAATCTTGCTGCAGAACATTCCACTTTATCAGAAGGCTGGTGCCGGTTTGGCAGCAGGAGGGCTTGGAGCCCTTGTTGGATCCCCAGCAGATCTGTCCCTCATCCGTATGCAGTCTGACTCCACCCTGCCTGAGGCACAGAGGCGTAACTACAAGGGAGTGGGTGATGCTCTGACCAGAATTGTGAAGGATGAGGGTGCCATGGGGCTCTTCAGAGGGGCTGGCCCCACTGTCACCAGAGCAATGGCCTTGAACATGGGCATGCTTGCCTCAAATGACCAGGCAAGTATCGATAAATGACCAGCATAGTGGTCTCAGCCTGTTCACACTCCCCCATGCAAGCTGAGCATATTACATGTGGCTGTCGCACAAACTGGTCGCCAGACAGTGCATTGCCTGCACTGACAATGCTGGTCACCTCTCATTCTCATGTCTGTGATAGCCATCAAGCGGCAGACCTGCATAAAGCTGTGATGCGTATCAGGTACTTGCAAAGCAAAGCAAGGTCCAAAGCAAAGCGCACATGTGGCAGATCAGATTATATTTGCTCCTGTGGAGCAACGCCCCAATGATGTCCACACATTGGTTTGTCCTCATATCCAAATTTGTCCAACTTTCTTGCTTACTGCCTACTGCAGGCTAAGGAGCTGCTTGAGGAGGCTGGATTTGCCAAGGATGGCCAGGCGGTGGTCTTGGGTGGAGCCCTGATTGCTGGATTCTGTGCCGCAGCATGCAGTCTGCCCTTTGACTTTGTGAAGACCCGCATTCAGAAGATGGATAAGCTGGCAGATGGCAGCTACCCCTACAAGAGCCCCATTGACTGTGCTGTGAAGACCTTCAGGGAGGAGGGCGCCCTCAAGTTTTACACCGGTTTCCCCACATACTGCCTCAGGTACGCATCTGCATTGTGGCAAATCTGCCTTGTACCTGATGCACTTGTTATGTCTAGTTTGAGATAAGCCGAAGATACTTGCGGTGATGATGGCAATACAAGGCATCAGTGGTGAAGTCCCATAGCAAGCTGTCTTGAGGTATTGATGGATGGTGCATTATGACATTGCAGTTTCTACTCTAAGCAGTCCATCTGCTCTGTCAGTGGCAGACATACAGCCCAGAGAAGGGCTCAAACCTCAATGTGTGGTGCATTGGCAGATGTGCATATCAGCTAGACTGCTGCTAGCAGGATCACCTTAAATTGTTTGTTGTTACCAGCAACAACTGTGTCTTTGTCATGCAGGATTGCGCCACACGTAGCTTTCACTCTGATCTTTGTCGCCACTCTTCCCAAGCTTGAGGCCAAGATTGGATTGTAATCTTGTATCTCGGAGTTGCACTGCCGTTTCTGATCAGCATTTCATTTAGCAGTTTCTGACTGAGTCCCGAAGGTGTCACCAAAAGCTGCTCTGCCATGAACGGACGTTGTATGGCTTGTTTAACAAGTTCCAGAAAAGGTGCTTGTGACCACGGAGATGCTGTGATACATGCAGTCATGTCCATACGCATGGACACATTGCACTCCTGAATGTATGACCCCTATATTTGCTACGTCAGTACTGCCATTGCTAAACGGCACTGTGCCTGAAGTCCTCAAAATCTGGCATTTGCTCTCTCCTACCCAACGGCACGTCCAAGCATAATTGCTCATCACATCAATGGCAAAATGTACATAATAAGCTAAACGGGAACACTCCATACAGCTGAGCTTAAATTGTTTGACAGCAGGTTTGATAGCATTGGCATCATTCCTTGGTACTGAGCTGCGGTAGCACAGCTTCAGCAGGCAATCTGCTGGCAATGGCATTCCTTGTTTCCAGTAGCATCTGATCGGCCTTTGTGGGTTGCACAGCAGGATGCACAATCATCCTGACTGAGCCATTATAAACCATGTTCTCCTTTCCATTTGGCATCAGCTTGCCTGTACCAACCAGGGTGACTGGAACCACCGGCACCTTTGCCTTTGCAGCAATGCTGAAAGCTCCCTGCAAATATTTGCACATGGACTCAGCAACCACTGCAGCCAGTCTGTGCCTGAGTCTGCGCTCTATGCAACACAATGGCTGTGCCATACCAGAGTTCTGCTGCAATGCGTCGGAAATTGCCGTAAAATTGCAAAGTTTTAAGCTTATGTAATGTATATCTGCTGGTATACACGGTAAGAAGAGACAGGACAACACCATGCATACCTTCTTGAAAGCAGCCATTTTGCCGTCCTTTGTTCGTGTGCCTTCAGGAAAGAAGAGCACACTGCAACCCAATCCCAGAAGCCTGCCACATTCCTTCAGGCAATTCAGCTGACTGCGCTTGTCCATCCTGTTTAGCTTGACGTGCCCTGCAGCCAATCTTACCTGCTGCAATGCTGATGACATAGTTACAAGGCATATGCAGAGGGTTGCAATCACAACAGAAATGTACGAGAAGGTTTAGGACAGACAAATCTAATACATTTGCGTAGACAACTGTCCTTCTGATGTCACCATCCATTCATTACACGCATGCATTCCCCTAGAGCTAGGTGTATACAAATTTTGATTGGCTCCCTGTGTTGTCAACGCTATTGTATTGCAAGCAGCACTTCTGACGATGATAATTGGTCACCTTGTTCCCATGCTTGGCTGTAACAGAACAGACAGCAGAAAGATGTGGGCGCTGAGTGCTAAGCGCTCATGCAGTTGCATAAGGATTGTCTGATGTGAGTGCATACTACATCTTGACTGACCTGTAAGGAACATGCTCCAGCCAATGATGGGTATGAGAAAGTTGCTTGTCTTGGAGACAAACTTGAAAGGGCGGTTCAAATGGAACAGTGTGAAGATGTCCTGCACCACAGTCAGATAAATTTGCTTTGCAATACAATGCGAGGCCATCTTCACATTGCTGAGGCTACAACACATAAGCCTCCTGTCATGCAGCATGGCCAATCACAGCCAAGATTGCAGCTGCCATGCAGACCTTTTGCACAGCACGTGTTGCACGACGTCGACACTGGATATGCAACCACAACATGTGAGGTTGTGAGTGCACCAGGTGCACTCCAGTGCACCAAATGGCAGGGCTTCACACATCTGTATGTCAGCTGTGGTGTATCATACCAGGAAGCTCTGGTGGTTGGACACGTACACTGCTGGCTGACTAGCCGGTGGCAGATTCTCAACACCCTCTATCTGCAGTCATTGTTGACAGTGACACAGGCTGTAACTTGCCGTGAACTCGTCGTGTAAATGGTAGTATAGGTGTCATTGAGCAACAAGGCTTGTGTAGGTGCAGACATGTGATGAAGCCTGATGCTTTGATACAGCTTACTCACACTGAGCCCACCTTGACTCCATAAAAAGGAGTTGTGCTGGCTTTTGCCCAGATGTTGTTGACAAAATGCTGCGCAGTTCGCCTGCAAGTCAGCTAAATCTTTGAACCACCTGACGCTTTACCAGCATTGAGGGATTTGAACACGGCTTGAACACGGCTTGCAACACTGCAAAAGCCAGGTGCAATACAAACACAAGCTTACCTGTACTTGTCAAAGAGCAGTACAAAGGGCGTCATGACCAACATAGAGATAAACAATGGGATGGATAGAATCAATGTGAAAGTGTAAAACATGAGGCCTTTGATCTTTGCCAGGAATGCTGATCCCTCGGGATACGGGTTGAAAGGGATGCTGCCTGCGCCACTCTATCAAGTGTCATTTGAAGTTGTCTGCCAGAGAAAAGTTGGAAACGCAGGCAGCACTTACCACCGTCTGGGTTTGGCAGGGACATCTCCCCAGCTGCTGCGCTGCAGACTGTGCTGGAGATGTTGCTGCTTCGCAATTTACCAGGGCAACATCTGCTGAGGAGTGTGCTGGTGTTGCTTTTCCGTAGGGCGTAAAGTGTTGTTTTGCTGGGAAGGAGAGCCCTCTGCCGCAAGCATGTTCTTTGATGTAAGCTGACGGCCCCGCTGAAGCACTGCGACATTGTTGACGCCTTTTATCTAACGTGCACAGTCTTGTACGCCATGAGCGTCAGTTCATTGCGGAGACCGGCTCGGGCATGCACGCTTAGGTCAGCACCGACATAGGTACTGATACTGTCGTGTTGGGGATCGTAGCCATTTGCATGCAGAAGTGAGGACTGGTATTACAGCTGTACCGGTGATAGCAAATTCTGCTGTCGCCATGTGCGAATGAGCCGCTCAATCTTGGCTTAGCGGCAGCGAAGCAAAAGAGGAGCACAGAGGTACGTGATACAGCACATGCATCACATGACAGACCTTCTCGTTTAAGCCTCACGTCGAGTTGAGCGACCTGCCGCATCGTACTTTTGCGTGGACGATTTTAAACAATTATCAAACGCCAAGGGTTTGTCAAGCAGATCAGGCAATTTGTTGGGTATGATAAGCGGCGGGCTGCATAACAAGCAAGGTCTTCTTCGGACAAGCGGAGATCGTTGCTCCCTCAAGCTTGCCCCTGTACGGTCAAGAAGGACTATGGAGACATCCACAGTCGCTGCAGCAGCCAAAACGAAAGATGCTGCTCCTGCCAAGGTGCCGATGATGGCATTCGCTGTTGGAGGCCTGTGCAGCGAAATACGGTCGTAATCCTCACTTGCAGACACTGGGTTCGCTCACGCCTGATTTTTGGTGCAGAATTTCAAGCTCATGGGAGAAGGCCCAAAGCCCTTCCAGCTCAATCCCTGGCAGGCGTTGACGGTACGAGTAACACAGTGCAGTCTTTTGGTGCCATACCTGTGATCAGTGCAGCACAGCATCCATGCACAAGCACAAGAACCCCGGACTCAGCCAGAGACTTTTGCCTGCTGCCTCCTTGCAAGCTTGCATTGCACCCAAGATGCTTGCCCAAGACGCTTGTGATCAGCAACAAATGCAATGGCATGATGTGTTGTATGATAGTTGTCAGAAGTATCTGCTGCTGCACTTCACCTCTGTGTGGTGCTGCAGATAGCAGCAGCAGCGTTTCCCATGGTGGCTCGATTTGGCAGTGGAGGATTTGGTGTGGGGTACTCAGCCAAGCTAGACACAGATGACGGCACATATGGTGCTGTCAAGCTAGGTGGCAGAAAGGTTGGTGCACTTACAGTGCATCAGCAGGATTGCCAGTCTGCTTGAAAGTGCTGACGCTCAATACAGTTTTATGATGTGGTCCATTAAGACGCATGCACAATGTACAATCTTGCCAGCAAAGTAATGTAGCGCATCTGTGCCCTGCAGAAGCAGTTGCACACATATTGCATTGATTCTTTGGCTCAATTTTGGGTGCTTCGCTAGCGCAAAATCCAGAGGCCAATGCAGTGTTGGCTTCAATTATCTATTGCTCTGTCAAACGATATGTTGCGGAATTTTGCGCAATGGGATGTACTTGCTGTAGGTCACAGAGACTTCACAGGTTGCACAGTTCAAGCGGCCATCCAAGATGATAGAGATATATGAGTTTGAGGGATGCCCATTTTGCCGCAAGGTACTTTGCATCTTGACACACCCTGCAAATCAGCTGGTGATACATTTATGCTGCAGCTCCTGTATGCCAGCAGATGCTGCACAGCATTGCTTTTGTGAGTGCATTAGGTGACAGACCATACACCCAGAGGTCTCTGCATGTTGTGGCCTTTTTGGTGCAGAGCTTCCTGTATTCTCATGCAAGTGCATGCAAGCAACGCAGATCAACACTGCATTTTTGGTCCACCATTCCCCAGATTAAAATGCATGTACAGGCTTTTACTTGCACATGCATTTACGACCATTCGTATGATTTACTTCTGAGGTTTTACCAAGGATATTCATGATGGTTTCAACAACCATCTGTGTGTATAGGTCCGTGAGGCTGTCTCTATTCTGGATCTGGATGTGATGTTCTACCCTTGCCCTGCTGGCGGGCCAACATGGCGGGAAAAGGTGAAGCAAAAGGGAGGGAAGGCCAGCTTCCCGTACATGGTAGACCCCAACACAGGTCTGGCCTCATTGTGGATCACCCTACTGGCAAGAGTGCAAAGTTGGTGCAACCTCCTGAAGTGTCCATTTGTATGCTGCTGAGCTGCACATTGGCACAACCTTTAGGTGCGCATGCAGTACTTCTCAACCAGACATTTGCAGATTAGACATCAAACTGGACCCCATCATTGCATTCAATCATAGTCTGCTGCCAAAGCACACAATCGGAGGAGAGCAAAAAGGTCTGGCAGCCCGGCAGAGGGCCAAGCAGGCAGAGCGCAGGAGTGACCACAAGGCATATTTGGCTTGCTGTCAGTGTAGAAGATTGAGGTGGCTTCTTGTTGTCTAGGCAGCGCCATGTATGAATCTGATGACATAGTCAAGTACCTCTTTGACAACTACGGGGATGGCAAGGTGCCCTGGGGATTGTCCTTGGGGATCATCACAGCTCTGTCATGTGGCATTGCTCTTATACCAAGGTAGGCAACATCACATCCTCCACGTAACGATCAGTCACAATGACACGACTGCTGTATCATCTGCCACTGCTCTGCAGCCTAGTTCCTTTCTAACAGTTGGCATCATGGCATATTTTGTTTAGCATGAAGCAAAAGCACACTGTGATTGCACTTGTACGTCCCAAATCTCATCAAGCTCTGCAAGACAGCTTGCTCTTGCTTGCATTGACCGTGTGCC
>JAABUP010003955.1_pt1 | contig 25216 bp, 21 predicted proteins | sample 5559201 | NCBI WGS metagenome assembly JAABUP01 (sample SAMN10711887, study PRJNA513373) | rock metagenome | isolation source: Antarctica rocks | place: Antarctica
GCGTACGTCGCAACAAACTACCAGTAAAAGCCGAGAGACTGTTCGTTGGCATCGGCTGGTCAGGTATAGTCTCGTTTGGTGGCCCGTTCAGTGGGAGTGGCTGCTGTCGGATAGAGTTAAAGAAGTCCTTTAGCACAATCTCAACCTGAACCTCCCAAGTGCTCATCTTGCCATGGAATGGTGCCTTCACAAGTGGCCCACAATCGTCATGCGGCGTATCGTAGTCGAGTGGTGTGAGGGTGTGGTTCCATGACTGATCATGCGCTGAGTTATCTAACGGTCTTGTCAAAAGCGTATCGGTCGGTCTCTTGGTTCCAGCTGACAAAATGCCTTCGGTCGCTTCGGGAGGGAATGATGGAGGCCCAGCGATTGGTGATGCTGGTTCTGTCCATGGCAACTGAGGTCGATGTGCCACTCTAGACGCACGTACAGTTTCGAAGGCGTCAGGCGCAGCGTCGGCAGCCACACGTCGGATGGTCGGCATGGTATTCTTGACGAACTGGGCTCGTGTCATCTTCTGCTCGATTTCGGCCAAGTGTAAATCTGTGTTGAGAAGGAGGATGGAGTAGCAGATGGTGTGTACCACGTCTGGCAAATAGGCATTAGCATAAGGCCTCTTGTTGACTTATTGCAGGCTTACCAGTAGCTTTGAAACCATGAACTGGATTGCATTCACACCACCTGGTCGAGAAAGCGTCGAGAATCCTATCAACCTGCTGTGTCTCGCCCTTCAATATGACCTTGCTGCAGAATCCTCTCAACGCATAGAGAATATTAAGGTCCGCCCATTCGAACAATTCCATGTAAGCCTTCCTAACCCGAGCGCGTTCAGGGCTTGACTCTCCGAGCCAAGCTGCCGCTTTAGCCTTGCTGACGAATTCTTCGTCGCCGTCGTAGACTTTCCTGGCCTGCTCACAATCTTCCGTGGTTGGCACATTTTGGTCTAATAGGATGCCCTTCTTCACAGCTTGTTCAGGCAGATCCTTGGAAGTATCCTTGTCGTTTACTTGCACAAATGGCAAACTCTTGGCCGATTTGTAATCGCTGGTCGATGAGCCTGAAGCTCTGGTAGAGTCTTTCGTCCCTTCTAGTGGCAGCGACAGCTTGCTCGATTCTCTGAGTTGTTCCTCAGAGGTTGTAGGCTGTAACCATACTCGACTTGACTTGCCAGATGAATTCCTCGTGGAGGCCTGATCTTCTCTCAATTTCGAAGGCGTGACTATCCATTCTTCATCATCCGCTGTACCGGCTGCCGCTTTCGGGCTGGGACTACGCGCCGGAACGTTCTGCGTCGCTGGCGAGAGAGGTTTCAAAGTTGCCCTCGTCCCCTCAGCTTTGACGTCCTTCACCGCGGCCGGGTCGAGAGTTTGTAGTCTCTGGTTTTCACCTTGCATCTCGCGTGTGATTGTAGACGTGCCAGGCGTTGTCTTTGGCCTTCTGTTTTCGTCCCGGCACTTCAAAGTCGGGCTTCTGTTAATCGGACTTGTTCTACCACTCCTCCCGTCATTGCTACTACTGTCTTGCAGGAAAGAATCATCGTGACCATCTCTTCTACGGACGTCAAGATTAGCTTTTCCACTAGCGCTAGGGCTTTCCCACCCAGCGGAAGCGAAACCATGGCCTGGCGATGGGGGGACCTTCTCATCTTCATCTCGAATTCTGGATCGGGGAGGATTGGTCGAAGAACATGCATGTCCAGCATCGCCTCCAGGATTATGATCTCTGTCCTTCTCACCTGAGTCTGATTCTTGTTGTTCTATACTGTCATGGAACTCCTGTGGAGATGTGATAGGACTGTGAAGATAAGGGTTCATCACCTTACGCAGACTGCTCACGGGACTTCGTTCGACCATGGGATTTGCATTTGCATCTCCTGCTTTAGCCTGCATATGTAATGGAAGGACTGCCGGCGAATCAATACCTGATACAGACTTTTTGCGCCTACGGAAGAACAAGGAAGGCTTTTTGTTCAACGTTTGTTGGACATTGTCTTTTGGTGGTCCTGCTGGTGGGTTTCTCGCTGGCAGTGGTTTCGAAAGCTTCGCATGTGCAGTAAGAGGCGATGCGTGGCATCCTCGACTCTCTGATCGTTCAGTGTCACGAGATGACGGAAGATCCATTGGTGGAAGCTGTGGAGGACGCAAATGGTTCTGTGTCGGGGTCGTATTCTTCGATGAGCCGAAGACTCGTCTGAGGAATCCCGGTCGCTCTTTGGCTTGTGGCATCGAGCCTTGTGTAGACGCTACGGAGGGTTTGTGATAATTTACAGTTGGACTAGGCGCTGATGGATTGGGACCAGGTAGCACAGAAGCCATGCCTCTATCACCGGTAGTATTATTAGCTCTTTTGTCCCTGATACTGGTGGTTGCTGGTTTCTCCGAGCGTCCTTTCCTGTTGTAGGTGTATTTTGACGGCTGGTTGCTATTATTCGCAATAACCAGCGGAGTCTGTGGAGGTGCGTGCGTAGGTTGTGGAGGGAATACAGCGTCTGGCGGAGACGAATGACTCTTCCGAGGTCCTACCGGCACAGTCGGTGTAGGGGCAGCTTCAAAGTCGTATTCCAGTGGCTGACCTCGCCCGTCTGTGACATGCGTAGATGTTGAGAACTTCGGTTGCGGGAGGCTACTCCCTCCTTTCGTGTAGCCGTGGTCGAAGCTGTTTGATCGTCGATGGATTGATTCCTGCCAGCGGCTGCCGCTGATCATCTGACCAAAGTCTAGGCTTGATGATCCGCTGCTCTTACTACCCTTCCTACCCCCACGCGAATGTGTCATCAACACTCGTTCACCTGGGACTGCCGCACGCTGAGCTCCAAAGGATTTGCCTCTCGGATTGGAAGCCTCCTTCTCTGCACGGACGCTGTCTATCCTTGGCAACGCACTCTGGAAATTTGAGCTACTGTTGCTTCGCCGTCCACGTGAGTAGTGGCTGGAGTACCGACTTGACGTGTCGTCTGCGTAAGTGTCATGCTCAGAAGAATACGAAGATGAATATTTATGACCACGATGACGGGCACCGCCTTTGCTTGAAGCGTAACGTGAGTTGACAGTGTAAGGGTCGTCATCGTCAAACGTCGAATAGAACCCTCCGTCATTTGCATTCGATGTTCCATGATCACGAGTGGAGAATTGATCCAGGGATAAGAGCATATTATCTACCACCGAATCCCGTGTGACATGTCTCGGCGACAATGACAGATCATGCAAGTCCCTTTCATCCTGATCATCCTTATCTTTTCCATCACCCCTTACTTTGTCCACCGGAGTAATATCATCAAGGAACGTCTCGCGAAGGGCCGCCTTGGATGCGCCCTTGCTTCTGCCGGCATGACGATTATGGGAGGGCGGAGTTCTCGGCGACGGGTCATCGTAAGACGCGTTTCTTGAACCAGTCTTGACGTTTAAAGATAAGGGCGGTGCGCGCTTCGAAGCCGATGCTGGGATGTTCTCGTGGGACAGCATTGTATCGACGGGAAGCCACAGCCCAGCTGAGAGAGCTTTTGGAATTCGGTCCGCAGTCAATTGCTGTACGAGGAATGCCAGTCCACCGTAATAGCCACTCTATCACTGAATTGGCAATGCGAGAAATTCTTCGGAACTCCAACAGGACAGAGTTCGGAGATGCAGCCGTTGAGCTTCGACTAGACCGTGTCCGACATCTAGGTCACAAGTGGCACCGAGAATGTCAAGGACCACATCGCATCCACGGGATGTCCCAAGACCAGAATGCGAAGCTCATAAGCGAAGCTGACTTGTCGATGAAGCACGGTTGATCTTAGAAGTATGAGGTGTTGAGCTTAGGGGAATTTTTCGTTGCATAACAAATTGGCGAGAAGTGCTCCTCCTTCCCACGAACACTCGCACGGATCCCCCGTCTACCACACCCACATTCTTCGGGCTTTAGGCTTCTTGCAGCGTAGTCTCACCGCTTCTGTCATTCGAAACAAGCTTCCGATTCTACGTTTATTTGGCAGTTTGACTTAATTGACAGCACAAGCGAAGGGATAACTTCTTCATGCCCTGATTGCTCCCGACTAGGAGTCTCGACTCTCGAACGGACCTTGCGGTGACTGATACACCATCATGTCTGACCTATACCGTACTTTCGGGCACTGTCACTCATTGAGTCTGGATGCTTGCCGTTCCTTTGATACGCCGTGAAATGCAATCCGACATATCCAGAAGGCGGATTAGTACATGTATCCCGGCTGCGAACCACGGCTTGACACATGGACATCCTTTATGCAGGCCTTCAGTGTCAATCTAAACTGACAGCAAACATAGATGATGATTTTTCCTGAAACACGGCACAAGAAAAACACCCTTTCGCTATGCATAAATACTTTAACTCACGAGCCAATTAAAAGCTACGCTCTCCTGACGGTGTTTTCTGCTAATTTAGTCGGCACATGTCAGTAGTGAAGCGATTCGGCGGAGAGCTTTTGTGGCTTGATTAAAGGATGATGTGCATGGACAGTTCTGAGCCAATGGGACTCAACTGCCTTTCTTAAGATGTTCAGTGAGAGTATATGTAAGTACTAAACAGTAGTTCATCAACCCTTAAGCATTGAACTCTTTTTAAGTTAGTCATTTTCTCTTGAATGACTGTCATGTTTCTACTGCTCACAGATATTGATGAATCAATGCACTGTGATTATTGTGAAGAATGTTCATCAGAATGTGTAAGGTTTCACATCTATTCATCTCAGATAGGTGTCAGAACAGGTTTATGACAGTGTAAGGTATGACAATGCACAGGCTATTTGATGATAGAGTGAAATCATATATCTTAATTGATGTTAAGACTAACTCTGAAGAGTCTTCATGTATGAAGAAGCTTTTCTTATATGAGTTCTCACTTAGCATGCTTAGTAACATGAACTATGTCTGTATTCACTCTGACAATTGCCTTCTCTTTTGAATGCAGATTCTTTAGTGTCTTTATAGAGCTGAGATATTGTGAGATCATCATTGTGTTGTGCTCACAAGAGTGAATTTCTGTTGTTGTGTCATGCTTGTGTGAGTGAATCCTCATTGTTTGTTTTGATTAAGCTCATTCAGGCTTAGTGTGCTTGTTGCACTGACAATGTTATTCACTGTTGCAGAGCACAAGAATACATTTTTCTTCTTTCTTTCACTTTCTTTCAACTTCTCTTTCACATGACATCAACATCAACTGCCTCACTGTTGCTATCTTATTACATTGTTTCTGTTTTGAAAGTCATATCACAACACCTATCAAAAGCAAAACCTTTATCATGGCTTCTGTAAGTTTCATACACATTTTTTTGTGTGCAGTACTGACACTGGCTTCAGGGTTGTTCTCACAATAATGCTTGTGATTGTGAGAAACATGCTGCTTCTTCTAGTGTGCCTGTCACTTTAACAAAATGTGTTTGTGTTGCTGCTGCTGTGTCATTGTCTTTGTTGTCTGAAGAAGTCAACTCTTCACATACTTCTGCTGGTTTTATCTTCTTTTCTGTTGTTATGACATCACTGGTCTCTTGTTCTTGTGATTCCTTGATTGTGCTCATTTATCTCTGCTGTCTTTGATGCAGCAAAGTCATTGCCGCCCTGCTCAATCACAAATGCAAAGTGGTGAAGAATGTTCAATGCAGCCAGTGTTTCAAGAACTGTAAGACCTGCAACAGCATATGTAAGATGCTGATGAAACACCGTGTTTGACTAATGATTCTACTAGATCTTGACTGAGTTCAATGCTCAAGTCAACAAGTTATTCATCACTGTCATCATTATATCTGAGAGAAAGAATGTGAGCAAAGAGCTGGTTCAGCAACAGGCAAACTATATTAAAGTGGTCAAGGCTCACTTGCATGTTGCAGACTGTCATGATCTCAGAAAGAAATCAACATCAATGATAGAGATAAGGCTTCTGCAGCTTGAGAAGTCATGTTGTCAAATCTGTCTTTTTGAAGACATGCTCAATTCATATTGTGCTGTGGTATGCTGTCACTTTTCACTCACTATACATGCTTTTACTGACATTTTTCAGAACAATCTTTCTGCTTTAAAGCACATTGTTATCACATCTGCTGAGTCTGTGAAGAGAAAAGATGACAACAAATCAGCCTCATTGTAGAAAGGGCTTTGCTTGCGCTTCACTGACATTTTTCTTTGATTTAGTTGACAGTTATTCTCTCAAATCCTTAGTGTACTTCTAGGTGCAATTGCTTTATGAGCTGAATACAGCTTCTTGCCTTTGCCTTTGCAGTGTTTTATCTTTGATGTCTTTTCTTTATTCTGACATCATACATTTCACATAACTCTGATGCATCATCAAGGTCTTGTTTAAGAATTCACTGATCATACTTTGAAGGATAGTTTATTCATTTAATCTTATATCACAGCTTGCCTTTTCTGCATTGCTTCTTTAAAATTTCCTCAATCTCATATTCTTCTTTCTCATTGATTAGTTTTGAAGGGGATAACATCTGTGTTATCTCATCATTTAGACGTTGATTGTAGGGTTTAAGGTATGAGACATGAAAAACATTATGAATTCAGTAGTGGATAGATAGATATAGACAATACGCTTGCTTCTCAATAATATCTTGTATGTGAAATGATTCAGCAAACTTATGTGAGAGTTTCTTATTCAGACGTTTCTGACTCAGGTTTTTCATTGACAACAGAACTAGATTGCCCTTGTTGTATGTCTTAAATTTGTGTCTCTGATTGTAAGCTTTGACTTGTGATGCTACAGTGCTTTTTCATTGCTTTAATAGCTTTTCACAAGCTTTGTGTAGTTGCTTAACTCTGTTCTTAGCTGCAGGCATCTCTTCTTCTCAGATGTTGTTCTCAATGTTGTAATGAATGAAAGAATTATACTCAGTCATCATGTAGAAGAGGCTACATTCTAGTGTAGACTGCTTTGCATTTATATATGCAAATTTCACAAGAGAAAGAAGCTTGACCCAATTGCTTTGCTCTTCATTGCAAAGCATTGAAGATAGTGTTTCAAGGTTTGATTTTGATGTTTGATTTGTTCATCTGTCTGTGAGTGAAATGCGGTGTTAAGTCGGCGCTTTATCTTTGTCTGATAGCATACTTTCAATCAGTAACTGCTTGTGAAGATTGAACCTCTATCAGACACTATTTCTTTGAGAGTTCTGTAGTGACATACTATCTTCTCAAAGAATATATCAGCTAGTTGCATAGCAGTGAGTGTCTTACTGATAGAAATGTATTGAGCCATCTTGATGTAGTGATCTACTATCATCAGAATCACATCATAAACATTATCATTGTGCTTGCTTGAAGGCAAGCCAGTAATCATGTTCATGATTACCTTCTCTCAAAGACTATTTGAATGAGGTAGTGTCTGCATTTCACCATATGAACAATGTTTAGACACCTTTATTCTCTGACATATGTTATATGAGAAGACATACTTCTTGACATCTTTGGCTAATTTCAGTCAGTAATATTTGTGTGACACTAATTCTAGTGTTCGCTCAATACTGAAGTGTTCTGTTAACTCATTGTCATGATGATGCTTCAGTAGTTCTGTTTGAACTGATGCTTCAGGGGGTATATATAATCTCTTCTCATATTGAAGCAATTCAGTCATATTAAACACTCATCTCAGGCCTTCAGCATTCTGACTTTGCTTATTCTTTGCTATTGTCACTTTCTGCACTTGAATAAAGAGATTATTCATTTGCAAAGAATGTACTAACAATAGAAAGAATTCACTACTGTCATCATATATTGTTTTGTGACTAGCCAATTTCAAGGCTAGTGCACATGAAACAAGTTGTCTGCAGTCAACAGTTTCAGCAGCAGAGTTAAGCAATCTCACTATGCTGCATTCATGATGAACTGACAGTTGACCGCCTTCTAGTTCTCTCAGTGTATGTTAACTGAGTTGAGGTTTCTTAAACCTCATGTCAATTCACTCTTCACAAGCTTGACAAATTGTCTCAAGATGACTGATAATTGTCAAGAACTTAAACATAGTTGCAGACATAGCTGCTAACTTTCTTTGTAACATTGACAAGAGCCTATCAATGTTTTCACTGATGGCCTCAACGTAGTCTGAGCGCCTCAACAGTGCATCTGTGAGGTTTGTCTTGTCTGATCTGTGCTTAATCACAAAATCAAAGACAGCAAGCCTTACAGCTCATTGTGTCTGTCATTCATTCAATGTTTTAATGTTCATGAACCCACATAGATTATTGTGATCTGTCAGAACTTTCACTGAGTGAGTACTTCTTTCAAGGTAGTGATGTCACTGCTTGAATGCCTCAACAATGACTAAAAGCTCAAGATCATGTGTCTTATAACTTTCTTCTGCTGAGAACAGCTTTCACAATCAGTAAACAACAGAGTGTCACTGCTTTGACATCTGCAACTGAGAATAAATTTCTGTCACTGTGTGTTCAGAAGCATCAGTCTTCATTCAGTTCTTGAGCTCTGAATCAAAGTGAACAAGAATGAGCACTGTCATAAAGACTTTCTTGAGATAGGCAAACGTCTTTGCAGTGCCTTTCAATCACTCAAAGGGCTCTGTCTTCTTCTCATTCTTACTGCCTTTCAATAGACTTGTAAGTGGGCTCACAATTCACAAATAGGCTTTAATAAAGCGTCTATAGAAGTTGACAACCCCTAGAAAGACTTGTACTTTCTGAAAGGTCTTGAGGGTTGATCAGGTTTTAATAGTGTCAATTTGTCATGAATTCATTGTCACCTTGATGATTGACACTATAAATTTCAAAAACTCTACAATGTTGATAGAGAAAACACATTTTCTCAAGTTGACAAACAGTTTGTAGTGTTGCAATCACTCAAGTATTTCACATACATGGTGTTTGTGTTTCTTTTCTGATTGTGAGTATATGAGAATGTCATTCAAATACACAACACAAATAAAGTTCATATGCTCTGCAAGTGCTCAATTGATATAGGCTTGAAAGGTTGCAGACGCATTAGCTAGCTCAAATGACATAATCAGATATTCAAAGTGACTGTAGTGTGTGCAAAACGCCATCTTTCACTCATTGCTGACACATATGCAAATACAATGATAAACATTCTTAAGATTCAACTTGGTGAAGATCTTAGCACTGCTTAGTCAGTTTAAGGTTTCACTGATCAACGGCAATGAGTGACAATTCTTCACAGTGATATTGTTTAACTCACAGTAGTCAACACACAGTTGCAAGCTACTGTCTTTCTTTGAGGTGAATAACACTGACATCTCTGCCGAACTAACAGAATGCTGAATTCAACCCTTTGCTAAGACATCATTCAAATAACTCTGTAGAACTTGAAGTTTCTTGCCTGACAAATTGTATAGAGGGCTGTGTGAAGGGTTCTTCTCATTATTGTCAATGACATAATTGTGCTTCTTGTGTGCAGAGAGATGTTCTGCTTCAGACTCTGAGAAAACATCAGCATAGTCAGCATATGTCTGAGGTATAGATGACGCTGTAGCGGTGCCTTGCAGACGTATTGTCAGCAATTTGAGTACAGCTCAGAGAAAAGCACAGGTTACTGACTTCTCAGCTGTCTCTTCAAATTTGTTCAGGTTTTTCAAGCTCAACATCTGTGAATTGATGCTGAAGCGCCAGCTGTGCAACTCACAGTCAATATGAACTTGTTTCTTCTTTAGAGCTGATAAGCTCATTATCAGATCAGGTTCATCCTTTTTCAAGGCATAGAAGACATGTTCACAGTTGCATTTCTGGTCTCAGCTGTCTCTTAGTCGGTACTTCATCAGGTATGCCTTATAGCAATAGATGAAATGACTGCTCAGAAGAAGAAAGTGTGATATCTTTGCATTCAATTTGATCATCTCATTTGCAACAGTGAAATGCTGGCTAATCACATTGAATTCAGCATCAATATTCAGAAGAAAGATACACAGTGCTTGACTGGTCTTCACAACAATATGTTACAACCATACTCAGATAGAACTAACAGAATGAGTCAAATGTAAGAACTGCGTAGTCTCTGACATGAGACAACAAGTTGAGCGTTGACTTGACCATGAGAGTGTTGAGTTGACCCTTAGCAGGTTGAGTCAATTCTTTGAGGGTTGATTCTCTTTCTATATAGAAAGGGTTGTTTCTCTTATGAAAATGATTGTGTTCAACTTCATACAAGTTATCAACTACTGGTTTACCCTACACTGCATACTGAGACTCTTATATCAACAAGCACAAATCTTTAACCTTAATATTCAAGGCATCTCAGATCAGAACATAACACTTTGAACACTCTTATGATATAAGAATGACAATCAGTGCGCAAAAGTCAGCTTTGACAAGTTAAGTCAACCTTCAAGGCCTTCAGCAAATGATCAATGTACTCAAGGTATCAGCACTCAATGTGTTCACAGATGAGAGAGAGAAGCTGTGAGCCTTCTTGATCAAGCTTGAGTTATATATTGAATTCAATCAGGCAAAGTTCAGGTTCAAGATGAACAAAGGTCTGTTTACTGTATTGTACCTCAAGAATGCAGCATTTGATTGAGTTAACCTCAAACTGCATGAGTTTTTTGACAAGACACTGAAGAAATGAATGAACAATAAAGAATTCATATTCAGCAACTATAAGAAGTTCAAGAATGAGCTTCAAAGAGCCTTCAAGGAAGTTGATGAGAAACAAGCAGCAGAAAGATGACTTCACATTCTAAAGATGAATAAGTCAGCAGTCAAGTATGCAACAGAGTTTCAGTGGATCGCGGCTCTAATGAATTGAGACAATGACGCTTTAGTATTGCAATACTACTGAGGACTCAATGAGACTATCAAAGATGAGATAGTCAGAATGAATTGACCTGAAGAGCTTCAGAATATGATCAATATCTTCATCAACATCAACAGTTGTCAATGAAAATGACAGATGAAGCGTACAAAGCACTACACATCAAAGATGTAAAAAAGACATTATATCTTCAGAAGAGGTGACCCTATGAACCTCAACGCAATTAAGAAGCACTGTGAGCAGCAACCACAAGTGAAGCAAGGATGATGCATGAGCAAGCTCTATAAGCCTCAATCTTGATGAGCAGAGACTCACAAATGTTATAACTGTGAAAAGCCTAAACACCTTGCAAGAACCTGCAAGAAACCTCAACAAAAGAGAAAGAAAGTTGCAGCAACAAATACACATGTAGTGCACAACGCTTTGAGCTGAACAGTTTGCTACAATGACATGTGCTGAACACATATGAGCAGCAAAGACAAAGTCAAATGATACTCACAGAAACTCAAGAAGAAACAAAACAGTTACAACACAACAGATTGATCAAAGAAATTAGCTATTTTAAAGAAAGCTGAGATCAAAGAAACTGATACTCACAAAACTCAGGTAGAAGAAGACTACAGTGATAGCACCTGAACGGCCCTGAATTTGAATGCAGACTCAAAAGATGTCAACAATTGAGAAGTCAACATGAGACTCAAAACAAAATATGAGCACTCTGAGAATCAGCGCTGAGAAATGCATCAACAACTGCTAAAAAGACAGCAGAAAGAACTCAAGAAGAAAGTTGATAATCTTAAAAAGCAACAAGAAGAAACAAAAGAAGCAGAAGCATGCTTAAAACTTAATAAGTTAATGAAAGATGTATGAACAGCAACTGACTCAGTATCAAAACAATTTGTGTGAAAAACAAAAAGTCACAAAATCAAGATTCATTTACCCACAGGGTATTTGACATCAGATGATGATTGTTGAACCTTTTCAGAAGGCTACATGCCACCTGAGTTTTTGAACAGAGTGAAAGCACTTCAGAACCAGATTCAGTGAGAATATGATCAGTATAAACTGCGCCTACACCCAGAACAGTATATTGAGAAAGGCAGCAAGAAATACATACAACTGATCATGCAAGAGGTAGAATCTAAATGGTTTCAGAATCTCTGAAGAAGAGCAAGCAACACAGTACAGTCAAAAAACTGCAAGCTCTCTCAAAGAGACTAGAGAACAAGAAGCTTCTAATGTCTCAGAAGAATGACAAAGACCATAAGATATGAATTGACATTCAGGTTGAACAAAATAGAATTCTTCAAGCAATGGTAGACTCAGAAGCAACCAACAACTATATTTCGCAGCAAGCAATAGAAATGCTAGAACTAACACTGCAGCAGGCACTGAAGCCTATGCAGATGTATATGGTCAATGAAGAATTTGAGTGAATAACGGACCAGGTTCACATTGAAGCCACAATACTAAAAGATTCACAAGAGTTGACGTTTGATGTTCTCAATTCAATCAAGTATGATGTCATACTAAAGATGCCCTGATTACGCAAAAGAAACTCAAGAATTGATTGAATCAGTAAAGAATTATACATCATGGTAGATGTGTATGAGATCCTCAAACAATCAGAAATGAGCTTATCAGAGCATAAGTTATGAGATCACAAAATACTGCTATTGAATGACAAGCAGTCAAAATGAATGCCGCTATACTCAATGAGTGAGAATCAACTCAAGAAAGTTAAGACTTACCTTGACAAGAATCTCAAAAGAGAATTCATCAGACCATCAAAGTCACTGACAGGATACTCAATTCTGTTTGTATTAAAGAAGAATGACACAAAGCAACTATGTGTCAACTACAGACAACTCAACAAGATAACTAAACAAGACAGTTATTCCTTATCATTAATCAAAGAGTTACAAGACCAGTTAGACAGAGTTAAGTGATTCACAAGTCTAGACTTGAAAGAAGCCTACTATCAAGTATAAATGAAGAAAGACAAAGAATGAAAAACAGTGTTTTGAACAAGATACAGACACTACAAATATACTGTTATGCTGTTTGAGCTTAAGAACACCCTTGTCACCTTTCAAAGGCTAATCAATGACACATTGAGAGAATATCTCAATGATTTTGCAATCACATACCTCAATGACATTCTGATATACTCAAATGACCTTGACATGCACTGCAGTTATGTGCACAAGGTACTGAAAAAGCTTAATAAAAGAACTTTGTATGTGAAGAAATCAAAAAGCAAGTTCAAAGCAAAGAAGATCAAATTCCTTAACTATATTATTCAACCTGAGCAAATTGAGAAGAACTCAAAAAAGACGGACGCAGTCAGAAACTGGCCTTTGCCAAAATGAGTCAAGAAAGTACAAGCCTTTCTAGGGTTAATGAACTATTATCAAAAGTTTGTACCTGATTATGCAAAAATTGCAGAACCCCTCACACAACTGACGCATAAAGACAAAAGATGACATTGAGACAAGAAGCAGAAGAATGTGTTTCACACATTAAAGAAAAGCCTTAGCAGAACAGCACACCTGAGAATACTCAATTCAACATGCAAAAAGGTACTGAAAATCAATGCATCAAATTTCACAGTAGGTGCATGCTTGTACCAGATCAAAGATGAGCAACAGAGACTTATAGCCTATCAATCTAGAAAACTATCAGAATCTGAGGAAAGGTATGAGGTTCACAACAAAGAACTTCTTGTAATAGTGAAAGCACTGTAAGATTGAAGATCTTATCTTGCAGATACTGAGAAGTCTATTTAGATCTACACAAATCATAAGAATTTGAGGAACTTTGCAACAATAAAACAGTTAAATCAATGACAGATTTGCTGAGCTGAACAGTTAGCTGATTATGAATTTCAGATCCATTACAAAAAGAGTAATGAGAATGATGAAGCAGACGCTTTGAGCAGACAGTCTGATCATGAAGAAGTGAAAAAGATTCACATTGAAATTCTGAGTGAAGATGACAAAGAGATTCTCACAAAAGGCTTAGCAGCAACATACAAGGTGAAGCAGACTCTCTTGACAAATGAAGAACTAATACAAGTATGTCATGACAACAGAGTCAGTGAACACCTTGAAGTCAAAAGAACTGAGAACCTCATACAAAGAAGACACAATATCAGCAACCTTAGAAATTGAATCACTGAGTACATTGTCAGATGCAATTCATGTCACAGAAATAAGATTCAAAGAGATAAAAAATATGATGAGGTAACACGACTAGACGCATCAAATGCACCATGAAAGTCAGTTACTATGAACTTCATAACAAAGTTGTCAACATCAAAGAATTTGGCATGAGGAGTGAAATTTGACAGTATATTGACTATAGTTGATAGATTGACCAAGTACACCATGTTCATTTCATTCAAGAAAACCACAACAGCATCAGTATTGATGTACACCATACTGCAAGAATTGGTTAGCAATCACGGGCTATCAAAAGAATTTATCATCAACAGAGACAAGCTGTTCACAAGCAAGTTTTGAGAAACGCTCACAGTGAAACTCAGAATAAAACATAAGATGTCAACAGCATACCACCCACAGACAGATGAGCAGAGCAAACAAATGAATCAGATGGTTGAAACGTACTTGAGACACTATGTCAATAGAAATCAGAACAACTGAGTACAACTGTTGTCAACAGCACAGTTTGTGTACAATAACACACAAAATGAAACCACAGAAGAAACACCATTTCAAGCAAATTATGAATATAATTTGAAGATATGACAAGAACTGCAAGCACACAGATCACAAAGCCAGAAAGCAATACTAGACATTGCAGAGATCAAGAAGTTGCACAAAGATCTGACAAGCAGGATTCAGCAACAAAAAGAATGAACAACAGAGGTAAAACCTTTTGTGATTGAAGAGAGAGTTTATCTAAGAACAGACAACATTCATGTAAAACAAAGAAGCAAGAAGTTGAACAACAAAAGCATAAAACTGTTTGAAATCAAGAGAAACATCAAAGGGTTAAGCTATGAGCTAGACTTACTCAAGAAAATGCAAATACACCCGGTATTTCATGCGTTCATGCTTCAGTGTTGCAATCAGTTCATACCACTTCAGATCATCAAAACATCTGTTGAATCTGACAAAGAATATCAAGTTGAGAACATTCTAGAAAAATGAATGATTAGCGAAAAAACCCACTACCTCATCAAATGAAAGAGGTATGACACCTTTGAAAACACATGAGAACTCACAGAAAACCTCAAGGGTTGCACAAGAACACTTCAACACTTTGAGAAGGAAAGGCAACAAGGTTAAACTGTCAAAAGTTGTTTGACATGTTATCAAAAAGCTGAAACAAGGTCTCAGACTGAGGAGTTTCCTCATCATCATTGTTATTGTTGCTCATTTTCTTTAACAGACAAAGAGTTTTCTGTTTAGCACAATCTTGAGTTTGATGCAATGTTTTGTGTAATCAAGAAAGCTTTGCAAAGAGGTGGGCTTGTTCTTTCTCAGTTTGAAGAATTTTTGACTTCAGCTTATTGTGAACACAGTTCAACAATTCTCATGTCACACTCACACACAGATGGCCTTAATGAGTACACTCAGCACATTTGAAATGTGACTTTATCATCACACAGAAGATAGAATAATTAAAACAATAAACACAGACAATGTTCAAAAGACTGCCAGATATAGTGATCTCTTTCACAGCACAAAGATGATTGTTGTACTCACAAGTGAGAGAAGGCTTCTGAGACATGGCTGATGTTGAGAGATTTCATTTATACCCTCACTTAAGTAGGATTCTGAGAACAGGGATCACAGAAAGGGAAGATAGTGTTACAATCATATTCAGATAGAACTAACAGAATGGGTCAAATGTAAGAACTGCATAATCTCTGACATGAGACAACGAGTTGAGCGTCAACTCAATCATGAGAGTGTTGAGTTGACCCTTAGCAGGTTGAGTCAACTCTTTGAGGGTTGATTCTCTTTCTATATAGAAAGGGTTGTTTTCCTTATGAAAACGATCATGTTCAACTTCATACAAGTTACCAACTACTGATTTACTCTACACTGCACACTGAGACTCTTATATCAACAAGCACAAACCTTTAGCCCTAATATCTGAGGCATCTCAGATCAGGACGTAACACAATAGTCTCTTCAGCTATAATGCTGAGCACAGTCTCTACTTTTGCTCTTTGTTGCATCAGCATTGAGGTCTTGACATAACATTCTCATTTTTTGATGAAGTCATTGAGGATATGTGAATCTTATTTGAGTTGTTCATTGACTTTGTGCAATCACTTGAGTAATGGTCTTTTTCTTGACAGTGGTAACAGGTTACATTCAGCCTTGTTCTTGAGTAAAAGAAAGATGAACTTAATGTCACACTAATGTTATCTCATTGTCTCAATGATGTCTGCTCAAATAATCTTCAATTAATAGAAGAAAATGCCTGACCTGAAGTATTTCTTGAACAAGAATCATCAAAAGTCTTCTTCAGCTTCATAGTGTCAGATGTGTAAAGATTGCTCTTCAGCTGTGCAGTCAGAATTATCAAACTGTCTTGCTTGTTCAGAAGATCTTAATAATTTAACAAAATCTTTCTGATTTTTAATTGCAGCTTTGTGAAGAAATGCATTATCAGCTGTTTCTCATTGTATGATGTCAACTGCACTTTCAGAATGCTGAAATAGGCTGCAAAAGTGTGCACACTTTAACTCAGCTTCTGTACAGTCTTGATGTATGTCTGCACATTATACAACTGACAATTCATGAAGTCTTTGACAAGATTGAGAAGATAATTGATGAAGTACTCTCATGAGATATCCTCAAGAGAGACAGTTTTCTGATGTTAGTATCATGTATCTTGTGGTTTTCTCATCAGAAACTGCATGATGTATAGAATCTTTGCTTCATCCTTAAGAAAGTTTTTGAGCATCAGACGAAACACTGTCTCTGCACTGTGTACAAAGTTGAGATGCTTCTGTACAGTCTTCTCAGTATAAGTGTTCAAACACTCTGAGCAAATGTTTCTCTTCAACATCATTGTGCTGAGGTAGTTCTCTGCAGGCCGCTTGATGAAGGCTATGAATTGAGTGTGCTTCAATATAGAAGGGGTATGATCAGCCTTTGAGCCAAAAAGGTCATTGACAAGCGGCTTGTTGACGTCTTAACTTTGCAGCACTTTAATCTCTCTTTGAACAAACACAAGACAATGTTTCTTTAAAAGCAGATCTCTTTTCTTTTCTGTTTGTTTCAACTCATTGTCTAGATCTTGTATCATAGATGCAGAATCATTGATCTCACATTGCATTGTTTGCAATGAATCAGCTGAAGATGAATTTTCTTCAAGAAGGTCATCAGATTTCACATAACTTTGAGTTTAATGAGATGAACTCAATATGTGACTGTTGCTTTGATGGCGTCAACTTCTCATCTGCATATTGTCACACAATGAACTGTTAATCAAGAGAGATTTGAGAGTTAGAATTGTAAGGTTTCACATCTATTCATCTCAGATAGGTGTCAGAACAGGTTTATGACAGTGTGAGGTATGACAATGCACAGGCTATTTGATGATAGAGCGAAACCATATATCTTAATTGATGTCAAGACTAACTCTGAAGAGTCTTCATGTACAAAGAAGCTCTTCTTATATGGGTTCTTGCTTAACATGCTTAGTAACATGAACTATGTCTGTATTCACTCTGACAGAATGATTCAAAGTCAAAGTTGTATAAGAAGAGTCTTGAGTGCAAAAGTTCAACTCTGCTGAGACAATGAAAGAGAGCATGATTTCTTGTCTCTTTTAGGTCATCTTTAGAATGTCTCTGTCACTAAATTTAATGCTTTCACTAAAGATACTAACAGAGCAATATCAGAAGAAGCATCACAACATCTCTTCTTGTGCAATTTACAGCCTTGTTGACCTTAAAGAAGATGAAGCAGACAAGCTTCTAAAGGTCATTGAGGCTGATGATGACAATCTTTGTGACACTTGCTGTGTTGCCTCAGAGTACAATCTTGCTGGTCAATTGCTGAAGACTGTATACGGTTATCACCTTGAGCTCAGCACAGAATCAAGACTACAAGAAGGATGGTGTTTTATTGATCAACTTTGACATGAATCTTGAGTGCTATGTTGACACTTGTCACATCAAAGTTAAGAAGACAGTGTTTGTCTTGATAAACATTGCAATAGTTAATATGAACTGAGAAGACTTCAAAGAGAACAAACTACTCTTTGTAGAATTCGTCACTGTCAGCATCAAAAGCAGTGCCATCAGCTGTCAAGTTGAAGCTACTCAGCAAAGCTATGCATTTACCTTGAATCATGTCTTCAGCATCTACACAATCATCAACACAAACATAATCAACATCTGTGAGCTGCTATAGTCAAACTGGCTCACTAAGAGCCTAAGAGAAGTATTGTCATAGTGTCTGCAGTTACAACAAGTGAAAAGAGATGATTGAGTGACATTCTTGAAATTGCTGTTAAGACCTGCATCTGCACAGACAGCTTTTTATTTGCACTGATGACTTGAACATTCTTCTAGTCAGAATGAATTGAGATGACAACATCAGTAGAGATCTCACTGAATTGGTCAAGTTAAGGTCTCAGGCAGATGTAAAGACTCAAAGATGCCTCATGAGTGAGGCAGCTGCATATTTAAATGCTATTGTGAATGAGAAGACAGCCTGAGATGGTTGAAGAAAGTTGTGTCTAGTGTCTAGAAATTAAATAATATATCACTGAAGCTGATCTTCACTCAAGGTGATAGTTAAGAGTAACACTTTGATTAATTATAACGTACTTGATAGACATGTGCGCTGTATATGCATGTGCGCTGCCTCATCAAGTACTATCATGAAAGAAAGCAAATATTTCAACCATCATGAATCCTATTATAATGAAAAAACTATCAAACGTTGCTTTGACATTCTGAGCATGTACAAGCGTTATGTGCAAGCAATAAACATACACTACATTTTGGTGAAGCGTGCTGTCATACACTGCTTGCTGCCTTTTCAACTGTTGCTGTACTATTATTATTGCTCATTTCTATCAAACTTTGAGCTTCACTGCCACTTAAAATGTCTTCTCTTGCAATATATGATTGCTTTTGTGCTCACTTTCATTTTTGACATTGATTTTTGATGAAAAGCTTCTCATTTTGACTTGCAAGCAAGACAGCATTGTGCATCATCATTTGACAATCTTTTATGAGTTAATTGAGTGCTTATTCAGTTGATGACAGAGAACTTTGTGTACAACACTGAAGATATTGCTTAATAAGCTTTGTTTAATGCTCTAGTTCAATGATATCATGAGATGTTTTGATCATTCAGATCAGTTAAGTTTGTGAGTATAGTTGCAGTGAAGATGTATAATATTAAACATGTAAAAGTGATAGAACACAATCTGGTTTGTATGACACAAGCCTCATAGCTGCAAAATCACTTTATACATTGTTTTAATGTAGTGCTTCAGCACAAGTGTTCTGATAAACAGATAAAAACTTCTGTTTATCAATCTGATTGACATCAAGACTCATCAGTGTTTCAATGCACTTTCTGTATAACTGTTTTAAAACTGAAAAGCAATCAACATTAAGCAGCTGTAGTAGATGTGATGAATGTGATGACATACAAAGAATGATAATCAATTGATTCAAACAGTATTGATTGAATTCAGACATAATGTAACTATCATGACTGTCTAGAATTAAAAGCCTGTATTGATCAACTGTTCAATTCTTTATATACTTATTAAATATGATCTTCAATCATATAAGGCCTATTTTATTATTCATTCAACCATTTTGACTTATGCTGATAGATCAATTGTACAGTAGAAGACTGTTTTTATATCAAGCAGCTTGATGCATAACAGCTTCAAAAATAATAAGTGATGAAATTGCAAGGCTGCACACACAAACTGTTTCAATAACTGTTACTCATTCATGATTGTCTGATTGTGTAATTCTTGATCTATCAGCTTGATCACTCTCAGTAATCATTTTTGCTGTAGATATGACGCTCATTTGAAAGCCAGTTTCATCAAAATTATAGATATTATCTTTGTGAATACTGTACTCCACAATTGTTGCTTGTATGTGTTGAAATCATGCTTGAATAAGCTTCAGATCTTTGCATTTTGCTTGTTGATAATTGTATTTATGATTATATTTCAATTTGAGTGTGTTGTGACGTTTAATAAAGTTATGTATTCAAAGTTGGCCAACAGTAGTTGGTTGCTCATGCTGCGCAACTAAAAGGTGCGTCATACAGTTGCAATTCTAGGTGGCATACCGTGTCTATTCATTGATAGGATTCATTGTACAAGGCTTTCCTCTTCAGTAGGCATAAGAAGGCAATTCTTCATGATAGAACCAAGTTTTGGTTGCCCTTCAATGATACAACGTTGTAGTGTGCTTTGTGTTACATTGTACACCTTTGCAGCGACAGTAGGAGTTGAAAAGTGACCTTGTTGGTAGGCTTGAAGGGCTAGTTCAATCCTACCTTCTTTTTGTATCGCTGCTTGTCGCTTTGATGTTGTCATAGTGAGTTGTTGTGATAAAACGCAACGCGTCTTGGTGGGGCGGCGCACATGCACGGCGCACATGCGCACATGCCTATCGAGTACGTTAAACTTGAGTCTGAGGTAAGCAAGTGGCCAACGATGAGATTGCGGGGACGGACCGACGCTACCTCCGAGATCTTTCCGCCTGACGACCGAGGTAGGAATAGCGCGAAATACTGCGACAAGGCCAAGGGCGTGGTTGCCCTCCAAACGAACAGATACAACCATAGCTTAACAACCTCAAGAGCATGTCAATGGATCGCCTGATACAGAGACGACCTTCTGACGACGAGTGGCTAATTCTATAAACTGAACGACTTCATCCTCTACCAAAATACAACATAGGAACCGCTCTTCAATTACGGCGTTCCTGATACCAGCGCTGCTTCCCGACTTCCGTTACTGCAGGCTTCGAGCCTTCTTGAAGGGCGATGAATCCACATATATCTATACCGCGACAGCATGGAGGGTCATCGTCGTTCGGGGGTACAACACCGAGCAACAGGGGGGAAGGCTTGCGGATGCCTAGATTCTTTAAGCGGTAGGCCGTTGGATCTCATTGTCGAGAGAACAAGACTTGTCAAGTTGGAACCATGTCGCCGTGAAGGAGAGAGAACCTAGAAATGCATGACGATACTGTGCAGAGGTGGCATGGGTGATAAAAGACGCTTTGCTAATATGGCTTCTTGATGTCGAGTAGATTATTCAAATTCCCGCAGATGGACTTTGAGATGGCAATATGGGAGATGACGAGTCTTCTGATAGCGCCGAAGAAGGTCTTCAGGTCAATATACTACCACGTAAGCCCCCTCAAACGCGTCAAAACGCGTCAAAACGGGGTCGATCTGACGGACGACTCCAGAAACGTACGGAACGCTGAACATGCTATCTGAAAACTCATGCGTTGAAGGCTCACGTGGCATAGAAACAAAGAACACGTGGCATAGACCGGATCCATCGTTCACCTACCTTCTCTCCTTCTTCATGTTCCTCACATCCCTCGCCTGGGGACTGGCGTCCTCGACCTCATTTGCCTCAATAGTCCGCCTTACTCTCAGCTTTGTCTTCATACACTTCCTTGCGCTGTCTCTTATAGTTTCGACTGCGGCATTCTTCTTCGTCGGCAGGCTTTTGGGGCCTGGTATTGCTGGATTGCCTGGAAGAAGGAGGCAACAAGGGTTGTTTGGGCAGGTAGGAGGAGCAGAGCAACTGGAGTTCGGCTACTGCTTTGATGTGAGTGTGAAGAAGAGGGAGTTGTCTTCCCAGTAGAAGTCCGGTTTCATCAAGGGCTAATCGTCGTTGCGCTTCCAGGTTGCAATACGAGCTTTTTTTCCAGTTTGGGTATTTCTATACGTCGTGCAATTCATATTGCTGCCTCTAGTATCTAGAGATTATTGGTAAGACCTGGTTACTCGTTCATGGCTCTTCCTACAGGAAGGCTAACCGGAATATCAGGATATCCCTGTTCGTCGGAAACTCCCTTTACCTAGTAGCATTCGGCTACTACACAATCATCTTCTTCTTAGGCTACAACGGTACGTCAACATGACCCCTAGACGCGAAGTCGTTAAACACCACTGACGCTTCTCCGCACCAGCTCTCCCATTTCTCCACCACACAGAGCTGCTCCTCTCACCACTGTTCGTCTTTGGCATTCTGTGGTTTGCCAGCCTCTTCGGCTTCAATTTGCCGAAGCACGTAACCCCCCTGCTTTTGACAGGCGCAAGATGACGAACTTTCAACCACCTGTCCTGGACCTGTACAGTGCCTTGGTCTTAGCGTGGCGCACGGTATGAGGGTTGGATAGAGGCTTAGAGTAGCACAACCACAAGCGAAATTTAGAATCTCAAGGTTTTGCACGTTGTGCTCGCAGCAGATATCATTTCTCAATCGTGTTTACCATTGGTTCGTAGAGGTTCCTCATCCTCTGCTGAGTCTCAGAATGTTCCTAAATCAGGCCGATCTGTCTCGTGGCTTTTGAGACGCGGGCTACTTGAATTTCTTGGCGAGATGGCTCCTTACCACACTATAGTAGACGTCTCAACTTCAGCCTCATATGATAGACTAACGCATAGACGACTGTACGCGTCGAAGGCCCAGTTCTGTAAGCATTGTTGCCAGCGCAACGGAAGATCTCAAGCAATGTGCACACCACTTCCAATGCCTTCACTACCCGTTCTATGGAGACTAATTCGCAAACATCTCATGAAGCTCGATCTCATGCCGCTATTGAATACTCACGTAATCTGCAGTAAATGCCGCAATACCTCTACCTGTGCTATACCACTTCCCCATACCTCTCCCAACCCAATCTCAAGCCTTCTTCTTGCCCTTCCCCTTCTCCGCGCCCACCTTCGCCGGCCCACCGAGTGCAGCCTCTCTCTTCCTCCTCTCCTTCTCGTCCATCTCGTTCACCCTCGCCTTCTCCTGCGCGTCTCTCTCCTCCTTCTCCGCCCTCTTCCGCGCCGACTCCGACTCCCTCTTCTCCTTGATAATCGCCAACCTCGCCAAGTCCGCCCTCGCCTCGTCCGTCTTGCCCTCCGCGTGCAGTTTCTGGTAGCGTTCTTTGGCTTGCTGCGCTTGCAGGGCTTCGCGCTCGCGGCGCGAGAGCTGGCTCAGGGGGGTGGACTTCGAGGTCTTGGAGGTAGCAGGAGCGTCGGCGGCGATGGGAGCGGCGGATGCTTGGGAGCGCGACTTCGCGGTGTGGTTCGGGTTTGCGGGTGCGTCGTCGGAGTCCTCCTCTTCTTCCTCCGACGAAGAAGGCAGGTCGTCGGGCGCTGCTGCTTTTTGACCTTTGCGCTTGATCGCGGCGTCTTTCTTGGCTTTTGTCGCTGCGCGGCGTTCTTCTCTTGTCAGCTCGGGCTTGTCGGTGCCGTCGTCGGATGAGGATTCTTCGGAGGAGGAGTCCTCTTCGGATGAGGATTCGGCTTCCTCTTTCTCGTGCGGCTCCTACGTACGGTATACGAGTCAATGTGTGTTCTGTGACGTTAAGAGAGGATACGTATTGAGTTGTGACGTACACCCCACATTCCCTCTGGATTCCCATCGGCGTCCAGGGGTCGGAGATTCTTGCTGAACTTCTTGCCGCCTGCCAATCACATGTCAGAGATGTGCCTGCAGAAAGTAAGAATCTTTGAGGCGCTCATGAGTTCCTGACCTCCTCTTGTAGGTTTGCTGAACTTTCCACCACGTCCTCTACCTCCTGGTGCCATGTTTGCAACTTCTGTGGTGACTCGAGGTTCCACTTGGCAATTCGGAAGGACTTTTCCACTCAAGTGGGTTAAACTGTGGTGAAAGCCGCTCTGTGTCACGAACAAAACGACGCAGCTCTGGGACGATCGACTGTAAAGCTGTGAACACCGCTCACCGCCTTGAGGAACACCCCACCGTTTGTCTGTGTTGTCAAACCCCCACTAAGCCCCTAACCTTCCGTGTCTGGACTAGCGCGCTATCGAATTCTGCGCGCATCTTAACCTCACGCCAGTCTGAATTGTTTCCACTCCTCATCATAAAACACAACCCTTCATATTCACTCTGGCTTTTCCCGTATTGCTCAATGGGTAGTCTTGGAGGGGAAAGTGGAGGGAAGAACGATGAGGGACGTTGATTTACTTACCCCTTGGCCTCTTGCTATAGTAGAGGTCGAGGAAAATAGCACGACGGGACAATCAGTGGGTAACACAATCGGTGCAGAGATAGCCGTGGTAGACATGTGCTCTAGAGGGTGTGACCACGAGGAGGTGTTGCAGCACTTTCATGGAAAGCTGTTTGGAGGGTCTTTGTGCTACAGCTGCTGTTGTAATACTGAACTCGACTCCCATCACTGGAAAGCTGTGTCCATGTTCTTCTTCTTAGTTGTCTCAATTAGATTTCTATGATCTCTCATACGCCGGCCAATGCAGCTCTATATCTCATTCGGGTGCAAAGATCCCTTTAGCCACATCCACGAGCTTTCAGCACGGTCATCCGCGTACAGCTGGGCATCCACCTAAGCCTCGCTCAAGACCAGATCAAGCGTTGGGATCTTCCTCTATAAACCATTTCATAAGGATAATGGCTAAGCACATCTGATACTGTCCGTATTTTGCAGGGATTCTGTCTCAATTACCTGGTCAATGGTCGTTCTCTGAATCGGGAGTATTCAGCGAAGGGTGACGATGGCCATAAAAGCGTGAAGCACAGCTTTTATTTCTACCATCTAGAGTTCTTGGAATGGCCACCATTGCGTGTCCTCGGTTCCTTTCGCCAGCACGTTCTCACAGCTGTCTCAGCTATACAGCCTGTTACGTAGTCACAGCAATGCTGACGCTCGCTACCGGTGACTACGCCGTGTCTTAGCCAGTCGCGGGGCTTTGCATGACGGTTGTCGAACCGACCCTCTGCTGATGGACTACTATCTAGAGAACGTCGATTCCTGCTCCATGGAATTGTGATTGTTCTGGCATTCGAACTTGACGAAGAGTGTTCTGGTGTGGAAGCAATTTCAGTTGCTCGAAGGAATACTACACTCGCTATTGGGTTGAGAGACGAGTGTAGTCCATTGTTTTCTCTCCAGAACGGACCTTGCATCTCGATAAATGATTCCACGGAATATACCAGACGCCTTCCCTCTCCTACATCTCGCCAAAATTGGAGCGCCGCCTCTAAGTACTCATCTCTACCTCTATCAACTGGCAGATGTAGGAGTTGACTTTACTGTCAAAGATTACCTATCTTATTACATTCAATGGACAGCCTACAATATCTAGATTATGCAGAAGTGTCCCGACGCTTGCGCATCTCTACCAACAGCGGCCTCCACCTGTCCACCAGAGAATATGCCGGGCCAGAGACCGTAACCATCGACAATGCTCTGGGCCGAACTTATATGGCTATTAGCTCGAAAAAGGGTTTGG